>Ga0209902_100274_pt1 | contig 73497 bp, 68 predicted proteins | sample FECB27metaG_FD_188304 | JGI IMG/M metagenome (GOLD analysis project Ga0209902, IMG submission 188304) | Cyanobacterial communities from the Joint Genome Institute, California, USA - FECB-27 (SPAdes) (version 2) | ecosystem: Environmental > Aquatic > Thermal springs > Hot (42-90C) > Microbial mats... | reverse complement strand
TGAGAACGGATGCGCGCGGATATCCATGATGGCCAGGAGCACTGCTCCACACGGGCCGGATACATTAGCGCAAGACCACCTCGCCATCTCGAAAAGCCTCTTGCGACGCACGGCCGGTCCATACAAATGGGTCTAAGCTGTTGAAAATGCGTGGCCCGCTCCAGACCTAAATACTTGGAAGGGAAACTAAAAGCCTTAAGCTGACGGTGCCATCACGGGAGCAGCAAGATGGCTGGATAGTCAGTTGCAGTGCCTGCCCGAAGGTGTGCTGTTCACACAAGAATTCCAGCCTTATAGTCGCATGAATGCTACGACACCGTGACTGGCTAAGATGCGCAGGGTTGGGGTGCTGTCATGCCCACTAACTGCCCGACCAAGGTTAGGACTACCGGAAGTCCGAAAGGTCAACCTCCGACTTTAGCAACCGACATTCTGGACGGGTTGGCGGTCGCGTTTTGCATCCTTCTGTTCACTTGGGGGATGCAGCATATTGTTTTTGACTACCTCGCCAATCCCAATCGTCCGGCAATACTCTCCTCCACCCAGATATGAGGAAGGATCTCAATCAGGACCGCTCCGGTTCTGGGGGTGAGCGGGAGCCCTAAGCCTGCGACCTTCGTTGATGGGATCCATGCCGCCTTTGCGAGACACGCTTTTTTCCGCGAGGTTTTCGTGCCTCAATGCTGCGAAGAGTCGGCAAGGGGTCGAAGTATAACCTAGAGCGAACTTGATGAAGGTCCGCTCATGCTGCCAGAGCTGAAATCTGGATAATGTCTGCCTCGCGCCGATAGTGTTGATAAGGTCCAAAATGTGGCTGAGGCGATCGACGCCTAGCGCCATCCCGTCGAACTACGACCAACATCCAGTATGTTGAGCAGGCAAAAAACGGCGCTTGCCGACTTTATCAACACCATCTGCCATGTGCAGACCTTCGGTTGCCGATTAGCATCCAGCTCAAGCAACATCATCCATGCAACACTGATGGTGGCGACCAGAACCACTACTGTCTATGGGGATGAAGTAAGGGGGAGCCCTCGTGCATGCGCGGGTGTGCCACTGGAGGGGCTGCATCTTCGTTCGCAAGGACCTCTGCCTGATGGTGGTGTCCCAGCACTTCATATCCGACAATCGTGACCACTGGCGCGAGCATCAGGATGGCAAGGCAGATCGCCATGTCGACGCCGGCCAACGCCGCGACAACCGCGACTGAGACAGCAGCACCAGTCCCGACCAGCAGCCAGGCGTGAAAGGGATCGAAGCGGCCGACGAGGTAGGTGTAGAGTGCATAGACCGCCCCAAGAAAAAAGCTGACCGGAATGGCGACGGTCAGCACCGTGGCGAGCGCGCTGATATGGGCCTTGTGCTCGATGAAGTACGCTGCGACGTGCAGGCCGGCACCCGTCGCCACGATGGCGGTGACGATCACCATTTGGCCATAGCCCCACACGAAAGCCCGGTTGCGATGGGCATGGAGCATCGGAGCGGACGGCAGGATGTAGTAGACCCACCACATGCCGAAGGTGAGCCCGATGCCAGCGATACAGACAAGCGCCGCATCCACGGTCCAGCCCTGGCCCTCGACCACGGCCGACAGGGTCGCGAGTGTGCCAACGACGCCCTCACCAAGGGCAATGATTGCGAACAGGCCGTGGCGCTCGACAATATGATGGGAGTGCCAGGGTGTACCGCCATCCCAGCGCTCGGCAATGAAAGGACCCGCCAGTTCCACCAGCGCGAGCATCGAGGCGAAGATGAGGGTCACGCCAAGCGAAAGGTTGAAAAGGATCAGTGTCACCCAGCCGAGTTGGGCAATTGAGATAACCGCGGCATAGGTTGCGCAGGCGCGGCGCCTGACTGGATCCTGCCTGGCCGCCCGCAGCCACTGGAACACCATGGCAATCCGCATGATCACATAGCCGAGCACCATGGCCGAGTTGTCCAGGTATCCGCCATGCTCAATGGAGGCAAACATGCGCGGCAGGCCGAGGGCAAGGACCAGCACGCCGATCATCTGCACCATAGTTGTGAGACGGAAGACCCAGTCGTCGGTATCGTACGCCGAGGCGAACCAGGAGAAATTGACCCAGGCCCAGCAGATGCAGAAACTCGCGAAGGCAAAGCCGATCAGGGCGGTGGCGTAGTGGGCTTCCGCCAGCGCATGGGCGAGCTGGGAAGCCGCAAGCCCGAAGCTGACGACGAACATCAGGTCGAACAGCAGCTCAAGTGGGGTGGCGGCGCGATGAGCCTCGTGAGGGTCACGTCCGCCCATTCGCCGGGCGTGGTGGTGGAGCGCTCCGTGGTCTGTCGGCGTAGCGGTCATGGACAGTCTCTCATTGGCAATCCCACATGCGAGATGCGAATTCCACAAGGCCAGGACATCCAAACTTCAGCGTTCATGATCCTAGATTAGAACCCGCCGTTTGGCCACGATCCTGGCAGACCTTCCAGGTTTGAACGGAAGGCAGGAATGGCTCATCCACGTTTCGCCTGACGATTGGCGGTAACTGCACTCGTAGCGCGGCTACGGATCTCTCATCGAAGGTCTAAAGGTTGCTCCGCGCGGCCAGGCAGTGATCCCAGTCAGGCGTGCCTCCGAAGCGTTCGACGAGCGTGTCGATCAGAACCCGGACCTTGCCTGGGACATGAGAGCCCGGCGGGCGCACGATGTGGATGCCGTATTCAGGTCTCGGATGGTTCAGCAGAAGGGGTTCGAGGGCACCGCTCTCGATGGCGTCGGAAACCAGGAACGATGGAGAGTCGGCGATCCCGATGCCCGCGATCGCCCATTGGAGAATGGCCTCCCCGCTGTCCGACCGCAGTCGTCCCTCAGGTCGGATCGAGATCCGGCGCTTGCCCGACAGGAATTGCCACTCGGGCACTAGGCTTCCCGTGTAGATCAGGCATTCGTGACCAACGAGATCCTGCGGTGTTCTCGGCCGCCCACGACGGGCCAGGTAGTCGGGACTTGCGACCAGTACCGCGTGAACGGGCGCTATCCTGCGTACGACGAGGCTGGAGTCCCTGAGGGCGCCGATACGGACCGCAGCATCGAACCGCTCGCCGATCAGGTCGACCACACGGTCGGTGTAGGACACGTCAATCTCAAGGTCAGGGTGGGCCGAGGCGAGGTCCGCCAGGACTGGCACCAGGTGCCGCACGCCAAACGCCAGCGGTGCGGACAGGCGCAGTCGCCCACGCACGAATCGCCCCTGCTGCGCCACCGCATCGCGTGCTTCGTCCAGTTCCGCAAGGATCCGGTCGCACCGCACCTTGAACTCGATGCCGGCCTCCGTCGGGATGATGCCGCGCGTGCTGCGGCTGAGGAGCCGGGTGCCGAGATCCGTCTCGAGACGCGTGATTCTCCGACTGATGATGGACTTCGAGACGCCCAGGCGAGCTGCGGCACGGTTGAGGCCGCCGCTCTCGATCACCTCCACGAAAGTCCTCAGCTCCTCCAGCTCGGTCACAGCAGTGTTCCTCCGTTGGCAACAGCATGGTGCTGAACATGCGCCTTCTGCTGCATCCGATGAACCATTACCTCGGTCGTACCGCAAGGACCAGAACCCTTGGAAGGATTGTCTCATGTCCACAGCTCTCGTGATCACCAGCAGCGCGCTCGGAGAAGCCTCCGTGTCCAGCCAGCTTGTCGAGGAAACCGTCGCCCGCCTGCGGTCCCATGATCCCACCCTGCGGGTTATCGCCCGAGATCTTGGCCGCGATCCCGTTCCGCACCTGACCATCGACTCCGCCACGGCGCTGCGCGGGAATGAGCCCAGCAATTCGGCTCAAGCTGCCGCCCAAGCCCTCTCGGATGAGCTGATCGCCGAGCTCAAGGCTGCCGATACGCTCATTATCGGGGCGCCCATGTACAACTTCGGCATACCCTCAACTCTGAAGGCTTGGTTCGACCACGTGCTGCGGGCCGGCATCACGTTCCGCTATAGCGAGAGCGGTCCCGAGGGTCTGCTCAAGGGCAAGCGTGCTTTCGTCGTCGAGAGCCGCGGCGGCCTCTACAGCGAGGGCCCCGCCCAGCCGATGGACTCGCAAGAGCCTCATCTTCGCAACCTTCTCGCCTTCATGGGCATCACCGACGTGACCTTCCTGCGGGCGGAGAAGCTGGCTTTCGGACCGGAAACCCGCGAGCAGGCCATTGAAGCCGTGCGCCGGCAGATCAGCGAGACTATCGGCGAGGCTTGCCGCAAGGCAGCCTAGCCACTGTGGGGCAAAGCTGCCCATCCGCACCGGCGCGTCCGCCGCTTTCCATGCGGGATCGCGCTATGACCTGGATTGGGCATGCACCTTGGGATGGAGAACCTCGGCCTTAGGGGCAGAACACGAGACCGCCCTGCGTGGCATGCTCAGCAGCGCGGCTTTATATGGAGCCCTCACCTGCACGGGGCCGTGCTGCACTATCGACACACCATGGGCATACACGAGCCCCTAGGACGATCAACGTCGCAATCGATCACGAGTTCGCCCATGAGCAGGACCAGGCAGGCAAAGCGTATGAGCATGGGATCAGGTGTCCCGGATCGCTTGGCTACCCATTTCCCCTTGCCACCCTAGGCGGTCAGGACGTCCTCGATGCGGATCGGCAGGTGACGCACACGCTTGCCCGTCGCATGATGGATCGCGTTGGCGATCGCAGGCGCCATCCCGACGAGGGCGATCTCGCCCAGGCCTTTCACCCCGAGCGTGTTGACGTGCGGATCGTCCTCGTCGACGAACAGAGCCTCGAGTTGCCCGATGTCGAGGTTCACCGGCATGAGGTAGTCGGCCATGTGAGCATTGACCGGACGTCCGTCCCGCGCATCGAGGGCCGTCTGCTCCATCAGGGCCATCCCGATACCGCCGATCATGCCGCCAGTGCACTGACTTGAGGCCAGGAGCGGATTGACGATGCGGCCCGCCCCGTAGGCGCCGAGGGCCCGCCGCACCCGGATCGTGCCGACGTCCGGGTCGATCGCCACCTCGGCGAACACGGCCCCAAACGAGTGCATCGAGTAGCGCCGGGCGGCCTCGGGATCACGGTGGTTCGAGGCATGTGCTTCGATCGGCTGCCCGCTGCTAGCGAGGATGTCGCGATAAGGCTGTCCCGCCGAGGCGTCCCCAAGCCGGCGGACGTTTCCGCCGATCCACTCGACCCCTTCCAGGGCTGCGCCGAAGACCGGTGAGCGCTGGTCGGTGATCGCACGACGTGTGACCTCGTCCCGCGCTGCGAGACAGGCGGCGCGGACCGCCGAGCCGACCGAGGCCATGGTCATCGAGCCGCCATGCGGGGGCGCTGGAGGGAAGTCCGAGCGCCCGATGCTGACGCGGACCTGTTCGACCGGGATGCCGAGGGTCTCGGCCGCCACCTGCGTCATCGAGGTGTAGGTGCCCGGCCCCATGTCGCTTGCCGCGACCTCGACCGCGGCGGCGCCGTCCGCATGCAGCCGGACACGGGCGCTCGTGGGAAGGTACCAGACCGGGTAGGTGGCTGAGGCAACACCCATGCCCACCAGCAGGCGACCATCCCGCATGGAGCGGGGGGCCGGAGTGCGCTGAGCCCAGCCGAAGCGCTCGGCGCCGCGTTCGTAGCACTGCACCAAGGAGCGGCTGGAGAACGGCTTGTTCTCACCCTCGTCCATCGCTGGCTCGTTGCGCCGGCGCAGTTCGATCGGGTCGATGCCCAGCGCGTAGGAGAGTTCGTCAAGTGCGGATTCGAGGGCGAACATCCCGCTTGACTCACCCGGGCCCCGCATATGGTTGGGCGTCCCGATATCGAGCGGCGTCAACCGGTAGCTCGTCCGCACGTTAGGGCACGAGTACATATAGCTCGTAGCGGAGAGCAACGCCTCGGTGAACTCCTCGTAGCGGCTCGTCTCACCGTTGCCCTCGTGGACGATGCCCGTGAGCCTGCCGTCCCGTGTCGCCCCGATGGCGACGCGTTGCAGGGTCCGCGGCCGATGCCCGGTGGTGAAGAACATCTGTCTGCGGTTCAGGACAAGTTTGACGGGGCGCCCGACCTGACGGGCCGCTATAGCCGCGAGGGTCACGTGCGGCCATGTCCGCAGGGATGTCCCGAAGGCTCCACCGATGAACGGGCAGATCACCTGCACGTTCTGGGCCGGGAGACCGAAGATGGCCGCGATCTCGGCCTGCTCGTTCACGACGAACTGGCTCTTGCTCCACAGTGTGAGCCTGTCGCCATCCCAGGCGGCGACGACCGCGTGCGGCTCCATGGGGTTGTGGTTCTCGCGTGCCATGTCATAGGTCACGTCGACCTTCACGGCGGCATCCGCCAGCGCCTGATCCGCATCCCCGCGGGCCGCGTGGGAATGGCCCCCGGAGCCGGATGGTTCGACCGCCTGCGCCTTCGGGTCGCGCGGATCGACAACGGGTCGCTCGGCCGCATAGCTGACGCGCAGCGCGTTGGCGGCCCGCTCCGCGTGGTCGAGCGTATCGGCCACGACGACTGCGACGGGCTGGCCGTAGAACCGGACCTGATCGTCCTGAAGGACATGCAGCCGCTCCCCGACCTCCGGATCGATGAACGCCTTGTGAGGGCCGTAGGCCAATCGATGGGCATTGAGATGACTGATGATCTCCACGACACCCGGCATGGCTCTCACAGGCGCTTCGCCCAACGCCGTCACCCGGCCGAGGCCGACAGTCGCACTGACGATCACGGCATGGAGCTGGGCGTGCTGATTGAAGTCGGCTGCATACCGCGCAGCGCCCGTGACCTTGGCCCGCCCGTCGACGCGGGTTACCGGTTTCCCGATCGAGGTCATGTTCATGCTGTTCCTCCCGCCATCTCGAGCGCGCGGACGATGGTCCTCGGCAGCAGCTCGACCTTGTAGTGGTTGTGCGAAAGTGGCCGAATTCCCTCCAGCGCGAGGTGAGCCGCAGCCTCGAAGGCATCTCGGTCCGTGGCCTCGCCCCTGAGCGCCTCCTCAACCGCACGCATACGCCACGGGCGCGTGCCGACACCGCCCACCGCGACACGGGCTTGACGGATGGTGCCGCCTTCCGTCTCCAGGGCCACGGCGGCCGAGACGAGCGCGAACTCGTAGGAGGCACGGTCTCGCACCTTGAGATAGCGGGCCTGCCGGGCGTATGGTCCGCCCGGCACCCGGATCTCGACGATCAGCTCGCCCGGACGCAGGGTGTGTTCGAGATGTGGCGTGTCGCCCGGGAGCCGGAAGAGCTCCTCAACCAGGAAGGTGCGCTCGCCCTGGGGACCTCGCACCCGCATCGTGGCGCCGAGTGCGACCAAGGCGACGGCAACATCCGATGGATGCGTAGCGACGCAGTGGTCGCTGGTCCCGAGAATGGCATGACCCGCATTGAGCCCGTCGATGGCCGAACAACCCGAGCCAGGATCGCGTTTGTTGCAGGCCGCGTCCAGCATCCGGAAGTACGGACAGCGCACGCGCTGCAACAGGTTGCCCCCCATCGAGGCCATGTTGCGAAGCTGCGGCGAGGCTCCCTCGATCAGGGACTCGGCGATCAGTGGCTGGAGGCGCTTCGTCTCCGGGTGGGCTGCGACATCGCTCATGCGGGCGAGTGCGCCGATCACGAGATCGGATCCATCCGCGCGGATGTCGGCCATGGGCAGGGCATTGATGTCAACCAGACGCTCGGGACGCTCAACCTCGTCACGCATGAGATCGATCAGCGTGGTGCCGCCTGCGATGTAGCGGGCGCCCGCAGCGGCCGCACGGATCGCGTCCTGCTCGGTCCGCACCTTCTCGAAGCTGAAAGGAAGCATCGTCATGTCCTCCCTGCTGCGTCGGCAACCGCCGCGACGATCCCGGGATAGGCGGCGCAGCGGCAGATGTTGCCGCTCATCCAGAACTGGATCTGCTCGGGTGAAGTGGCGTGCCCCTCGGCGATGCAGGCGACGCCCGACATGATCTGGCCGGGCGTGCAAAAGCCGCACTGGAACCCGTCATGCTCGATGAAGGCAGCTTGGAGCGGATGGAGCTCATCGCCCCTTGCCAGTCCCTCGATAGTGGTGATCTCGGCGCCGTCGTGCATGACGGCTAGCGTCAGGCAAGAGGTTACGCGCCGTCCGTTGACGAGCACGGTGCAGGCCCCGCAGGCTCCCTGGTTACAGCCCTTCTTGGTCCCTGTGAGGTCGAGCCTCTCCCGAAGCACGTCGAGGATCGATTGCCGAGGATCGATCTCGAGTTCCCGTGCGCTGCCGTTGACGACCAGCCGGACGCGTGTCGTGGACGTGGCTGGCGGGCCGTCCGAGGAGGCGGTTTGCGCGGTCGCTCCGGAAGCGGCGGCAAGGGAAGCCGCTCCTCCGGCCATTTGTAGGACCGAGCGACGGGACAGCCCACTCCCGGCTGCGCCTTTTCCTCCCGTGTGTCGTGCTTGGCGCGAAGGGGTTCTATTATGGTCGGACATGGTCATGCGGGCTCCTGATCGGTGTGCCGGGCGTACCCGGACGAACGCATCGACACGTGGGGAACTACGCGACAGGTCTTGTTCGACTTGCGGGGTCCTTGCCTTGCCCGCGAGCGGAGTATGATCGTTCGGTTGCGGTCGGGCCGTCGAAATGTTGCGACGACTGTCCTGATATTGCGGTGAATGGGTAACAAAGATGTGATCTGGGACCTCGACCTTAGGGAGTCGGCTATGGCGCTTGCGCCCGACGCGAGGTCCTCAGAGCCGGCGCCGGAACTCGCTCGGGGTCAGGCCGGCAACTTTCCGGAAGTTCGCCGAGAACGACGACGGCGTCCCGTAGCCAACGATGATGGCAATATCGGTAATGTGCAGTGCCGGATCCCGCAGGAGCCGTTTGGCATAAGCGATCCGCTGGCGGGTCATCCATCCGTGGGGTGTATGCCCTGTGGCAGTACGAAAGGCCGTACAGAAGTGAAAGCGGCTCAGGTTGACGATATCCGCCAGTTCCTGGAGCTTTATGTTCTCGGCAAGATTGTCGCGCATGTACTCCGTGACCCGTTTGACCTGCCAGGCTGCCAAGCCGCCCGGTCCAGAAACGATCGGCATCGCGGTTTCCGAGTGATCCTTGATGAGTTGGAGGCACACCAGGTCCAGGAGGTGCTCGATGTACAGGTTCGATATGACGCCTCCAGACCTGACCTCCTCGTCGATCCAGGTCATGATGGTGACCATCCTGGGGTCGCTGAAATTGACCCGGTCGAGCAACTCCGGCGCCCGCCCGTTCCCGACTTGGTCCGCGCACGCCAGGAGGCGCTCATGCCCCAGGAAGATGTTAGAGACCTCAACCACCCCCTCCGCCCGCCAGATCCCGGAATGGCCTCTCGGCGCGAGCGTGATCGTTCCCGCCATTGAGAGCGCGGAGATCGTCCGGCGGCCGATCTTCAGTGACGAAAGGCCCTCACCGGCATACTTCGCGGAGAGCACGTGATGCTTTAGGGGTGGCAGATCATATTCGAAGGGTTCGTTCCGCCATCGCCCAACGAGGCGCGTGTCGCCGAGAAACACTTCCGAGATGACGGGGGGAGACACGACACGCTGCAAGCGACCGATATGAAGCGTCGTGTCCGCGAACCGAGTCTGCCCCATGGTGAACTTCTCACGTTCAACGCGAAGGAGTTAAGCGGGTACAAGCTAGACAAGGCCCGCGATCATGAGAACATACTACTTTGGAGATAAGCGGCCTAGCTGCCGAGCCTCGCCTTGGGAAAGGTAGGACGGCCCATGTCTAAGCGTGGCAGAGCCTGACGGCTTGCCAGTCCGGCATGACGGTGACTGATGCAGGCTACGCCCTATTGACCCCGTGCAGGACGACAGACCGCTACAATGTAATACTCGCCCGGGTTCCTCGAGGGTTGGCACCCGGGGTCTCAGCAACTGTTGGACGGCTCTGCCGACAACATCCCTAGTCTGCCGCATCTCGGGCGATGCGATCTTCGTTGCCGTCCGCATGCTTGAACGCGTTGCGAAAGGCGCTCTCACCTAGGCGCCGGACGGCCTTCTTCGATTGAGCCGTTCGACCACCTGACGTGCCGCCGCGGGTGCGGCTTCCTCACCATCCGACAAGGACGCTGATAAGTGCGGGTGCTGCCGCGTGTACCACGACGGGATGAGGAAAGTCTGCTTAGGATCACGCACTGACGATCCTTTTGCGTTCAGGAACGTCCACTTCTCCTTGCGGGACCAGACCCTCGATTTACCTCCGAGAAGCGCCAGATGAAGACATTCTGCATACAGACGTCGAATGTTGTAGAGATTGTGTCAGGCCGCCTGGTGGGTGGCCGCCCCTATCGAGATTTTCATTGTGCAGCAGACGCCTTCCCGTTCGAACCGCAGATCGAGCTGACCGGCCAGTTCCCGGGTGATTGTCTGCCGCAGCAGGCGCGAGCCAAAGCCAGGCCTGGGCTTGGTCTCGAGTGCGGGTCCCTCCAACTCGCACCAGTCGATAGTCAGGAGCGCCCCCTCGCGGTGCTCCTCGACTTTCCAGTCCACCTGCACTCGGCCCGACGCCGTCGACAGGGCACCGTACTTGGCGGCATTGGTCGCAAGCTCGTGGAAGGCCATGCCCAGCACCACCGCCAACCGTGCCGGAAGATCGACGGTTGGTCCGTCGAGATGGATGCGGCTGGAGTCTGCCGCATAGGGCTTGAACTCGGCTTCCAGGATCGTCCTGAGCGAGGCTCCCTCCCACAGGGTCTCATTCAGAAGGTTATGCGTGCGCGACAGCGCCAGCAGACGCTGCTGGAAGCGCTCCTGCGCCTCTTGCGGCGACACGCCTGGCCGGATCACCTGCCAGGAGAGGGACTGCACGGTGGCGAGCGTATTCTTCACCCGATGGTTCAGTTCGTCGATGAGCAGCTTCTGCCGGCGGTCAGCCTCCCGAAGCTGCGTCGAAGCCAAGGCGAGCGCATCACCGACCCTGTCGATCTCCACCAACCCGGTTGCCGGCGCCGTGATCGGCTCTCCGCGGCCGACATGCTGCGCCAGGCTGGTCAAACCTTTCATGGGTCCGGCGATGCTGCGCCCGACCTGCCAGGCCATGACGACGCCGAGCGCCAGCAGCAGTCCTCCCGCCAGGGCGAGATACAGGGCGGATCGCCACGCGGGCGCCGTGATGTCCGACCGCGGGACGGCCACGATGGTCGACCACCCCGAGCCCGGCGAGCGGGCGAGCGCAAGCAGCGTCGGCACCCCGTCCAGGGAGACGCTCTCGGAGACGCCCTGCCGCACCTCGGCCCGAACCCGCTCCACGTTCTCGGGCGTGGCCGGCCTGCCCACGAACTGCTCGGCATCCCGGCTCCGGGCCACGACAGTTCCATTGCGATCGACGATCGCACCGATCCAAGTCGGAGGCAGTCCTTGGTCTGCCAGGATCCGGGTGACTGTATCGGCCCGCATGATCATGCTGACGTAGAGCTCGGAGCCATCGTCCGTGGTCACGAGTGTGTCGATGCCGACGGCCGGCTGCTTCGCCACGAAGCCCGTGAACAGGTTGCTGACCCGCACCGTCCCGACGGTCAGGCCTTTTCGATGGTCTCTGTTGTTGATGAGCGGCAGCGGGCTCCCTGGCGGGAGCAGCGTGTTGACGACTTGTCCCCGATCATCCGCCACGGTGATCCAGGCTCCCGGGATCCGGATCGCCGCTCGCGCTCGAGCGTCGAACGCGGCGTAATCCTTCTCGAGAAGCTGCGGCGAGGTCGACAGCGCCCAGAGCAAGGCCTCGGCCTGTCCGAACTGGCGGTCGATCACGAGTGACAGCGCCCGAGCCGTCTCCTGAAGATGTTTTTCGACCGACTGCCGGTCGTGGCGATAGCCGGCATAGACCACCAAGCCGCCTGCCGCGAGCGCCGGCAACAGCAGCACGAGGGTGAGAAGGAGCAGGCGCGAGCGCACGGACGGGAGATGCGGACGCGCAACCCTCCACCATCCGCTTCCGAAAACGGCCCAGGACTTGCCCACGCTCTGATCTTCCCCTGCCCTGAACACGGTGACCCGTCAGGACGTAGATGGCACCGTCCATGGACTTGGCCATAGCATGCATCGCGACATGATGGCGACTGCTATCGGAAGGATGCGTCTCGATCGTCCGCCTCAATCGCGAGCTGGCAGAGTGCCGGCATTTCCTGCGAAGATGCATGCGAGACACTATCGTGGTGCCGGGAAGGGCCGCTTCGGGTCAAACTGAGCTGTTGGGCGTAGCCTTGTGAAGGTCGGCTTGCCCTATGCCTGCGGAAGTCCGACCTTCGTCTGCCTCGTGCTCAGGATCGAGCGGGAGCCGGACGCCCCCCATGTCGTGCTTCAACTGTCGTGACCTGTGCTAGCCCAGTCACAAGACATCGGCCGTCCAATGGACTCGGCCGCCGGCAACATGAGGGCGGCGGATCCTGCCGAGCTCGGGCAGGTCCGGTTCGCCGCCATGGCTGTCTTGTGCTGCTTCACTCGCCGGGGGCAGCCGCGCCAGCCCGGGACCAATGCCCGATCCAGAGCACCGCGAGAACCAGCAACGTTCCGGCGCAGGCGGCCACGATGTCCCGCAACGAGATCGTTACTGCATCGAGCCCTGGGAAGAGTCCCAGTAGGCGGAACAGGAGACCGCCGACGAGGGCTCCGACCAGGCCCATGCCGAGGTTCTGCAAGAGGCCGAAACCCCGGCGCTTCCACGTGACGATGAGTCCGGCAAGGCTTCCGCCGATCAGGCCCACGATGATCCAGACGATGACCTGCGCAAGGGACGGCATGATGGATCTCTCCTTGGAATGGCCTCTCACTCGGCCAGCGCCGGCGGCGTGACGCCGGTCACCTGCGCGGACGGTTCCTCGCTGAGCCAACGGTAGAGGATCCCACCCAACGCGCCGCCGATCATCGGCGCGAGCCAGAACATCCAGAGCTGCGCCAGCGCCCAGCCGCCGGCGAACAGCGCCGGGCCGGTGCTGCGGGCCGGGTTCACGGACGTGTTGGTGATCGGGATGCCGACGAGGTGGATCAGCGTGAGCCCCAGCCCGATGGCGAGCGGGGCAAAGCCGACTGGTGCCTTGCCGTGCGTGGCCCCCATGATGATGAACAGGAACATCATGGTCAGCACCACCTCGGCGACGAAGCCGGAGATCATGCTGTACTGGCCGGGCGAGTGCGCGCCGTAGCCGTTGGCCGCAAAGCCCTTGGCGAGGTCGAAAGCGGGAGAGCCGGTCGCAATGGCGTACAGCGCCGCCGCGGCGATCACCGCCCCGACCACCTGGGACACCACGTAGGGCAGTATGTCCTGCTTGGGGAACCGCCCGCCCGCCGCAAGGCCAACGGTGACGGCCGGGTTGAGGTGGCAGCCGGAGATGTGCCCGATGGCGTAGGCCATGGTCAGCACGCTCAGGCCAAAGGCGAGCGACACGCCGAGCAGGCCAATGCCCACGTCGGGGAAGCCGGCGGCGATCACCGCGCTGCCGCAGCCGGCGAAAGTGAGCCAGAAGGTGCCGATGCCCTCGGCCACACATCTGTGGATGTTCTGGCTGTTGTGTAGGTCCATGGACTCCTCCTTAGATCACGCAAATCACACGGTTCAGGAGCGGAGCATATTGTGATCGTGTTTGACGAACCTGCTTGATTGTTCGGGACAAGCGCTTGGCATTTTGCGCCGAACGGCTCGCGGAAAACTCCGCCCACCTGTCTGTCTCAGGGGAACCATAGTTGATGAGTGTTCCACGCGGAGGAGGCTATGGCGTACCTGAACGTAACAGCGGCGGGCCGGCAGTGGATCGCCAACCTTCACAGCCATGACTTCTACGCCGAGAACTCCTTCGCTCTGATGAGGCCGCAGCGATAGATTCATATCGCGAGCAGCCAAGAGGTGGTCTTGCATAGGCGCCGCGATGCCAAGGCGTGGCCTCCCCCGGTCGTCGTGGGATGGCGTGGGGACCTCCGAACACCGCGCGGCAGTCGCTGCCGAATGTCGATTTACGGGATGAGCCCTAACAGACAGAATGCATGCCTTCATCGGCCTCGCGAATGGTGACGCAAATGGACAACCTCCGCGCAGACGCCATCACGCCCCTTCTGAGAGACGCGGAACATGAGGCGGAACTCACCACGGCCTGGGTTCGCATCGCGCTCGCCCTGGCGTTGGCGGGGAGCCTGTTAATCTCGGGTCGGATCGCGGCTGTTGCCGGCGATCTGGACATTCTGAGGCAGCTCGGATTGGCCGGGCTCGCGGTGGGAGCCTTGCTGACACTTGGTGTGGCATCCCTCGTCCTCGTGCGTAGCGGTCGGTACGCGCCATGGATGGCGTTCGCGCTCACGGCCGGAGACGCCGCTATCATCCTGCTGCTGGTCGGTGCCACGCTCCGTGATGCCCATCTCATGGGCAATTGGATCCCCGCAGTCCCGGCGATCTGGGCCGCGCCACTCATCCTCGCCGCTGGGGCCCTCCGCTATCGTCCGGGCGTGCAACTGTGGGCCACGGGCCTGCTGGTGATCGGACTTGGGCTGGTCGCCGCAGATTTCGGAACCAGCGCCTTCCTGCGACCTGCGGAAGAAGCGATGCTCGCGGCCTCCGGCGCCGTTGATCTTGTCTCCCTGCCGGCTAACCTGACCCGGACCCTTATCCTGGCCCTGACTGGTGCGGTCACTGCACTGGTCATGTTGCGGGCCCGTCGCCTGCTGTATCGTGCGGTCAGGGAGGCCGATGAGCGGGCGAGCCTGGCGCGGTTCCTGCCGGCCGAGATCGCCCCTCTCATGGTGGGGCGCACTCTCGATGCATGGCGGAGTGGCCGGCGGCAGGAGGTCACCGTGCTGTTCGTCGACCTTCGCGACTCGACCGCCTTGGCCGAGCACATGGATCCGGCCCGCGTATCGATCTTTGTCTCGGCGTTTCGGCGTCGGGTGATGCAGGCCGCCCAAGCGTATGGCGGGATCGTCGACAAGTTCATCGGCGATGGCGCGCTCCTGATCTTCGGGGTTCCTGAGCCCAAACCGGATGACGCCAAACGCGCCATCGGCTGTGCCAAGGAGATTGTTAGGCTCATTGCACGCTGGAACGCCAAGCGGCACCTCCAACCCCCTGTACGAGTGGGCATCGGCCTCCACACGGGACTGGTTTTCTGCGGCGTGTTGGGTGCATCGGGGCGATTGGAGTTCACGGTATTGGGCGATGTGGTCAACGTGGCAGCTCGGATCGAACAGGCGACCAAGCGATTTTCCGTGCCGTTGCTGGCCTCGGACGCGACCGTTGCTCGGGCTGGCGAGAGCCGCGAATGGCGCGAGGTCAGCCGAGAAGCCCCGAGAGGCAGGTCCGGGGAAATCCTGCTCCTTACGCCCGCCGATGAGTTGTTCGCCAGCCCGCCGCCTCGTCTATTGACGTGAGTGCATTCAGATTTCCCGTGATCAATGGGCAAGCTTGGAAAGAGAGTTGGTTTGGGCATCCCACACGGGAGAGAGTTTCGGCAGCCGTGAAATCAGTCTACACCCTTCTGACTTTCCTGGGCTGATGTTCCGGAAAGTCTCGAATGGGTCATCCTCTGCCGATCCTCTAGAGCATCGGACGGTTAAACGGACGCATATCCGGCAGCCCTGAGGAAGTTCCAGCACTCCTGTGGATCAAACAAATTGCAGATGTCGCCGAGGGCGCGCCAGAGCGCGTCGAAGGTTCGGGCCTCGGCCTTGCGCAGGTGCGCTTTGATCTTGGCGAAGGCCTGTTCAATCGGGTTCATGTCTGGACTATAAGCTGGCAGGAACAGGAACCAGGCGCCGCGTTGCTTCAGACACTGCGCGGCCTTTTCACTCTTGTGGACCGCTAGGTTGTCGAGGATCACCACATCGCCTTGGCGCAGCGTCGGCGCGAGCTGCGTCTCGATGTAAACCTCGAACGCCAAGCGGGTGATCGGACCATCGATCACCCACGGGGCGCTCAGCTCGTTGCACCGCAGCCCAGCAATGAAAGTGTTGGTTGTCCAATGGCCGAAGGGTGCGCTCATGCGCAACCGCTGGCCCTTGCGTGAGCGCCCGCGCAGGCGGGTCATCTTTGTGTTGACGTAGGTCTCATCGAGAAAGATCAAGCGGTGCGGCTGCTCGCGCATGCGGGCCTGACGGTGGTCTCGCCAGACGCGGCGCTCATCCCGCACGTCGGCGCGTGCGCATTCCGCCGCCATCAGGGCTTTTTTTATAGCTGAAGCCGCACCGGCACAGGAAGCGCGAAAGCATCGCCGGGGCAGCATTGATCCCATGCTCAGCCAGCAGCCTTGCGGCGAGTTCCGGCATGGTGATGGCCGGCTCGGCTTCGACCGTCTGGATCAGGAAGGTCTCGTAAGGCACCAGCTTGCCGCGTCCCGGCGGGCGGCCCTGGCGGGCTGGTGCCGGCGAGCCGGTGTCCCGCGTTCGCCGCACCAACTTGATGGCGAAGCTCTCGCTGACGTCAAAGTGCTCGGTGGCCGCCCGGCAGGAATGGCCCGCCTCGACAAAGGTGGCGACCCGCACCCGAAGATCGAGAGAATAGCAATGGCCCATGATCCACCTCCCGTTCCACAGAGTGAATCACAACTCGCGCCACGCCAAAACCCAGGAGTCGGATTTCCAGTCCGGTGCTTTAGCCTCTAGGAATGTCGGATATTACTTGCGAGAGCAGACTCTGGGTCTAATTCCGAGAGAGCCTTTGATGAGCGCCCGCAGGCGCTCCAGCCCCCCCAAGTGCCTCCTCGTAAGGACTATGGGTGAGCGCACGGTAGTCGCTGGTCAGAACACACATGTCATAGCGCAGCGGCTCGATGCGCTGGAGGAGTGCATCCAGAAACTGGTCATTCATGCCGAAGTGCAGATCCACGAGGTGCAGGAGCACGAACCCGTCAAACGCATCCGGCAGGTGAGGCAGTCGCACCTCGTGATGGCGGACCTCAATGGCAAGGGCATTGCGCCGAGCTCTCTCATGCAGGCCCAGCAGCCGGAGACCACCTCGGATCAGGGCTGGGTTCGAGAGCCAGTGCTCACGATTGAAAAGCTGGGTTCGCTCGCGCAAGGCCTGAGCTTCGTACTCCGCTTCTCGCCTGAGACGTTGTACGACGTAGGCGTGGCCAGGGCGCGGTTCGAGTGCGGCAAGAGCCATCTTGTCGTCAGGTGTGAGATCAAGGTCACTCTCCGGGTGAGGAATGAAGGACCCTGTCATGCGAAGAGCGGGAGCGTCATGAGGAAAGCGGCCTAGCGGATCATTGGGATCAAGGCCGCATCAGGAAAGCAGGTCTCGGCACGCTGGTTTCTCGCCTGCCACTGGCCAATGGTCGTGCGGGTTGCAAAGCCGATCAGGCCGTCGACCTTGCCAACATCATGGCCTTGAGCCTGCAGGCGCTCCTGCATGGCCCAGATATCGCCGCGCCGCATAGGGTCAGTTGGCGCCCACGTCGATCGAAAGCTGGAGCCGCCGCGCAGCCGATCGGCGAGGTGGCCGATGAACAGTGCATAGAGGTCGGACTCATTATACCGCTTGAGCACATAGAAGTTCTCTGACACCAGAAATGCTGGCCCCAGTCGCCCGGCTGGCATCAGCAAGAACGCAGTTGTATCGCTGTTCTCGTCTGGAAGGGATGTCTGGTCGGCGCGAGCCAAGCCGAGCTGTGCCCACTCCCGCACCAGTTTGCCCTGCCGCGGCCCTTCCAAGGTGCACGAGACACTCGCCGGCACCTGCACCTCCACACCCCAACTCCTCCCTGGCTTCCAACCATGCTCATGCAGATAGTGGGCAATGGACGCGAGGCTGTCCGGCACTGAGCGCCAGATGTCGCGCCGTCCGTCTCCATCCGCGTCAATGGCATAGCGCAGGAACTTTGAGGGCAGCAGCTGCGGCTGCCCCATGGCCCCAGCCCAGGATGACAACAAGGTCTCCTCTGACCACTGATCCTGCTCCAAGATCCGCAGCGCCGCCAAGAGCTCGGGATAGTAGAGCGTACGTCGCCGGCCCATGAAGGCTTGCGTGGCCAGAACCCTCACGGCCTGGTGCTTGGGCCTGACTCGGCCGAAATGCGACTCGCGGCCCCAGATAGCAATGATGATCTCCCGCGGCACACCATAACGCTGCTCGATCATCGTCAGGGCGTTTGCCCACTGCTTCAGGAGATTTCCGCCGGCTGTGGCGAGCGAGGTGAGCTGGCCTTCCGAGAAGTAGAGGCCGGGGTTCTGGAATTCGGCCTGCCGCTGTTCGTCCCGTGGGTTTGTTTGACCTGGGGGCTGCAGTTCCGGCAGGCTCCAATCAAGCGAGAGGGACGAGAGGGCGCGGTCAAACGTCTCGCGAGAAGTCCCCTGCTTTTGCGCATCGGGCCAAACCGTGCCGGCCAGCCATTCACGGAACTGATCCTCGACCTGTTGTCGCGGCGCTGATCCCTGCGCCGGCGAGCGCTCCGCCGCCACAAGGGTGCACGAACCGATGGCAAGCAGAATGGCGAACACGCGGCAGACATCACGGATGAGCATCATGAGCACCCTAGCTCGATATGATCTCGCGAGGAGTACATCTAGTCCACGCCCGGATGGCTCAAGTTTTTTTGTCCCTAAGAGGTTTCTCCTGAGCCGATGGGGCGTCAGGCATGGTCATGGCCTGCGAGAGGGAAGAGAGCCAATCAACGATCTTGTTAGGATCAGGACTTCGCTTGGCGCGTGCGTTTGCGAGCCGCTGCTCTTCCGACTTCTGCTGGCGCTCGCCCCATTCATTCACGGCGGTGGCCACGCGCCCGAAGTAGGCCGCCGGAGCACCCGCACCTGCTACCGCTTGTCCTGCCTCGCCGCGGCGCCGGCCCATCCAGACACCGAATACCCGCTGCTCACTCCAGCCGATGAACCAGGCATCAGTATTGCCGGTTGAGGTCCCAGTCTTCCCATAAGCCGCCCACCGCTTCATCTGCGCCACGCGTCCGGTCCCATGCTCGACCACCTCACGCAGCACCGCTTGAGTTGGCTCAATGCATTTTTCAGGGATAACTCGCTTCCGCATGGGGGTGAGAAAGTCAGCTCGCACTTGTCCTCGGCCATCGACCACCGCAAGTACACCTGACGGATCGATGCGATAGCCACCATTGGCCAGGGCTGTGTAGGCTGCCGTCATAGTCATGACATTGGTTGAATAAGAGCCAAGAACAAATCCGGCATCAGGTGCAGGGCCAGGATCGATACCCATGCGCCTGCTGACTTCAGCGACATCGATTACCCCGATCTCCTGCGCCAGCCGCACGGCCGCCGCATTGCGCGATGAGGCAAAAGCCTCCTTCAGCGTCGTCTGCCCGCGATAGCCCAGCTCGCCGTTTGCGGGCCAAGCTCCTCTGATCGGCTGGTCCATGACCCGGCTCTCCGGAGACTTGCCGGCCTCGCAGGCGGCGATCAGCAACGGTAGCTTCGCCGTTGAGCCCGCCTGGACGCGGGCTTTCACGGCGTTGTTGAACTGCCGCTGGGACCAGTTGACGGAGCCGACCATCGCCTGCACCCGTCCATTGGGAGCCATCATCACCGCGCCAGCATCATATTGAGACGGAATAGCGCCATCCTTGACCAACTTGCTGAGTTGCTGCTCCGCAATGTGCTGGACGCGCGGGTTGAGGGTGACGAAGAACCGGACCGTCTCGCCCGGCTGCACATACTTGTTGCCCCAGGTCTCCACCACCCACTCGGTAAAGGCCTGCGGCTGGATCTTGAACTCCGGCAGCATGCCGGGACGGGTGCCAGCCTTCTCAGCCAGACGCCGCTCCCTGTCGGTGATCCTGCCCTGCTCGGCCATGAGCTTCAGGACGAGCAGCGCCCGTTCATGTGCCCGCTCCTGGGTTTTCTCCCGCAGCGGATTGAGCCTCGCAGGTGCCTTGACCATGCCGGCCAGCAGGGCTGCCTCATACAATGTCAGATCCTTGGGCTCCTTGCGGAAGTAGTGCCGGCTTGCCCGATACAGCCCGACAATGTCGCGGCCGCCGAACTCGATCTGATTGAGGTAGGCCGCCAGAAGTTCCTCCTTGCCCACTGCCTCGTCGAAGAAGCCGGCATACCAGACCTCCGCCCCTTTGCGCTCAAGGCGCGTGAGCACATCACTGGCGCGCAGATCGTGGAACACTAGGTTCTTGAGGAGCTGCATCGGGATCGTGCTGCCCCCACGTGCAAGGCCGCCTTTGAGCACGGACAGCAGGGCTGCAACATCAACCCCGCCGTGGTCGAAGTAGCGCTTGTCCTCGACGGCTACTATGGCCCTCTTCATCACCTCAGGGATCTCTGAGGGTGCGAGCACCACCGGGCAGCGGCAGTAGGCCTCCCATCCTGTCTTCGTGCGGGTGACCATCACCTGGGGCGAGGCAACCAGGAGGCGCAGAGACCGAGGCTGAAGGTCCCAGAAGTGCACCGGGTCTGCGGCTTGGGCGGTGGGTGTGTGGGAGAAGCCGGCAAGCAGGAGAGCAGTGGCGAGCGCCAGAGCGCGGGTCATTTTAGGCCCTACAACGCGCCGACCGATTCGGCGCTGGGACCTTCAACAAACACATAAACTATGGCTGAAACCGGTACGCTGTTACGGCTAAGCTGACGTGTTGTGTCTCAGGGCTCTGTAGTCTGCGCACACTATTGCCTGACGAAGGAACACAGCCTCACCTCCTGGCTGCTTCTCTCGCCTTTGTTAAGCGGCACCACCTCTGAACGAACGTCGGTTGCACGAGTGCACGACATCTGGGGAGGGACAATGCCCTCCCCCAGCGAGTAGAGAGTTTGAGGAAGTCTAGAGCCAGCACCGCCGCCTGAGTCAGAATCCAAGCTCGTGGTAGCTATACGGATGCTAGACTGCTTGGTCTCGTCCCAGTATGCCCGTAAGTCATTGAGAAGTATGGTGAGCACGCTGGACTCGAACCTAGGGCACTCTGATTAAAAGTCAGGTAGCAGCACGTTCCCAGCAATTGATCGCAATAACTCACGGAACACAAATAGCTGACATCTCTATATTTCTGTGGGTTGATCATTCCTGACAATAGCTCAGTTTGCAAATTTCTGGCTACCTATTTGCCACCCAGGTAGCCACGTCCGAGCCCACCATTCATACCCACTTGCAAGCTTACTAAGCGCCTCATCGCTACCCTGCCTGCTACTATCGGTCGTGCCGAGATCTTGTGGGATGAAGACCTGAGGGGTTTCGGCCTGAAGATCACTCGCGCAGGGCGCAAGGTCTTCCTCGTCCAGTAGACCGAGCCGTTCTGGCCCGAAATGGCCTGATGATTGCACTCCTGGCTGTCCATCCGATCCGGCATAAGAACCTCGCTCAGCTTACACTGAGTAAGAGCTTCCGTAAGATGGATGAGCGATGGTGGATCATTCTTGAAGCGGCTGACACAAAGGGCCGGCGGGCCGATGAGCGCCAGGTGCCTGAGTATCTCACACCATTGGTGGACCGGTACCTGGCAATCTTCCGCCCGATCCTCATTGCGCAGAAGGCGAGCGAGACGAGGAAGATCGAGGAGGCTGCTATGGCCTCTGACGATCAGCCGGCAAGGTCGCTTTGGATCTCGCGGATGGGGGATCCCCTTACCTATTCTGGCGTCGGCGCAGCGATCACTGAGACCACTGAAGCTGTCCTTGGGCAACGTCTCAGTCCTCATGCTTTTCGCCGAGCGGCTAAGGCCACTGTGACATTCTTTTGCGCCTCTAACCCGCGGATAATCCAGGGAGTGCTCCAGCATCAGACCTTCAGGACCGGCGATGATTACTACGATACGAGCCCGTCTCATCGGGCTGCTCTCGAGCTTACTGCGATAGTGAGAGCATTGATGCAAATTAGTTGACGTTTGGGGCCACACACGGCCATGAGGGCAGTGGCTTTGTTTCTCAGACCAACAAGATTATCGGAAGAAAAATCCTCACGCCGACTGCCTACTCTCCGTTGTGATCAGCGCCCACTTCTGCTTCAGTGCTCGAAGCTGACGTCCGGCTTACTTCCGCCTCGTGCCATTACTGGACCTTTGCCCATAGTAAGACTGACGTAGCTCAACGAGTCCAGCGCCCCGGCATTTCTCAACCCATCGCCTGCGCCAAATCTGCGATGATATCCTCCAGATCCTCCAGACCCACCGAGAAGCGGAACACGCCATCGGCAGCCCAGTCGCGATAGTTTTGAGCCTCCTTCCCTTCCAACCGGAAGGACGACCGCAGGATATCGTCGGTTGGAATGTATAACAGCAGGCTCCTGGTCTTGCTGGGCTAGACCGCATACGAGACGACCTGTAGGCGCTCAGCCAACTGACGTGCCAGGACTGCGCCAGCATTCTTGACTGAGAAGGCCAGGAGCCCAGAGTAATTGCGCATCTGGCGTACTGCCAACTCGTGCTGTGGATGGCGCAAAGACCCTGGCCAGAACACCAACCGAACCTTGGGTTGATTGGCAATGAAGGCCTCGACCCGACGGGCATTGGCTTCGTGCATGACCATGCGGGTTGCCAAGGTTTCCATGCCGCGCAGGATGAGCCAAGCGGCGAAAGGTGAGAGCGAGCCGCCTAGATGGATCAGGCCGCCCTTGCGCAAGGCTACAATGCGCTCCCGACGACCAATCACCGCTCCACCCAAGGCATCACCATGCCCGCAGATGTACTTTGTTAGTGAATGCACCACGTAGTCGGCCCCGAGCGCCAGCGGCTTGGTGCGAGCGGCGTGGCAATGGTTGCATCGACCGAAAGCCCGGCCCCCCCAGCATGAGTGATGGCCGCGATCGCCGCGATGTCAGACAGGCGCAGGATTGGGTTCGCTGGTGTTTCCATGTGAACGAGCTTGGTGTTCGGCCGCATTGCCGCCGCCACAGCATCAGGATTGGATGTATCAACAGCCGTGACGGCAACCCCGTGCTTGGGCAGAATGTCGTGTGCCAGTTCGGCAACTCCAGCGTAGCAAACATTCGACAGGACCAGATGGTCTCCACTGTCCAGACGGTCCAGGAACAGGGCGCTGATCGCTGCCATGCCGCTGGTGAAGCTCAAAGCCGCCTCTCCACCCTCGAGCGCCGCAAGCCGTGTCTCCAGCAGCTCCAGGGTCGGGTTGGTCCAGCGGGTGTAGAAGTGGGGCACAACCTCGTTGAGGTCATTCGCGGAAAAGCCCACCGCGTCTGGGTGCGTGAAGAAGCTTGTCGCCAGCACCGGCGGGGCTGTGGCCGGCCCGCCAACATCCCGCGGCCCTGCACCGGCATGCAGGGTGAGCGTTGCCTCACGGATCACGGGCTTCTGGTCGGTCATTCGACAGTTCCTGTCGGTCAGAAGGGCTCTTCCATCCATGCCGATGAAAACGCAGCCTATGGCTCGAGTTCTTAATCGGCCTCATAAAGGTCCGCAAAGTTGATCGGCTTGGTGCGATCGAGCGAGGCATGGACCCGAGGCATGGGATATTTCAGCCCGGTCGCGCAATTAAACAACACGACACGCTCATCCTTCCCAACCCGGCCGTCCGCCAGCGCCTGCTTATAGGCCGCCATGGTCGCTCCCCCCTCCGGGCACAACAACAGGCCATCGGCTCGCGCCACGGATTCAACCGCTGCCATGATCGCTTCATCCGACACGGCCATGGCGAAGCCACCGCTTTCGCGGACAGCACGAAGAATGAGAAAGTCTCCGACCGCTTGGGGCACGCGAATGCCGGATGCGATCGTGTGAGCCCCCTCCCAACGAACTGCGGCTTCGTCGCCGGCCTCAAAGGCACGCACCATAGGCGCGCAACCCTCCGCCTGCACGGCGACCATACGGGGTCTCTTGCTGCCGATGAAGCCGATGGCCTCCAGTTCAGCGAAGGCTTTCCACATACCGATCAGACCTGTCCCGCCTCCTGTGGGATAGAAGATCACGTCGGGCAGCTCCCAGCCGAGCTGCTCGGCTAGTTCCAAGCCCATCGTCTTCTTACCCTCGATGCGGTAGGGCTCCTTCAGGGTCGAGACATCGAACCATCCGGTGACCTCCCGGCCCTGCCCCACGAGCTTGCCGCAATCATCGATTAGGCCATTGACCCGGTAGACGGCCGCCCCCTGCAGCGCAATCTCTGAGAGATTGATCTCGGGCGTGTCTTCCGGACAGAAAACGGTGGCGCGGATGCCAGCACGGCTCGCGTAGGCGGCGAGAGCCGCCCCGGCGTTGCCATTGCTCGGCATCGCCAGGTGCTTGAGACCAAAGGCCTTAGCCATGGAGACGGCCATCACAAGCCCGCGGGCCTTGAATGATCCGGTTGGAAGCCGACCTTCGTCCTTCACGAGAACCTCCCCTTCGCCTAGGTCCTGCAAGGACTGCGTAAGAGGAATGAGCGGCGTGGCCACTTCACCCAGACTGACGATGTCGGCAACCTTGCGCACCGGGAGCAGTTCGCGCCACCGCCAAAGGTCGTTGGGTCGTGCCGCCAGCGTCTGCTTGCTGAGCGAGGCGCGAACGCCGTCCAGATCATAGCGAACCAGCAAGGGCTTACCTGCACGAGACAGGTTATGTGGCTGGTCCGCCTCGTAGATCTCGCCCGTCCAGGAGCACTCAAGGTGGCTGACGAAGGTCGGCCGCTCAGTGGTCAGATTTGTGTTCATATTCACGGGATCGCCTTTCGACGCCACAGCGTCATGCAGAATGGGGCCGCACTTCCCGGTAACTTAGACCATATGGCAACCAGCTAAACACCACCCTTGAGAGGTGCTCAATATCTCCACATTGGCGCACCAAGGCCATTGGGGCCTTCCCCGAATCCGTCTGCGAGATGCCTCGGCAAGGTGTCTCGCGTTCCACTGCCGACCCCGGCGCGGCCCAGACTCTGAAATCCCCTGCCCTTTAGGAACGTCCGGTATCCCGCCAGAGCTGACCTTCGGTTTACTTCCGCCTCGTGCCAGGAGCGGCCCTTTGGTTATGTTGGGGATGGAGCCGGCCCATTACCCGACAGGCTGGCAATCGGCTCCGCCGGGGCTGATTGAAGGCATCAGGGAAGCTTGCTGGTCATGACCGCCCTGTGCTGCGGCGGATCACCCGGCATGACCGTCCACGTGATCGCCGCCCGCCTTGCACGCACGGAGAGCGCACCGTACTTGATGGTGTTCGTCGTCAGTTCATGCCGCGCCAGGCTCAGTGCCAATGCCATCCTTGGCCTCAATCGCAGTTCCGGCCCGCTCATCTCGAACCGCTGGAGTTGATAAGGCCCATGAACTTCGGCGACCACATCCGGGGTGCTGTATCCGTTTCGGCTGTTGGGCTGCGCAAAATCAGGGTTTGCCTCCCCCGGTTTCAGGGCAAACCCCAGTAGCGGTCAGACCTCAATTGATCGGACAATAAGCCAATCTGCATGCCCCCGGAATACGTCTCATGTCGCAAGAGATTGCTGAGCTCACGCGTCCGAAGCCTCAGAGCTCTACCAACGGAACAGATGCTATGGACCCTGGGTGTGCCGGCGGTACCGTCCGTCGGCCCGCCATTCGCTGCAAGTCGACAGCTCCGCAAACCATGTTGGCTTCCGATGCATCCCACGCACAGCCTTAGGGTCCGAAGAGGGCTGTCCGCATGGATCAAGCCAATGCAGCACCATGACGAGCCGGATCGTCCAGGCAAATGTTCACTATTGGATCCCGCACCCGCTGCGACCGGGCCCACCGCAGCGAGAGCAGAGACGCCGGATCATCCCGAAAGGCAGTTCATCATAGGCGGCGCGTCGGCTACATTACCGGATGATGACCGCCAGCTACTATCAGGATGCTCACGTCAGTTGAACGTGAGATCCGGTCGAATGTCTCATTCATCAGAACAGACAGGGAGCTGACGATGACCGGATCATTGCGAGTTTCAACATTTGTGCTAGGCGCGCTCGTCGCCGGTGGACTCGGAGGCAGCTCGGATGCTCAAGAGCCAAAGCACTATCATTCCAATGGGAAGATGCCTTCGCAATTCACTATCGAGGCGCAGCAACAGCAGCGGCGGGTACTGCCCTTGGCCGACAAGCAAGACTTCGAGGAAGCGAAGCGCGGCTTTATCGCTGCGCCGCCCTTCCGCAAGATCATGAATGACAAGGGGGATGTAGCCTGGAACATGGACAACTGGGACTTCCTCCTCGGCGGGAAGGACTTCGACAGCATCCATCCTTCGCTGCAACGTCAGGCGTTGCTCAACATGGAATACGGCTTGTTCGAAGTCGTGCCAGGCATCTACCAGGTGCGTGGATTCGACCTCGCGAACATCTCGTTCATCAGGGGCAACACCGGCTGGATCGTGATCGATCCGCTGACGGTCAAAGAGACATCGCGTGCCGCACTTAAATTCATCAACGAGAAGCTGGGCGAACGACCCGTTGTGGCAGTGATCGTCTCTCACTCTCACGCCGACCATTTCGGGGGCATTCGAGGCGTGGTCGATGACGCTGCACTCGCCGCCGGGAAGGTGCAAATCATTGCCCCCAAGGGTTTCCTCAACGAGGCAATTGCCGAGAACCTCTATGCTGGCAACGCGATGACCCGTCGCAAGAGCTATACGTATGGTGACCTTGTGCCGACGAGCCCTTACGGGCAGGTGGATGCATCGATAGGCAAGGGAGTTGCGAGTGGCGATGCCGGCATCGTGCCTCCGACTAGGAGCATCGACCAGCCGTTCGAGGAAATGACCATCGACGGTGTGCGAATGGTGTTTCAGAACACCCCAGGCACCGAAGCGCCTGCGGAGATGAATACCTGGTTTCCTGACTTCAGGGCATTCTGGGCCGCGGAGAACATCGTCGGAGGTCTGCATAACGTGCTCACGCTGCGCGGAGCACCGGTGCGCGATGCACTGGCGTGGTCGCAATATATCAACGTTGCACTCTACCGGTTCGGCGATCAGGCTGACGTGATGTTCGCGTCGCATAGTTGGCCACGTTGGGGGAAACAACGGATTGCCGAGGTGATGCGCGGACAGCGCGACATGTATGCGAACTTGAACAATCAAGTCTTGCACCTGGCGAACACTGGCGTGACGATCAGCCAAGTCCATAATGTCTATGAGCCGCCTAAAGGATTGCAGGAACAATGGTACACCCGCGGTTACCACGGCTCCTACCTCCACAACAGCCGCGCCGTCATTCAACGCTATCTCGGCTTCTGGGATTTGAATCCGGCAACGCTTGTCCCGCTGTCGCCGGAAGACTCCGCACCGCTCTATGTAGAAATGATGGGTGGGGCCGAAAAGGTGATGGCGAAGGGCCGTGACCTTTATAGCCAGGGTAGATACCGCCTTGTAACAGAAATTCTGAACAAGTTGGTCTACGCTGAACCGCGCAATCAAGAGGCAAAAAATCTCCTCGCAGACACCTACGAGCAGATGGGGTACCAGTTCGAGAGCCCAAGCCTCCGCAACAGCTTTCTCTCAGGAGCCAAGGAGCTGCGTGATGGTGTGGTCGCCGTGACGGCAGCGAAAGCGGGCAGTCCGGACTTTGTGCGCGGCACCAGCACCGAACTGTTCCTCAACTATCTCGGGATCCAGATGGACAGCCGTAAGGCCGAAGGCATGACGTTCAAGATCAATATCTCGACACCGGATAATGGCGAGAAGTTCGTGGTCGAGTTGAGCAACGCCACTCTGACAACAATCGCCGGGTATCAAGCGAGCGATGCCGACCTGACGCTCACGATTGATCGCCGTGAGCTGGAGGACGTGATGATCGGCGCGGCCAAGCTGGCCGACAAGGTCGCCGCCGGTAAGGCTGAAATGGAAGGTAACCCGCAAGTGCTGACGCAACTCGCCTCGACGATGACGACGTTCGACAACTGGTTCGAGGTTTTGCCAGGCACAATTAAAGGGTCTGCCATGTCCCAGAAGCCCGAACTTCTTCAGGACGACGCAACCTACTACGCAGGACCGTAGAAGGCTTAACGGATCGGCCGTGTCCGGCCGCGTCGACCGTCCCGCCTGGGACGCCGTGACGGTGATGAAAAGCCCCTCTGGTGAGGCGGGGAGGAAGCTGAAGAGGCTTTCCTTTTCCCTCTGGCCCAATGGCGGCACGGCGTCGCCGGACAATGCTTCGGCTTCTCGGGAGGGATGGCTGATGATGAACAGCCCTATCTCGTCGCAAGGTCCTGGTTCCCTCGTGGGCGACGACGGGAGTGACCATCGTGGCCGTCCTGCTCGGGGCCTAAGTGCTGCTGGCGTATGTGGCGCTGCCCTCGGCCTGGTCACGACCCCAGGGTTTACCGATGTTGCTGGGGGTCACGATACCTCTAAGGCAGTATTCGATCATCATCTTGGTTATACGTGCTGTCGGCGATGGCCGACTTGACCTTGGGCACAGCCTCGGCTGCTATGGCGCGGCCGGGGGGTAATGGATCAGCAGTTTCAGGGGGAGCGATGGGCTACCTTGCACAGTGGCTGACGCGTGGCGTCATGGTTTCGATTGGCCTCCTCGCCGGGAGCGCAGGCAACTCACTCGCCGCAGACCTGGGGCCACCGCCTCCGGCTCCCGTGATCGAGGTACCGGCCATGCCCAGGTGGACCTTTCGTGTCACGCCCTATGGCTGGCTCACCGCATTGGATGGCACCCAGACCGTGCGTGGGCGCTCCGTGAAGGTCGATGCCAGCTTCATCGACATCGTCAGGGAGAGCGACACGCTCGTGGCCCTGATGGGCGACTTCGAGGCCCGCAACGGCCCGTTCGGCCTATTGGCCAACGTGGCCTGGAGCAAGATCGGGATCGAGCGCGGCGATGTCCGCACCCGCGCCCTGGCTCCCGGCGTGACGGGAACGCTCACTGCCACCCTCGGCCTGGACATCGAAATGGTCATCGCCGAGGTCGGCGGTGCCTATGAGGTCGCGCGCGCAGGACCCGTGGCCTTCGACTTCCTCGCCGGCGCCCGCTACTGGCATCAGGAGGCGGACCTCTCGCTCGACGTCACGGCCGCGGTTCAGGTCGAAGACCTTGAGGTGGCGGGCTCCCGGGCGTTTGCCCGCTCCGGCTCCGTCGACTGGCTCGATCCCATCATCGGCGCGCGCCTGCGCTACGCGGTAGCGCCGGGACACGAACTCCTTCTGCGCGGGGACATCGGTGGGTTCGGTGTCGGCAGCGACTTCTCCTGGCAGGCCATCGGCGCCTACGGGTTCGAGATCGGCACGTACCAGGGCATTACGTTTTCGGGCGTGGTCGGCTACCGAGCGCTCTATGTCGACTACGTGCAGGGTGAAGGCCGACAGCGCTACGAGTTCGACATGCTCCAGCATGGGCCCGTGCTCGGCTTCAGCGCACGGTTCTGAGCGCGCGAGCTTGTACCGGTCATTGCTCCAGTGTGACTACCGAATGCGGTAGGTCCGGAGTGGGTCAAACTGAGCCATTCAGCTTGGCCATATGAAAGTCTACTTACTCCGCCACTGCGGAAATTCGGCTAAGCTCAGCCTCGTGCCGACTGCGTTAACAAAGTCGGCATTCAGACTGGCTGGGACCGTGGCGAAGGTTGCTTTGTCGAAGTTGAGCCTGAGGTGAGATGTGCCCTTAGGCCTTCTCAGGCCCCTTGGATCATCTGTGGCCCTGGTGAAGCGACCAGCTTGGCGAGTTTCCTCAGGTTCTGAGCCGTTGCCGCCAGCAGGAACTCGTCCTGAGCCCCGCACGGGCCCCGTAGCCGCAGACGTCCCATCTTCAGGATCCGCTTGAGATGGGCAAACAGCATCTCAATGCGCTTGCGGCCCTGACGTGACCGCTCATAGGCCGGTGTGCCAGCCAAAGAGCGGGCGACCTCCCGGGCATGCTCGTAGATGCTGCGCGGGATCTTGCGGGCCGGCGTGTTGGGACAGCACTTCTCCTTGAGGTGACAGGGGCCGCAATCAAACGTGCAGCCCCGGTAAAGGCGCGTCGTGCCCTCGTTCACAACCGTACCGCTGGTCGTCAGCGACTTGCCCTCAGGACAGGTGTAGGCGTCCGCCTCAGCATTATAGCTGAAATCCGCCCGTGAGAAGGTGCCGTCCTGGCGCTCGGACTTGTCGATCACCGGAACATGCCGGGTGATCTTCTGCTCGTCCACGAGCCAGTGCAGCATCTCGGCCGAACCATACGCACTGTCAGCCGCCAGCCGCTCGGGCTTGAGGCCAAAGCGCTCAGCCGTGCGCTCGAGCATGGTGCGGGCAGCTCCTACCTCAGCCTGACGCACGGCCCAAGAGGCCTCCACATCCACGATCACGGCTGCCTTGAGGTCGATGAGGTAATTGTCCGGCATTCGGTAGCAAACGCCACCAGACTAGAACCGGGCTTTCTGCTAGCTTCCGGCTCCATTTCTGGAGCGGGCAAACGTGGATATCGCAGAGGAACTGAAGCGGAAGCGCACTGAGTTGATTGGTGATATGGAGCAGTTGGCTCTCAGGGTCGAGATGATCAAGAAGCAAGTCGCCGCCATTGATCAGGTGATCACGATCTACGACCCAGCGCATAAGGATTCATCAGCAGCAAAGACAAATAAAACGCTCGCCAGGCAAGAGGCTCCGCTTCCGGCTGCTTTGGGGAAACTCAACAAGTCGGCGGCGATCCTCGAGGATCTTCGTGAGGCTGGCGAACCGCTTTCGTCGGCCGATTGCACGAGCCGGATTGTCGCGAAGCACGGAGTGGCCGCCGATGATCCGGCTCTTCCGCGGTTCGTCACGCACATTTCGGCTGGCCTCAGCTCCCTGGTGAAGCGCGAACGCGTTCGCCAGGTCGGTACCGTTGACGGACGCAAAAACCTCTGGGAGATCGCGCGTTAGGTCGTGCGGGGCTCCCACACCAGGTCAGGCGGCTTGATCCCCTGCCAATAGCCGCAGAGATTCCGCGACGTCGGATGGGCCAAGGCACGCCTGAGCATCTCAAGCGTCTGTCCACGGTTCCCGAGGCGGCTGCGGTCCTCGCGCCAGGAGAGTTCGGCGATATACCAGTCCAGGTACTTCACTGAGAAGCGGTGGTGGACGCCACGGTAGGCCCGCCGCACACGCGCGAAGAAGCTCTCGATCTGGTTCGTTGAGATGCCCTCGCCGTGCTGGTAGGCGACCTGATGGTTCACGCGCGTGAGCTTATTGAGCCCGACGAGCTCGTCATAGGCTGCATGCTCGTCAGCAAAGAGATGAGCACTCGGCGCGACGTGCTGGCGGACCATGTCCCAGGCGCAGTCAGCGTTCTCGCTCCGGGTGATCCGCGAGATCGACTTGCCGCCCTTCCGGCGCTCCCGCAGCGCCATGACGACCACGCGCTTCGGCGACTGGTTCCGCGCCTCGCGACGGTCAACACGATCCTCCCTGCGGTTCTTCGGGCGGACATGCCCGAGGGCGTAGAGGCCGTCGATCTCGACCTCGCCCTCAAGGACGGTGTCATCCCGCCGGGCCGCCAGCGCCTCGCGGAGCTTCATGAGATTGGCCCAAGCCGTCTTGTACTGCACGCCGATCTCCCGGCAGAGTTCGAGCGCCGCCTTGCCCTTGGCCCCGTTGGCTGAGAGCGCGATGATCGCGAGGATCTGGCGGAACGGCAGCTTCCGGGAGGCGAAGATCGTGCCGGAGGTGACGCTGAACTCCTTGCGGCAGCCGCTGCACTTGAAGCGGCGCCGCGTGAGTACGTAGCACTCCAGCACGCCACAGTGCGGGCAGTAGGGCTTGCTCTTGGTCTCAGGCCAGCGGGCGCGGCGGAACCAGTTATAAGCCGCGTCCTCGCTCATCCGGATGACCTTGGTCACCGGAAGGTCCCTGGCAAGGCGGGAAAGGAGGAAGTGCTCGCTCATCGCTCAGCACCTCCCTGGGACGGAAGAGGTACGAGCATGGTATTTCACAGCCCCCGACGATGGTCAGGATCGTGAACTCCATGGGTACGAGGGCGAGATGCATGCTCGGGCTCCGGCGGCCGGGAGTGGCCGTATCTAGGACAGCGGCTACGCTTGGCGACCCCGGTCGGGATCGGGCGTTTTGGGTCAGAGCTGTCGTATGAGCCTTTGCATGGCCACGCTTATGCCAGGAAGCTTGGCCGAAGTCGATCGGAATCTGTGAGGGTTTAGCCTCCAGCTATCCAAGCGGCTGAACTGCTGCGGAAAAGCCGACATTCGATTTCCTCCTGTTCAAACCCGACACCGGAACTCTCGAAGACACTGAACCCACGCTTAGAGGCAGTACTCCGGTGTAGCGGCGGCACAGGCACATCTGCAAAGCTTGCTACTTCAATGAACCGAAACGAGCATCAAGGGTTGACTTTTGATCAGGATTGCGCGGATTGCGGCTATGCCGAACCCACTGATTGCCAAGCTGGAGCACGGGGCCAAGCTGAGCGACGAGGACCGCTGGATTCTGGACAAGTTGACGGCCAAGACCCGCCGGGTCGGCCCGCACCAGGACACCATCCGCGAGGGAGACGCACCGGACGACGTCCACCTGATCATGGACGGCTTTGCCTGCCGCTACCAGATCCTGCCCGACGGCAAGCGCCACATCATGGCCTATCTCGTCCCCGGCGACATCTGCGACTTCCATGTGGCCATTCTCGGCAAGATGGACCACAACATCGGCACGCTCACCCCCTGCACCCTGGTCGAGATCTCGCACGAGACCATCCATGACATCTCGACGAAACACCCGAACCTGAACCGCGCCTTCTGGTGGGGCACCCTGGTGGACGAGGGCATCTTGCGCGAGTGGCTGGTCAGCCTGGGCCGCCGCTCGGCGGATCAACGCATCGCACACCTCTTCTGCGAGCTGCTCATCCGCCTGCAAACGGTCGGGCTTGCCAACCACAACAGCTTCGAGATGCCGCTCACCCAGGAGGAATTGGCCGACACGCTGGGCCTGTCGAACGTGCATGTGAACCGCATGGTGATGGAGCTGCGCGAGAAAGGACTGATCACCACGAGCGGCAGGCGGCTGACGGTCCACGACGTTGCGCGGTTGCAGGAGTTCGCCCAGTTCAGCCCGAACTATCTCCATCTCGGCCCGCTGGAGAACCGGGCGCATGACGAGAACCGGGGCGCACAGCCGCCAGCGGTGTGAGTGGAACCAGGGCGATGGCAGCCTTCCTTACGATCCAGCCTATTCAGGTGGCCACATCCCAGCATGGTGATGCGGGCTGCCTCGTGCTGGCCGATGACCTGCTGGTGGCCGTGCTGGTCCTGTTGTCGGATCAGTATGGCGCAGAGGCGGGACGGTGGTTCCTGGAGACAGGCCATGGCCCTGTTGATGGACTGGACCACCCCACCTTCACCGACCTCGGTGAGGCGCAGCAGTGGATTGCGGAACGCTTGGCGCAGCGGTGGTAAGGATCGCAGCCCTGCCGGAAAGGGTTCGATCCCTCGCAAGGGAACGGCACGCCGTCACGGCTGATTGGTAAGGCGCTGGCTCATCCAATACGTGGCGGCCTCCAAACTGGCAAAGGTGGGATGGTTGATGCCATCCAGCCGACCGAAGCCCGCTTCCAAGTACCAGTGCCTGGACGCCGCGCCATACTGATCGCCCAGATGGCTCAGCACCGCCACCAGCCGCTGCCCACCATTGAACACCAGCATGCCTTCTTCATCACTGCCATTGCCGATCCGCACAGGCTGAAGGGTGAGGGTCATTCGGCCGCCTCTTTCTGCTCCAGATGCAGGTAGGTCGGGTCGAACTCGCCGACTTCCTTCAGCTTCTCCCAGTCGGGAATGGTCAGCCGAACTCTCTCGGTGACGATCAAGCCGTCGGCGCGCATCTCTTTGAGAACCCGGTTGACGTGCACCGTGGTGAAGCCGAGCGCATCAGCAAACTCGCCTTGGGTGATCGGCAGATCGCAAACATGGTCCTCGACGAGGCCCACGGCCTTCAGGCGCACCATCAGCTCGCACAGGACATGGGCCATGCGGCTCACCCCTTCGCGCCGTCCGACATTCATCACCCATTCCCGGAAGATGGAGGCATCAACCAGGGTCTCGCGCCAGAATGCAGCGGCGAGGCGCGGATAGCGGTTGCAGAGATCGTGCAGGACCTCGTGCGGGATGAAGCCGACCCGGCACGGGCTGATCGTGCTCACGCTGGTGTCGAGCACCTTCAGGTGCAGGCTATGGAGATCGGGAATGTCACCAGCGATGGTAAAGGACACGATCTGGCGCCTGCCCCCTGCCGTGAGCTTGTAGGCGCAGGCAAAGCCGCTCAGAATCAGGCAGCTTCTGGAGGGGCGGTCACCCTCGAGCACGATGTCCTGGTTGTCCTTGATAACGGCAATCTGCATCGGCAGGCCGAGCAGGGCCTGCTTCTCGTCCTCGGCGAGCGTGAAGATGCTCTCCAGCTTGCGGATGAGCGGATTGTGGTCGGGATGGAAAGAAGCATGCATGACGGCGCTCCTCCTGTTGCAGGCGGGAGCACACGTCTCTCAGTCACCAGCGCCTAAGATCCACGGCTGATAATGACTTACTCATGGCACAGAAGTGAATGCCTCTCTTTGATTTATGTTAGTTTCACGGGCCATGTTGTATCATGCCGCAATCGGCGCTTTCATTGTCTGGTGTCGAATAGGCTTTCTCGAATGTCGTGCAATGCGAGATCCCCGCTTTGCCGAGGAGGGACGGAACAAACCAGAGAGGTTGGGCGGACCAAGGGAAGGTCCGCTTTCATGTTATATTACCTTCAGTGCTCCTAACCTGCCGAACGGCCACTCCCATGATCAACTGCGTCGAACTGCTCCCTCATTGACACCTCGAATGTTTCTATACTCGCAATTGAGGAATTATCTCGTTGGTTCAGTACGTTACCTGCCACTTGGTGGTCTTTGCTGCCGAATGCCGTAATTGTCCGCATAGGCAAAGAACGCCGGGCCGCGCAGCGCACCGGTCCACTGGGCCGCCGGGTCAGAGGGTGAGACGAACTTCGGCTCAACGTCAGTCGCTGCACCCCAGGCGGCCTCGTCCAAGGTGGCGAGATACTCCTGCACGGCCCGCGGAGCCTCCTGGGTGTGGTCCTGTGACCGCCAGTCGGCACCGGCCAGCGAGCGCTGCTTGTTGGCATCGGCCTGGATCAGGCTGGCATCCACGGCAAAACCCTCGCCGCCAACCAGCCCCTCGTCTAGGCAGCGCTGCACCACCGCCTCGAACAAACGGCGGAACAGGTCAAACTCGCGAAAGCGCCCGTGCCGGTTCTTGGAGAAGGTGGATTGGTCGGGCACCTTGCCTTCCAGCCCGAGACGGCAGAACCAGCGATACGCTAGGTTCAGATGCACTTCCTCGCACAGGCGCCGCTCGGACCGGATGCCGAGGCAGTAGCCGATCAGCAGCATGCGGATCATCAGTTCGGGGTCGATGGAAGGCCGTCCCATGGAGCTGTAGAAGCCAGCCAGATGCTGACGCAGCCCAGAGCAGTCGACGAAGCGGTCGATGCGCCGCAAGAGGTGATCGGAGGGGACATGATCCTCGAGCCGGAATGCGTAGAACAGGCTCTCCTGCATCACGAGACGCTCGCCCATCATGGCCTGATCCTCCACTGAGAATGCCCGATCAGGGAATCACGATCTGCCGCCAATCACGAGGAGTTTTTCAACGAAATCTGCCAGGAACGGACATTCGCAACTGTGATGGAAGCAGTCAGTCCGAGCGCCGACGCCGAGAAAGCGCCGGCGCTCTGTTTGAAGACTCATTGCGCAACCAGAGTTGAAAGCCCCTGCACTTTCGTCACGGGAGGTGGGTTCCATCTGCCAGCGAGAACCTCGGACTTCGGGCTATACAGGCGCATCGTCAGATTGAAGCCGCCTTTCGGCGCCGGGAGCCAATTGGCCTCCTTGTCCTTGCCTGGGCTCTCGTTCTGGAAGTAGAGGTCGAGCGACCCATCCGGATTGTACTTGAATGGCATCCAACTGCTGACCGCGAAGCGGTCGAGGCTGTTTGCCACTTGGAAACCGTCCGTATCATAGAGCGTGACCGACCAGAAGGCGTTCACTGGCGGTGTCGCACCCTTCTCAAAGTGCAGCGTGTATTTGTTGGCACCATCGAGCGGCCTGCCCGCTTCGTCACCGAGATTGAGCGGGTAGACTGCATCCTCAGTCAGGTTTGCGCCGAGGCCCTGCTGCGTTACGATGGCACGCTTGAGATAGTAGGTCCCGTAGACGCCCATCGTATCGGTGTTCATTGACCAATGGTTCGCGACCCGCGCGAGCGTAGGGAGCTTCCACTCCATGAGTTTCTGCCCGGCCTCCGGCGCACTTTCGAGGCCTTTCTTCACCGCTGGCGGAGCTTTCTCAATGTCAAAGCTCTGGCCCGGCACGATGCCGATGCGCTTCATCTGCGCGAGGATCGGCTCATCGGTGAGATGCGGTGGATGGAGTTTGAGCAGTTCGGCCGCGTAGGCAAAGTATTGGCCCGCCGACATGGTATCGGCCTGAACTTTCGGCGCGGTCTTCATGTCAACGCTGGGATCGATCTTCACCTCGACCGGCCTTGGCGTCTTACCCCAGTCGGATAGCATCGTGACCTTGTAGCCGGCCTGGATCTTATGGACCGCGTCATAGTCCGGCGGCCCATCCGTTTTCGTCCGGCCGATCACCCAGACATACGGTGTCGGTGCACTGATGCGCGTCATCTCGGCGGGAACGGTCCCGCTCCAACCGGGCGGGGTGATCAAAAAGTTGCCCGCCTGCGTCCCGGTCGTGCGCCATCCGGGAGATGCAAACACATCCGTCCACATGTCGAGCATTGGCAGGAGGTAGTAGCGCCCGCTGGTGTCCGGCGCGGAGACGACCAGCGGCTCCTTGGTCAGATCGAGCCACGCGACGGAATAGAGCGTATCGAAGTTGACCCGCACGACGATCTTCAGATCGGCAGGGGGAAACGACGGGACATTCACGAACGTGTTCATCGGGCCTTTGGCGAACTCTTTCCCGGGTTCGATGTTCGTGGATTGCTTGCGCGTGATGTCCATCGAGATCAGTGGGTAGAAGTAGATGTAGGCATCGACCGCGATGGCATGCGCCTCCGCCTCAGTGATGGCTGGCGCGGTACCCTGAGCTAGCGCCCCTTGCGCCAGGGCTGGGCTGAAAAGAAGACCCAAAGACAGTGCAACTGCGTTCCTATTCATGTCGTCCTCCCGCTTCACTTGAAGTGAACGCGACGCAACAAACCCCGTTCAGTCAGACCGCCCAAACGGGCTACGCCCGTGTCCCCTTAAGGATCGTGTGCCCTGACAGGCTGTCCCAACCTCCGCCGCCAGATGCTTCACCGGATCCAACGACTCCGCCCATCGTTCGTCCCTGAGCGGCGAGGCTGAAGGTAATGCTCGGCGATCTCCTCTTCAGTGCTTATGCCTCCACAAGTCCGTTCCGGATCGCGTAGCGGATCAGGGCCGCGGTCGTGTCGAGATTGAGCTTGCGCAGAGCCAGGGCGCGGTGCGTCTCGACGGTCTTGGTGCTGATGCTGAGGATGTCGGCAATCTGCTTGTTGGTCTTGCCTTCGGCAATCAGTTGCACCACGGCCTTCTCACGGGAGCTCAGCGCAGATTCGTCGACGGATCCCTTTGATAGATAGGTCTCGAGCAGGGCCTCGGAGACCTTGCCCGTAAAGAACGGCTTGTGGGCGGCCAGGCTCTCGACTGCCGAGACCAGGAACTGCTTGGCGTCGGACTTGAGCAGGAAACCGCGGGCCCCGGCCTCCAGGACGTCCCGCACCAGGCTGTCGGTATCGTGCATGGTGAAGATCAGGACTTCGATGCCAGGAACGCGACCCCGGATCTGCCGGGTGGCCTCAACCCCGTTCACCAGCGGCAGCGCATAGTCGAGGACCACGACGTCGGGCCGGGTGGCCAAGGCCTTGTCGATGGCCTCCTTCCCGTCCCTCGCCTCGCCGACCACTTCCCAGCCCTCATGAGATTCGAGGATGGTCCGCACCCCAGAGCGGACCACGTCATGATCGTCGGCGATCAGGATGCGCGTCATCGCGAGCCTTCCTTCGGCGACCCCGTTGCCGGCTACCGTTCCGGTGAGTCCGAGTCCCCCGGCAGAATACACCGCCCGGCTGTCGGACCCACCTGCGCAAAACCCTGAAACTGTGGGGGGCAGACCCTGAATCTTCAGGAGTGGCCCTCACCGTCCGCCTTAGCCCGACCCGACGGCCACGGCATCCGCAGGCGTCCGGCAGGTCCCGGTGCCCGGTCGGCACCGGGCACCGGGACCATTGCGACGATGGCGGTGCCGCTCCGCCCCGTCCGGATGCGCAGGTCGCCGCCGAAGTGCTCCAGGCGGGCCCGCATGCCCGCGACGCCGACGCCGAGCCGGATCGGTCCGTCTGCCCGGGCACGTCCTGTCATCCCATGCCCGTTGTCGCGGATGCGGACCACCAGCCGTCCGGCCATGATCCGCGCCTTGACCGACACATGCGAGGCATCGGCGTGCCGGTGCACGTTGGTGAGGGCCTCCTGCACCACCCGCAGGATCGCGCGCTGGAGGGCCGGCGGCAGGTCATCGACCTCTTCGGGAATGCGGATCCGCGCGACGAGCCCCGTCCGCCCGGCGAAGCCTTCGGCAAAATCCCGCAGCGTGGCCTGGAGGCCGTCCTTCGCCAGGTTCGGCGGATGCAGCAGATAGGTGAAGATGCGCAGTTCCCGAAGCGCCTCGGTGAGCAGGCCCTCGACCTCCGCCAGGGCCTTGCGGCCCGGCGGAAGGACCTGCGCCCCGACGTCTGACAGCCCGAGGCTCGCGGCCACGAGGTGCTGCGCCGTCGAGTCGTGCAACTCGCGGGCGATGCGTTGCCGCTCCTCCTCCTGGAGCGCGAGCAACTGGCCTGACAACTCGTTGACCTGCTTCCTCGCGCCTGTGACCTGATCAGACAGCGTCCGGAGCGGCTGCTCGACCTGACGAGCCGTGAACCACGCGGCAAACCCTCCGGCGGCCAGGAGAAGAGCCGCCGGTCCGGCCATCCGCCACAGGGCAGCCGTGACGGGTGCATTGAACTCGGCCAGCGGCACCGTGACCACACTGGTCCAGTTCGTTGTACCCGAACGCCGGAAGGTGACGACGACCGGGACCCCACGGTCATCGACGGCCTCGACGGTTCCCGTGATCGTGCTGTTCGGATCCGCATCGGCGAGGCGGGTGGCCAGGGCGGCGGGAACCGGGAGGTCGGAGCCTTTGTGACCGTCTCTGTCGGCCACGATCGGCTGGAACTTGCGGTCGTAAAGCCCCTTCATCCAGCCGGCCGGAAGTGTCTGGTCATCGAGGATCGCACCCAGTCGTGCCTCCGTCAGGGTGATCGACAGATGTCCATTCATCCGGCCGTCCGGTTCATCGAGCCGGAGGCTGAGCGCCACGATGATGCGGCCCTTCAACGGGGCCAGCATCCGGCCGGAGACCGACCACCTGCGATCCCGGATCCGGTCGAGTTGCTCCTGGTGGTTTGGGAAGTCGACGTGCCGCGGGAGCGGCGATCCGAACGGGCGCAAGGTGTTGGCGACCTGCCGCTCGAGGTCGTTCAGGGCCAGCCAGGAGCCTTCCGGAACGGGGGTGGCCTTGAGCTGGTCGTAGAAGGCCTTGGTATCGCCCGAGAGGAGCGCCGGGGACTTGGACAGTCCCTTGAGGAGGTAATTGACTGCGGCGACCTCCTGATCGAACCCGAAGGAGAGCGCCTTGGCAGCCTCCTGAGCACGGTGCTCGATCGCGTGCCGCTCCTCGGCCGCGCGGGAGAGCAACAGGGCCGCGGCCACGAGGCACGCCGCGACGGTGATGATCATGAAGGTCAGGGCGACACGGCCCCGCAGCCGGAGCGGCATGCCCGAGAAGGATCGCGCAATCACCGGGACGGTGCCATTGCTCATGACGGCGGTCTCCGGCCGCAACGGCAACGCAACGGGACCGAGGTCGCGACGGGGGCCATCGGTCCGATAACATATGTTAAACCCTGAGCCGGTCCGCTGTCGACCCTGCATCGGCTCTGACATACGCATCGGCACCCGGCTGCCCCCGTTCGGACTGGATCCAGCCACAATGGCCGATGGGAGGCACAAATCAGGGTCTGCCCCCATTGGTTTCAGGGTGGACCCCGATAGCCCGATGACCAGGCGCTGGGCGATACTGCGGCTTGCCAGGACGGGAGCAACGCCCATGTCGCCGGCCACACTCCAGCATGATCAGGCCCAAGGGTTCGCGGACCCTTCGTACGTTGACATGATCTTCGTCCCCGGCGGCACGTTCCGCTTGGGCTCAGATCGTCACTATCCCGAGGAAGCACCCGTCCACCGCGTCACCGTCGACGGGTTCCGGATCGACCGGACCCCGGTCACCAACCGCCAGTTCCGCGACTTCGTCCGTGCCACCGGGCATGTCACCTTCGCCGAAAGGCGACCCGATCCCAAGGACTATCCCGGCGCCCTGCCCCACATGCTGTATGCGGGTTCGCTCGTCTTCACGCCGCCGGATCATCCGGTCGATCTCCGGAACTGGGGTCAGTGGTGGGTCCTACTCAGGGGCGCCGACTGGCGCCATCCTTATGGTCCGAAGAGCACCATCCAGGGCCTCGACAACCACCCCGTCGTGCACGTGACCTTCGCCGATGCGCTGGCGTACGCCCATTGGGCCGGCAAGGACCTTCCGACCGAGGCCGAGTGGGAGGTTGCGGCCCGCGGCGGCCTCGACGGGGCCGAGTTCGCCTGGGGTGACGAGTTAACTCCGGAGGGGCGCCAGATGGCGAACACCTGGCAGGGCGCCTTCCCGTTCCAGAACCTAGCGCAGGACGGCTTCGAGCGCACCTCGCCCGTCACCGCCTTCCCGCCGAACGGCTACGGCCTCTACGACATGATCGGCAACGTCTGGGAATGGACATCGGACTACTACGTGCCGAAGCACCCGGCCGACGCCGTGAAGGCGTGCTGCATCCCCGAGAACCCGCGGGGCGGCTGCGAGGACCAGAGCTATGACCCGTGCCAGCCGGAAACGCGGATCCCGCGCCGGGTCCTGAAGGGCGGCTCGCATCTGTGCGCGCCCAATTACTGCCGCCGCTACCGTCCGGCAGCGCGCCACCCGCAGCCGGTCGACACCTCGACCAGCCATGTCGGCTTCCGCTGCATCATCAGGGAGAGGAAGATCCCATGACCAGTGATCGTGCGTCCTCACAAGCTCGTGGCGGACGATGCCGTCGGCGGCACATACACGTTCGGGCTGCCCTCGTCGGAGCCACAGCTTTAATCTCCGCGACGATGGCGGTTCCGACCTTTGCTCAGGCCCCGCAGCCGCAGAAGCCCAACATCGTGCTGATCGTCTCGGACGACACGGGCTACGGCGACCTCGGCCCGTATGGCGGCGGGGTGGGGCGCGGCATGCCGACGCCCAACATCGACCGCCTCGCCAACGAAGGCATGACCTTCTTCTCGTTCTATGCCCAGCCGAGTTGCACCCCAGGCCGGGCGGCAATGCAGACCGGGCGGATCCCGAACCGCAGCGGCATGACCACCGTGGCGTTCCAAGGCCAAGGCGGCGGCCTGCCGGCGGCGGAGTGGACCCTGGGCTCGGTGCTCAAGCAGGCGGGATACCGGACCTTCTTCACCGGCAAGTGGCACCTGGGCGAGGCCGATTACGCGCTGCCCAACGCCCAGGGCTATGATGAGATGAAATATGCCGGCCTCTATCACCTCAACGCCTACACCTATGCCGATCCGACCTGGTTCCCCGACATGAGCCCGGAGCTGCGGGAGACGTTCCAGCGGGTGACCAAGGGCGCTCTGTCGGGCAATGCCGGGCAGCCGGTGCGGGAAGAGTTCAAGGTCAACGGTCAGTACGTCAACACGCCCGACAAGGGCGTCATCGGGATCCCCTTCTTCGACGAGTACGTCGAGAAGGCCTCGCTCGACTACCTCGACCGGGCGGCGCAGGCGCGGGAGCCGTTCTTTATGAGCATCAACTTCATGAAGGTGCACCAGCCCAACATGCCGGCTCCGGAATACGTCCACACGTCGCTGTCCAAGAGCAAGTACGCCGATTCGGTCGTCGAGCTTGACGCGCGCATCGGGCGCATCATGGACAAGATCCGGCAGGTCGGCGGCAACAACACGCTCGTCTTCTACACCACGGATAACGGGGCGTGGCAGGATGTCTATCCCGATGCCGGCTACACTCCATTACGCGGCACTAAGGGCACCTTGCGCGAGGGCGGCAACCGCGTGCCGGCAATGGCGTGGTGGCCTGGCAAGATTGCGCCCAACGCCAAGAACCACGACCTCCTCGGCGGCCTCGACCTGATGGCGACGTTCGCGTCCGTCGCAGGCACGAAGCTGCCCGAGAGGGATCGGGAGAACCAGCCGATCATCTTCGACAGCCATGATATGTCCCCGGTTCTGTTCGGGACCGGCAAGTCCGACCGTAAGTCGTGGTTCTATTTCACGGAGAATGAGCTGTCGCCCGGCGCGATCCGCACCAACAACTACAAGTTCCTGTTCAACCTGCGCGGCGACGACGGCGCCTCGACCGGTGGCCTCGCGGTCGACACCAACCTCGGTTGGAAAGGAGCGAGCAAGTACGTCGCGACGGTCCCGCAGGTCTTCGACCTCTGGCAGGATCCGCAGGAGCGCTACGACATCTTCATGAACAACTTCACCGAACGCACCTGGATGGGCGTGGTCATGGCGGAGGAACTCAAGAAGGTGATGAAGACCTACGTCGAGTACCCGCCGCGGAAGGTGCAGAGCTACGGCTACACCGGCCCGATCACGCTCTCGGATTACGAGCGGCTCCAGACGGTGCGGGAAGTGCTCGCGAAGGAAGGCGTCAACATACCGATGCCCACCGGAAACTGACCTGACCGGGGAGGACTGTGCCCCACATACTCCTCCCCGCACTACGACCCGAGCGGAGGAAGGTCGTTGGGGACTGGTTCGGCTTGACGCTCCCGTGCGGCAGGCCGGGCCGTTGGCAAGTCGCAAGGAGGAGGATTAACCATGCAACGCATCATGCTTCTGGCCGCATTCGGGATGCTGACGGCCACCGCGCCGGGACTGGCCCAGGATCGGGATCCCGGGCCAGCCCTGCGCAACGGCGAGATCGTGATCCCGTCGGAGCGAGCCCTCGAGCGCGAGGCGATGACGCAGCCGCGGAACGAGTTCTCGACGGACGACGCGACCGCCACCCGGCAGATGGAGCGGCAGAACAGGCGCATCGACCGTGAGGTCGAGAAGGGTATCTGCGCGGACTGCTGAAGACGCATTCAGTTCGAAAGCCCAGGAGGAAACGGCGATGAGAACCCTACTGCCAGCCCTTGCCCTCACCTTGCTTGCGACCGCAGCAACGGCACAGGTCGAACTGCCGACGTCGCAGCGAACGTGCGGTGCGAATCGCCAGCTTGTTCAGCGGGAAGGTGCGGTTGTCCTCGATACCGAGCCCTCGACCTACGCGCGCTTTGTCAAGAACGGCTCGGAATGCATGGTCGATCAGTTCCCCGAGCCAGCATGAGTGCCGAGTTCGAACAATCCGCAATGCTTTATCGGCTCCCGCTGCAAGGACGGCTCCGACGACGTTTGAAATTGCGTTTGCGTCAGCCGATCGAACGACTGCTCCAATGGGAGGCATACATGCGCGTTCGCCTGTCCTGGCTTGGCACCATTGCCCTGCTCGCAACCTGGGTCTCGGTTGCCGTCGCCCAGACCGACCCGTCGCCGTCTTGGAACGACGGCCCGGCGAAACAGGCGATCGTCGCCTTCGTCGCCGACGTCACCCGGGAGGGATCCCCCGACTTCGTCCCGCCGCCGGAGCGGATCGCCACGTTCGACAATGACGGGACGCTGTGGATCGAACAGCCGTTATACGTGCAGTTCGCCTACGCGCTCGACCGGGTCAAGGCGCTGGCGCCGCAGCACCCGGAATGGACGAACACACAGCCCTTCAAAGCCGTGCTCGAGGGCGACATGCCGGCCCTCGCGGCGGCCGGCGAGAAAGGCGCTGTCGCGATCGTCGCCGCGACCCATGCCGGCATGACGCCGGAGGAGTTCCGGCAAGGCGTCAAGGAGTGGCTCGCGACCGCCAAGCATCCCCGCTTCGGCCGCCGCTACGACGAGCTCGTGTATCAGCCCATGCTGGAGGTCCTGGCCTACATGCGGGCCAACGGGTTCAAGACCTACATCACGTCCGGCGGCGGCGCCGAGTTCATCCGAGCCTTTGTCGAGGATCGATACGGTATCCCGCCCGAGCAGGTCATCGGCTCCCGCATCGTGACGAAGTTCGAACGCCGCGACGGTCGGCCGACCCTGTTCCGCCTGCCCCAGGTCGACTTCATCGACGATGGCCCTGGCAAGCCGGTCGGCATCAACCAGGAGATCGGCCGCCGGCCCGTGGCAGCGTTCGGGAACTCGGATGGCGATCTCGAGATGCTGCAATGGACGACCGAGGCGGGCAAGCGCAGGCTCGGCGTCGTGGTGCATCACACCGATGCCGAGCGGGAATACGCCTACGACCGCCAGTCGCATGTGGGCAAGCTCGACAAGGCGCTAGAGGCCGCGACGGTGGACCGATGGACCGTGGTCGACATGAAACGGGACTGGAAGACCATCTTCCCGGTCAGGCCGTAGGGGCGGGACGATCCCCGCCCGGGAGGGAGCAATGACAGTTGCCCGCTCCACCATCTTCTGGCTCACGGCCGCCATCATCGTGCTGGTGATACGAGTTCGACATGATCCAGCATGGGCCGATCCTCGGCATCCGCGCTCGGTTTTGATCTCACATACCTGTTTCCGGAAGCCTGCGAGGAAGGACTTGGGAGAGGACAGGCGCCGAAGGTCTGGAACGGGTCAACAACGGCCTTTGCGCGCAGCCTTGTAAACGTCCGCTCAGCGCAGGAATGCGGAAACTCGTCTTAGGTCAGCCTTGTGCCAGAAGCCGACCTTGCTGACCCACACGATTCCTGTGACTTAGCCTTCCACGAGGCACAACGAAGTGGAACCGCGCAGACCATCATTTGTGGGATGGAAACACCATCGTTATCTGAGGACAGGTCTGAACGTGGCAAGCCCTAAGCCGTTACCGACGGTCACTGGTATGGGAGGTTAGCCTCAGACCTTGATGGCTTGGGCTTCAGCCTTGCGCGTACCCGCGTGCAGTTGCCGATTGCCCCAACTCTGAAGCGCTCGTTGCGTGATACTGGTGATCTTCCATGCGTCTTCGGCCTTGCCGAACAGGAACTCGTAAGCCCCGCACGAGTGATAGAAGTCCTCACCCTCACCCGTGAACGCACGGTCGAACCTCAGAATCAGGTAGTTGCAGCGCCCCCGTACGACACCCTCTTCCTTCGTCAGTAGCAGGTTGGAGAAGCTGTGATGCTTGGACAGGGTGTCGACTGCATCCCGCCGGCGCTGAACGAACTCGGCGCTGCTCATAGTGCTGGGCTGCTCGCGCCCTGAAGAGCTATAATCGATAAAGACCTCGGCTGCCAGACAGGCCTCCATGGCTGCCCAATCCCGCTCGTCGAAAGTGAGGAAGAAGTGGCAGAGGAGATCGTTGATCGCGATGTGGTCGAGAGCGTCCAAGGGTTCCATACAGGTCGTCCTTTATGGCTTAACGGGAGCGGTCGGTGCTGGCGTCATCGACGCAGGCCGAGGCCGCTCCCGCCATGGAAGCCGATACCGGGAAAGTAGGACCTGCGAAGTCCATTCTAGGGCGATGCTCCCTGGGAATGAGGCCAGCAAGTGGCCTCATTCCCAGGGAGCATCGTCCGAGGCGACTGACTCATCAATCGGATGAGTGAGCTGCAACCCAATGACTATCCGAGCCCAAGCTCCTTCAGGATTGCTGTGATACGAGCCTGCTCCTCCTTGATGAAGGTCCGGAACTGGGCGGAGGGCATGTAGAGATCAACCCATTCCCGTTCCTGGATCAGCTTCTTCCAAGACGCGCTTTGCACCAGCTTGGCGACAGCGGCTTCGAGCGCTTGCTTGTCCTCGGCACTGACGTTGGGAGGAGCCATTAGGCCGCGCCAGTTGACGAGCGTCGCGTCAACGCCCTGCTCCCGGAAGGTCGGGATGTCGATGCCGGACAGGCGCTCAGGCGATGAGATGCCGATGGGTCGGAGCTTGCCGACCTTGAACTGGCTCGCGACCTCGTTGAGGCCACCCGTCGCGACCGTGATCTTGCCGTTCATCACCAGCGGCAGCATCTCGCCACCGGTTCCGACGGGAATGTAGTTCATCTTCTTCACGTCACCACCGCCCGCCTTGGCGACGAGGCCGCACAGGACGTGGTCGGGCGAGCCATGCGCAAAGCCACCCCAGGTGACGGATCCGGGATCCTGCTTGAACTTGTTGATCAAGTCTGTGACGGTCTTGATAGGCGATTCAGCGGCAACGAACAGCGGCTGGTACTCGCCCTGGAGACGGGCCAGCGGGGTTGTCTGCTCAAGGGTGACCGGTGACTTGTTGATGACGGGTGCACCCACGAGACCAAAGCCGGCCACCATCAGCGAGGGGTCTCGATCCTTAGAGTTGATGAACTGCGCCAAGCCGATGGTGCCGCCGGCACCCGGCACATTCTGAACCTGCACGCTGGTGGCGATCTTTTCCTTCATCAGCACGTCCTGCACCGCGCGGGCGAGCTGATCGTACCCGCCTCCGGGACCGGCGGGAGCGATGATCTTGAGGCTCTTGAGCTCTTGCGCCCATGCCGGCAACCCTGGCAGAAGGCTGGCCGAGGCGGCAAGGAGGGCTTTGTTGAAGCTGCGGCGGTCTAAGGTCATTTCCTGTCTCCCTTGGTTGTTCTTCTGCACGTCATTTTGGTTGGGCATGGATCGCACCGGACACTCAATCGGTCACTGCCACCTGACGAAACGCTTCACGGTGATAGGTGCAGAGTTTGTCCCGAACTTGTCGTTCGGAAAACGGCAAGCCGCGAACTGAAAAATCACGGGTGATCTTTCCGACGATGTCCTCATCACCGTCGACCTTGAAGTCGGCCCGGTGGACCTCGGTGGCATAGGAGGAAAGATCGGTGTTCGATAGGCCGAGGAGGCGGCCAGCCCAGAGGCCGGCAAGAACGTTTCGGCGCGCGATCACGCTGTCACGGGTGTCGTTGTCGAGGCACCAGGATGACGAACTCACATTGGAAGCCGTTGTGCCTGTCACATTCATCGTAGCTCTCCCTCAAAGGTTCAGCCATCCGCCGCTTGGGCCTGACAACCGATGTGTCACGCAACGAGCCTGTACACGCCTCACCTGACATGAACCTGACAAAAACCGCGGAATCTTGCAGGTGAGCCATGCGTCGGCGCAATGTTTCCAGGCTTGTCTCCCGCGATAGGGTCCATATGTCGTAGCTTCAACTCAGTCGTGGGTCCGGCCCGATCGGTCGAACCTTCGATCACCGGTTGGAGCCTTTACCCGGTAAGAGAAACCGAGAAGCGGGTCATATGCTTAAGGAAGCGCTCGGGCACCCATCCAGATCCAGGATCGTCAGGTGAACCGATGAGACAGACCGATGACGAGGCGGACGAAGCCCTTGCCCACATCAGGCAAAATACGGCCGCTCCGATCCAACGCTTCCTTGACTCGATCGCCGCTGCACGGCTCGAGGAGACGACAAGCCGTCGGGACAGGGTGGCAGACGGTCCGTCAAGGTCCGGCCGCCCAGGCGTAGACAAGGGACTGCACAGGTTCCTAGAAGCCCTCCGCATTTTCCGGAAGAGCCCCCCGGAATGAAGGCCTTGGCCCGTGTCATCCGCCGCATCTGCCTGCGGTTATAGATCAGTGCCGGCAGATCAGGCCGCGGAAGACTCCACCGCTTGAACGCGCCCTTTCTGCGAAGACGGCTCGGCTCTCGCATCGGAGGCTCCTGCCAAGCCTAGGCGCTGCCGCGTTTCCCTACCCGGCCTGTTCCGGAAGTTAGTCAGGTTGCTGTCAGGTTCATCTCATAGGTCATTCCCCGCGGCTGCATAAGGCAGCCGGTGAGAACCTTAGCCATCCTGGGAGGATGAACCATGATCAACTTCCGCCCGAGCCTGTCACAGGACTTGATCGTTGCCGCGACCTTCCCTTTCGCCACCTCTGCGCTCGCGCCCGCGTGGCTCTCGTGATGTCAGGGAGATGCCAGTGTCAGACATACAGCAGATAACGATGCCCAGAGCACAATCCCACGTGCGCATCGACATCGCAGGCCTCGCCATCGCTCTCATTCTTCTGGCGCTAGCCGGCCTGGTCTGGTGGGACATGAGCAACCTCCAGCTTCTGTCCCCCTATGATGTCGGCCCGAAAGCCATGCCCGTGATCGTCTCGTCCGGGCTTGCTCTTCTGGCGGTCGGCAACGGGATCAGCGCCTTCAGGGGTGATCTCCCGCCCCGGGACAGCCTCGACTGGAAGCCGATCATCCTGATCCTCGGCGGCCTCGCCTGCCTGATCGCCCTGATCGCCCTCGGCGGCGGCTTCATGATCGGCACGGCCATCCTGTTCGCCACCACCTCGGCCGCCTTCGGCCGTCGGGCATTCCTCACCGATCTCCTGATCGGCGCCGTGATCGCGGTGGTCGTTTACCTGCTCTTTGCCAAGCTCCTGGCCCTGTCCCTGCCGGCCGGGCCGCTTGAACGTCTGTTGTGAGGCCGCCATGGAAGCCTTTATGTCTCTTGCCCACGGTTTGTCCGTGGCGATCCAGCCGATGAGCCTGCTGTTCGCCCTCATTGGCGTTCTCCTAGGCACGGCCGTCGGCGTTCTCCCCGGCATCGGCCCGGCACTGACCGTGGCGTTGCTCCTGCCGATCACCTTCAAGCTCGATCCCACAGGCTCGATCATCATGTTCGCCGGCATCTATTACGGCGGCATGTACGGCGGCTCGACCACCGCGATCCTGATCAACACGCCGGGTGAAAGCGCCTCCATGGCGACGGCGCTGGAAGGCAACCTCATGGCCAAGGCCGGCCGCGGCGGTCCGGCGCTCGCCACCGCTGCCGTCGGCTCCTTCGTGGCAGGCACGATTGCCACGCTCGGTCTTACCTTCCTAGCGCCCTACCTTGTCGACATCGCCGTGAGCTTCGGCCCAGAGGATTACTTCGCCCTGATGGTTGTGGCCTTCGTCACCGTTTCGGCCACCTTCGGCGATTCCCCCGTGCGCGGCCTCACTAGCCTGTTCATCGGCTTGCTGCTCGGACTGGTGGGCATTGACATCCTCTCCGGCCAGTCCCGCCTGAGCTTCGGCGTGCCGGAACTCTACGACAACATCGAAGTCACGACCCTGGCGGTCGGCCTCTTCGCCGTGGGTGAAGCACTTTACGTGGCGTCGCGCCGCCACATCCACGAGGAGAAGCTCGAGCCTGTCCGCGGTTCTCTCTGGATGACCAAGGACGATTGGAAGCGCTCGTGGAAGCCTTGGCTGCGCGGAACCGCCTTTGGCTTCCCCATCGGCGCGCTTCCGGCGGGCGGCGCGGAAATCCCGACCTTCCTGTCCTACGCCACCGAGAAGCGTCTGACGAAGCATCCCGAGGAATTCGGCAAGGGCGCCATCGAGGGCGTCGCTGGACCGGAGGCCGCTAACAACGCGTCCGCGGCTGGCACCCTCGTGCCCCTTCTGACGCTGGGCCTTCCCACCTCGGCCACCGCCGCCATGATGCTGGCAGGCTTCCAGCAATACGGCCTCAATCCAGGACCCCTGCTGTTTGCCGAAAAGCCGGACCTGGTGTGGGGCCTGATCGCGAGCTTGTTCATTGCCAACATCATGCTGCTGGTGCTGAACCTGCCGCTTGTCGGCCTCTGGGTCCGGCTCCTGAAGATCCCGCAGCCGTGGCTCTATGCCGGCATCCTGGTCTTCGCGACCATGGGAACGATCGCGGCAAATCCTTCTCCGGTGGAGCTCGTTATGCTGACCGTCTTCGGCGTGCTCGGCTTCCTGATGCGGCGGTTCGACTTCCCCATCGCCCCGGTGGTCGTGGGCCTGATCCTGGGTCCCGTGGCCGAAAGTCAACTCAGGCGTGCGCTCTCGATCAGCCTCGGCGACCCCGTGGTGCTCGTCCAGAGCCCGATCTCGGCAACGCTCCTCGTCGTCGCGCTGATTGCCCTCGTGGCTCCCTTCTTCCTCAAGGGACTCGGGCGATTCAAAGCGACCGAGGATTGACTCAACGTCGCCCCGGCTCCGTCAGGAGCCGGGGCTCCTATACTACATACCGCAGATATGACGGTATCTGCCAGTGGTGATTCACGGTACATTGCCATCGAGTTGTGTCGAGCGGTGCCATTCCCCCAATAGACGCTGACGCTTGGCGCGATCCTGGACAGCCAGCAATTCCGGCCCGATGGTGATCGGCCGCAAAAGCCCGGATGTGCTCAACCAGAGCGGCCCATCCACCTCCTCAGGCAGTGTTCCCTCGAAGCTGAAAAAGAAAGAGGCTTCACGGCCTTTCTTCTGTCCCTGATCGGAGAGCAGGTAGTCCAGGAACCAGTAGGCAGTAGCCGGGTTTCTGGTCGAGCGCGGGATGAATGCCGCGCGACTGAGGGCGACGGTGTAGTCCCGGGGAATGACGATCCCTATATGAGCTCCACGTCTCTGGGCACCGACGGCATAGGACCCGATTAGATTGTAACCGATAGCCAGACGCCCGGTGGAGAGATCAGCCAAGAGATCGCTGCTACAGCACTTCACGACCAGGTCGGCTCGTCCGAAAGCCTCGAGGAGGCGCCCGAAGATGGCTGTCCCACGGGCATCATAGGAGGCAAAGAGGTAGCCAATCCCCGACTGTGCAATATCGTAAGATCCAATTTTCCCATTGTACTTTTCTGGATTTGATCGAAGCAAGTTGAGTAGTTCAACCCGCGTGCGCGGCACGTCTTCCGGAGGAACTAGGTCACGGTTGAACACGATGACGGCCGGTTCGAACGTGAAGCCGAAGATCTCGTCCCGCCAGCGTGTCCAGGATGGGAGCCGAAGGGTCAATGGGGACCGATAACTCGTGCCACAGCCGTCGTTGACGAGTTTGACAAGTTGATCAACGGACGATGAGAGGACCAGATCCATGGTCCCTTGTTTCTCATTGCATTCCCTTGACGCCCCATCGAACAGATCGTTGGTAACGTACTCACTGTATTCAATCGTCACATTCGGTGCGAGCGTCTGGAAGTCCCGGATCAAGGGTTCCATGGCGGAAAGATCGGTCGCACCGTGAACTGATAGGACCGTCTGCTGACCGCCTGGAGCAGGAAATACAATCTTCTCGGCAGCTTTCACCGTGTCGATGAAAACCCCAGCCAAGAGGCCGACGACGGCGATCATCGCCTTGAATTTCCTGATCAAGATGCGTCTCCGCCTTCAATCGGAAAGAGAGGCTCATGGTGTCTCCTGAAGCGCATGACGACCGCGAATCCATCATCGGAACGCTCGCGGAAGCGAAACTCGCCTCCGTGTGCCCGAACGACATCCCCAGCAATCGAGAGGCCCAAGCCGGATCCAGTCGTACTTTTGGTATGGAATGGCTCCCGGACCCGCTGCCATTCAGAAACCGGGATCCCCGGCCCGTCATCGACGACCTCGACGACAGCGGCATCCCCGTCCGCAAGCACCCGAACCTCCAGACGTGTCGCGGCGCCATGCTTCAGGGCATTGTGGATCAGGTTCGAAAGCGCCTCGCGCAGGCTGACCGCGTCGCCCTTGATGAGCACCGACTCTTGCGGATCACTGAAGGAGATGTCCACGTCGCGATCGAGCGAGAGAGGCACGGCGCTGATCAGCGTCTGCCGGGCAAGGGCAGCCAAGTCGATGATGTCGAACTCCGCGACCTCCGCCCGATGAATGATCATAGCGTGGTTGAGAAGCTGGTTCGTCAGGCGCCCCAATTCGGCAGTTCGTTCTTTGACCCGGCTCAGTTGCTGCTCCCGACCCTCCGGCCTGGTCTCCTCAGTGAGGAGATCGACCTGGGATGCCAGTCCTGCCAGAGGCGTTCGGATCTGATGAGCGGCGTCGGCAATGAACCGTTGCATCAGGGCAATGCGGCCGGAGAGCCGATCCATGAAACGATTGATGGTGGTGACAAGCGTCTGGATCTCGCGAGGGATTTCGATATCGAGCGGTGTCAGGTCCTTGGGATCTCGAGAGCGCAGTTCACGCTCCACACGTGTCAGGGGAGCCAGAGCTCGTCGGACGGCGAACAGGACCCCCACGAAAGCAAGGCTGGTCATAGCAAACACCAGCAGCAGAGCCTTTAGAGTCAGATCTCGTGTCAGACTGGTACGAGCCTCACGGGTTTGTGCAACCACAACCTGAGCCCATCCCGGTGTCGCAGGATCCGAGACGAGGCGACCAACAGTGGCGATCCTGACGGGAAAGCCCCGGTATTCACCATCAGAAATCACAGGCGCCTGCGTTTCCGCAAAGGATAGTGCAGGGGTCAGATCATCATAGCCCGTAAGAACAACTCCGCGTGGGGCGACAACCTTGTAGAAGATGCGGTCGTTGGCTGACAGCGAGAGGGTTTCGAACGCGGAGAATGGGGGATCAACCGAAACTGTACCCTCTTGAGCATAGATACTCTCCGCGATTTGGAGGGCAGCTCCCACCAAAAGACGATCATAGGCATCATCAGCCGCAACCCGGGCATAGAACCATGCGGCCGTTCCCAGCACGGCCGATCCGGCACCGAAGATCATGGCTATAACCAGAATGATGCGGGAGTACAGGGAGCGACCCGGTCTGATCATTGGCATACGATCTGGTAGCCAAGCCCCCGTAGCGTCCGGATCTCCGCACCGGACCCGGCCAGCTTCTTCCTCAGACGGGCGACATACTGTTCCACGGCATTGGGGCTGGGTTCGTCATCGAAGCCGAACAGTTGGTCGACCAGCTCGTCTTTGCCGAAGATCCGGCCCGGCCGCGCCGCCAGGATCTCGAGCAGCGTCAGTTCCCGGCGGGTCAAATCAATGGGCGTGCCATTGATCGTCACGGCTCGTGAGCCCCGGTCGATGGTCACCTGCCCACAGACTAATTGATTGGTAGACTCGCCGGCACTGCGCCGGAGGAGAGCCCGCGCCCGCGCCTCCAGCTCACGGAAGTCGAAAGGCTTCACCAGGTAATCGTCCGCCCCGAGATCCAGGGCGTCGACACGGTCGTCGACCTGCGACCGTGCCGTCAGCACGAGTACTGGCATCTTCGCCTTGCGTTGCCTGAGACGCTTAAGGATCGTGAAGCCATCGAGGGCCGGAAGGTTCACGTCGAGGATCAGGAGATCGTAGGCCTGGACCTCAAGGACCTCGTCGGCCACGCCCCCGTCCTTCTCCCAGTCAACCGTGTGGCCGATCCGCTCGAACCGGGCAACGATTGCCTCCCCGACGTCCAGGGTGTCCTCGACGAGCAGGATGCGCATCTTAGCCTCTCATGAGCATGCCACTGTCAGGTTGGTGACAGGTTCACAGGGTACGCAACTCCCGTGGGGCCGCCAAGAGGCATCCGGGTTCGATGCTACGGACCTCCGAAGCGGCTTCCAGGAAGAAGTTCCAATTGCAGGCGTAATTTCGTGACACGGAATGCGGCCAGTCACGGTTCGTCACCCCCCTTGAGGACGGTGTTCGGGTCAGAGGCAGACACTGCTCATAGGCAGGTTGCCTGAAGTGCTACCGCTAGGGCCAGCGCCCCTCATGAGGAAACAGAGATGTCGAATGCAGAAGCGCTTCGTCCCATTCCGGCAACTTTGATCCCGGGTGATGGCATTGGTCCGGAAATTACGGAGGCCGTGGTTGGCATCCTCGATGCCCTTGGCACCCCGTTCGCGTGGGACCGCCAGGAGGGCGGCATGGCCGCGATCAAGGAAGGGGGCGATCCCCTCCCCGCATCCCTCATCGACAGCATCCGCCGCACCAAGCTGGCCCTGAAGGGCCCCCTGACGACTCCGGTCGGCGGCGGCTTCCGATCCGTGAACGTGCGCCTGCGCGAGGAGTTCGGGCTCTATGCCAATCTCCGCCCGGCAAAGACCATGATGCCGGGCGGCCGTTACGAGGACATCGACCTCGTGCTCGTCCGCGAGAATCTCGAGGGACTGTACGTCGGCTTCGAGCATTACATCGCGGTTGGCGACGACCCGCAGGCGGTCGCCATCTCGTCCGGGGTCAATACGCGGTCCGAGGCGCGCCGCATCGTACAGTTCGCGTTCGAGTACGCGCTCCGGCATGGCCGCAAGAAGGTCACCGTGGTCCACAAGGCCAATGTCCTGAAGGCACTCACGGGCCTCTTCTTGGAAGCCGGGCGGGAGATCGCGCGGGAGTACGAGGGGCGCGTGCAGATGGACGAGCGCATCGTCGATGCCTGCGCCATGCAGCTCGTGCTGAATCCGTGGCAGTTCGACGTGATCGTCACGACGAACCTGTTCGGCGACATCCTGTCCGACCTGATCGCGGGCCTGATCGGAGGCCTCGGAATGGCGCCGGGCGCCAACATCGGGGAATCGGCAGCCATCTTCGAGGCCGTCCACGGATCGGCGCCCGACATCGCGGGCCAGGGGATCGCCAATCCCCTCGCCATGCTGCTCGCCGCGGCACTGATGCTGGATCACGTCGCATTGTCGGACCAAGCCAACCGCCTTCGTGCCGCCGTGCTGCGCACGCTTCGGGACGACATGCGGACGCGCGACCTGGGTGGCACGGCCTCAACCAAGGACTTCACCGCAGCCATCATTGCGCGGCTGGACGGCAACGGCTCCTAATCACGAACAGCACTAGACAGGAAAGTCATCTATCATGACCAAGGGTTCGGATCTTCTGGTTGCAGCCTTGGAGAACGAGGGCGTCGATCGCATCTTCGGGATCCCCGGCGAGGAGAACCTCGACGTCGTCGAATCGCTTCGCGCATCCTCCATCCAGCTCGTGCTCACGCGGCACGAGCAGGCGGCGGCCTTCATGGCCGCGACCCACGGCCGACTGACGGGCCGCCCCGGCGTCTGCATCTCGACCCTGGGACCGGGCGCCCTGAACTTCTCGACGGGCGCGGCTTACGCGCATCTCGGCGCCATGCCGATGATCATGATCACAGGCCAGAAGGCCATCAAGACCGCCCGGCAGGCCCGGTTCCAGATCGTCGACGTCATCGCCTCGATGAAGCCGCTCACCAAGATGACGCGCCAGATCGTGAGCGCCGCCAGCATCCCCACCATCGTGCGGGATGCCTTCCGGGTCGCAATGGAGGAGCGGCCCGGTCCGGTGCACATCGAATTGCCGGAGGACGTGGCGGCCGATGAGGTCGATCCTAGCGCTGCCCCGATCATTGCGGTCCATCCCATCGAACGCCCAGTTGCCCATCCGGCGGCACTGGATCGTGCCGCCGAGATGATCCTGGCGGCCAAGCGGCCCCTCATCATGATCGGCGCCGGCGGCAACCGTCCCCAGCTCGTCGAGGCGCTGTCCAGCTTCGTGCGCCGCACCCGCCTGCCCTTCTTCAACACCCAGATGGGCAAGGGCGCCGTAACTGGCGGATCGAACCTTTACGTGGGGACAGCGGCGCTGTCGGAGCGCGACTATGTCCACCGCGCGATCGACCGGGCAGACCTGATCATTGCGATCGGGCACGACACGGTCGAGAAGCCGCCCTTCATCATGGGCGACGGGGGACCGCGCGTCATCCACATTGGCTTTACCTCGGCCAACGTGGAGCAGGTCTTCTTTCCCCATGCAGAAGTGGTCGGCGACATTGGCGCGAGCCTTGCGTTGCTGGCGGACCGACTCGGGGGCAAGCTCGATCCGGATCCCGAACTCCTGAACCTGAGGCAGGAGATCCTATCGCGCATCAATGACCGCGCGGACGAGGATCGGTTCCCGGTCACGCCGCAGCGAATCGTGCACGACGTGCGCAAGGTCATGCCCGACGACGGCGTCGTGTGCCTCGACAACGGCATGTACAAAATCTGGTTCGCCCGCAACTATCGCACCCACGTCGCGAACACGCTGCTGCTCGACAACGCGCTCGCCACCATGGGCGCTGGGCTCCCGTCCGCCATGATGGCGGCGATCCTGCATCCGGAACGGCGCATCCTCGCGGTCTGCGGCGACGGCGGCTTCATGATGAACTCGCAGGAACTGGAGACGGCCGTCCGGCTCAAGCTCAACCTGGTCGTGCTCATCCTGGACGATTCCGCCTACGGTATGATCCGCTGGAAGCAGGCCGTCGACGACTTCCCCGACTTCGGCCTGACCTTCGGCAACCCGGACTTCGTGCAGTATGCGCAGGCCTATGGCGCCAAGGGATGGCGCATCAGCGCCACCGAGGATCTCGTCCCGACCCTCGAGGCGGCCTTCAACGAGGGCGGCGTGCATGTGGTCGCCGTTCCCGTTGACTATGCCGAGAACACCCGTGTGCTGGTCGACGAACTGCGCGGCAGCATCCCCGCCATCGAACCGGCCTGATTGGAGGGCACCCCACATGAACCCGTTCACCTTCCAGGTGCCGTCGAACATCCTCTTCGAGAGCGGCGCCTCGCAGAAGGTCGCTGAGCTCGCCGCTGGGTATGGTGCCCAACGGATCCTGCTCGTGACCGACAGGGGCGTGCGCGACGCCGGCCTGACAAAGGCCGCCGAGGATGCCCTCAAGGCCGCCGGCCGAGACCTCGTCCTATTCGAGGACGTGGTCGCCGATCCGCCGTCCGAGGTGATTGAGCGGGCCGTCGCCCTCTGCCGCGACGAACGGATCGACCTTGTGCTCTCCATCGGTGGCGGCTCGGCCCTCGATACGGCCAAACTGGTGGCCTACTTGGCCAAGTCCAGCGACCGGCTCGACGACATCTACGGCGTCGGCCTGGCCAAGGGAGAGCGCCTGCCGCTTCTGCTCGTCCCAACGACCGCTGGCACGGGATCAGAGGTGACGCCGATTGCCATCGTGACGACGCCCACCACCGAGAAGAAGGGCGTGGTGTCGCCCCGGCTGCTGCCCGATTGGGCGATCCTCGATCCCGAGCTGACCTTGGGCCTGCCGCCGCACGTGACGGCCGCCACGGGCATCGACGCCATGGTGCATGCGATCGAGGCCTATACCAGCCGGCACAAGAAGAACCCGATGTCGGACCAGCTCGCCCGGCAGGCGCTCGCGCTCCTGTCGCAGAACATCCGCGAGGTCTGCCGCAACGGCAGGAACGTCGAGGCCCGCGCGCAGATGCTGCTCGGGTCGATGCTCGCCGGTATGGCGTTCGCCAATGCGCCGGTGGCGGCCGTGCACGCTCTCGCCTATCCGATCGGGGCGATCTTCCACGTTCCGCACGGCCTGTCGAACGCGCTCGTGCTCATGGGCGTGCTGCGCTTCAACCTGCCGGCCGCCGAGGCGCTCTACGCGGAGCTCGCGCCCATCATCGATCCAGAGGCTAACGGCCTCTCTACCAGCGAGGCGGCCCGGCGGTTCGTGGACGGCCTCGCCGCCATCTGCCGCGACTGCAAGGTGCCGGCATCGCTGGCGGAAGTCGGGGTTCGCGAGAGCGACCTGCCTCGGCTTGCAGAGGACGCGATGAAGCAGACGCGCCTGCTCGTCAACAACCCGCGCGAGGTGACCTACGCGGATGCGTTCGCGATCTACAGCGAGGCGCTGGGCGGCAGGCAGCGACAGGCGACGGCATAACGACAGGACTGTCGCGAGGCAGCCAGAAGGAAGTGGTTCATGAATCCGTTCGAGAGCATACAGGCGCTGGCCGACCTCTGGGGCAAGGGCGCCGAGGTCTTAGCCTCCACCTATCCGCCGGAAGCCCGGGCAGTCGCCGATGAGATGAGCAAGGCCTTCGGTGGCGGCTCTGTGCCTGACACCGCGGCACTTGAGGAGGCGCGGCGTTCCTTCGAGCAGGCCTGGTCCGCCGCAAATCAACTCTCGGCGTCGTTGTCAGACGGCCTCCAACGCGGCGGCGGTTCGGGGCAATCCGATCCGATCGTGTCAGCCATGCTCGCCAGGATCTTCGATCCCCGCGGCTGGATGTCGGCGACAAACGAGGTTGACGAGGCGCTCCAGCGGATGGCGGAGGGCCCGCGGCTCGCCGATCTGTGGAACGTGGAGCGACAGTTCACCGAGGTGTTCAGGGCCTGGACCAGGCTGCGCCAGCGCAGCTTCGAGCACAACAAGGTCATGCTCGACGCCTGGACGCGTGCGGCCGGCGCCTTCGCCAAGCAATTGAACGAACGCACCCAGCGCGGCGAGCCGCCCCTCGACTCCGTCCGTGCGTTCCTGACGCTGTGGGGCGAAACGGCCAACGAGGTCCTGCTGGAGACGCAGCGGTCCGAGGCCTTCCTGCAAACCCAGCGCGAGGTGCTTAAGGCCTCGACCGATCTCAGGCTCGCTCAGCGCAAAGTCGCTGAGTTCTACAGCGAGATGTATGGCTATCCGACACGGGCCGAACTGGACGACGTCCACAAGGCCGTGACCGAGCTGCGGCGCGAGCTGCGTGCGCTGAAGCGCTCCATGCCCCGCGCAGTGACCCCATCACAGGCGCATGAGAGGCAGCCCGAACCGAAGGCGTCCCGTCGGCCTGCTCCGCCCGCGACCAAGACCGCACCCGCATCCAAACGAAAAGGGTCACGCTCATGAGCAAGTCGATGAGCCCTGTCGACATCAAGCCGGAACAGGTGGCTGCCGAGATCGCCGCCTTGGGCGAGAAGATCGCGCGCGGCACCAAGCTCTTCCGGGACGTGCGCGACGAGGACGTGGCGATCGCCACCACGCCCAAGGACGAGATCTGGCGCCAGGACAAGGTCACCCTCCACCACTACCAGCCGGTGACGGACACAAAGGTGACGACGCCTGTCCTGATCGTCTACGGCCTCATCGGGCGCTACACCATGGCGGACTTGCAGGAGGACCGCTCGCTCGTCCGCAACCTGCTCAATCAGGGCGTCGATCTCTACGTGGTCGATTGGGGCAACCCCTCGCGCGCCGACCGCTGGGTGACCGTCGACGACTATGTCGACGGCTACCTGGCCGAGTGTGTGCAGGTCATCGCGGAACGGCATGGCGTCGAGCGGGTCAACCTGCTCGGCATCTGCGAGGGCGGCGTGTTCACGACCTGCTATGCCGCCCTTTATCCGAACACGGTCGAGAGCATGGTGCTGACGATCACGCCGATCGACTTCCATGCCGACACGGTCGACAACCGCCTCGGGCACGGGTTCATCAATCTGTGGACGCGCAGCCTCGCACCCGAGGACATCGACCGTCTCATCGAGGCGCACGGCACGCTGCCGGGTGACTTCATGGGCTCGATCTTCTCCATGATGACGCCTATGCGCACCATGCTGAAGTACAACCTCGACCTTCTCGAGGTGGTGGACGACGAGAAGAAGCTCCTGAACTTCCTGCGCATGGAGAAGTGGATCGCCGACCGGCCGCATCATCCCGGCGAGGCCGCTAAGCAGTGGCTCAAGGACCTCTACCAGGACAACAAGCTCGTCAGGAACGAGCTGGAACTCGGCGGCCGCAGGGTCGACCTCGGGAACATCACCTGTCCGGTGCTGAACGTGTACGCCAAGGACGACCACATCATCCCGCCGGCCACATCGCAGGGCCTAGCCGGCAAGGTCGGCACTTCCGATTACACCGAGCTGCCGCTCCCCGGAGGGCATGTGGGTGTCTTCGTCGGCGGCAAGTCGCAAGGCCTGCTGGGACCCGGCATCGCACAATGGCTCATGGATCATCAGGCGGACTGAGCGGGGGCAATCATGGCCTACGGCAGCAAGGTTGTTCCAGTCGAGGATGCGGTGGCTGTCATCCGGCCCGGCGATACGGTGGCGACCTCGGGCTTTGTCGGCGTCGGCACGCCCGATGCTGTGATCGAGGCTCTCGAGGCACGGTTCATGGAGACCAGCGCACCCCGTGACCTGACACTGGTGTTCGCGGCGGCTCCGGGAGACGGGCGTGACAAGGGCCTAAACCGGCTTGCCAGGGAAGGACTCGTGCGTCGCGTGATCGGCGGGCATTTCGGCCTGGTGCCGAAGATCTCGCGGATGGTCACGGACGGCGCCATCGAGGGCTACAACCTGCCGCTGGGCTGCATCTCGCAGCTCTTCCGCGAGATCGCCGGCCGCAAGGCTGGCCTGATCTCCAAAGTCGGCCTGCAAACCTTCGTCGACCCGAGGAAAGGCGGCGGCAAGCTCAATGACCGCACGACGGAGGATCTCGTCGAGCTGCTGTCCATCGCGGGCGAGCCGTGGATGTTCTACAAGGCCTTTCCGATCCAGGTCGCAATCCTGCGCGGCACGACGGCCGACCCGGACGGCAACATCACCATGGAGCGGGAGGCGCTCACCCTCGACAATCTGGCAATCGCCATGGCGGCCAAAAACTCCAAGGGCCTGGTGATCGTGCAGGTGGAACGGCTCGCGGCCGCCGGATCCCTCAACCCCCGTCATGTGAAGATCCCAGGCTCGCTCGTCGACTGCGTGGTGGTGGCGGCGCCCGAGGATCATCCCCAGACATACGCAACCGCCTACAACCCCGCCTTCTCGGGCGAGATGCGCGTGCCTGTCGACCGCGTCACGCCGCTGCCGCTCGACGAGCGCAAGGTGATCGCCCGGCGATGCGCGTTCGAGCTGCCTCTGGGCGGCGTGGTCAATCTCGGCATCGGCATGCCGGAGGGCGTAGCAGCCGTGGCGGCCGAGGAGAAGTTGCTCAATCTCGTGACGCTGACGGCGGAGCCCGGCATTGTCGGCGGCCTGCCGCAGGGCGGGCTCGACTTCGGGGCGGCCATCAACCCGGGCGCGATCATCGACCAGAACCAGCAGTTCGACTTCTACGATGGCGGCGGTCTGGATCTCGCCTGTTTGGGTCTGGCTCAGGCGGATCAGCATGGCAACGTCAATGTCAGCCGCTTCGGCGACCGCCTCGCCGGTGCCGGTGGCTTCATCAACATCTCGCAGAATGCCCGCAAGCTGATCTTCGTCGGCACCTTCACGGCGGGCGGCCTGAAGGTGAAGGTCGGGCAAGGCCACCTGACCATCGTGCAGGAAGGACGCAGCGCGAAGTTCCTCAACACCGTGGAGCAGGTGACCTTCAGCGGCAGGCTCGCAGCGGAGAGCGGGCAGCCCGTACTGTTCATCACGGAGCGCTGCGTGTTCCGCCTCGGAGAGAACGGGCTCGAGCTGATTGAGGTCGCGCCGGGAATCGACGTCGAGCGGGACGTCCTGGCCCACATGGGGTTCGAACCGCTGGTCCACGAGCCGAAGCTCATGGATGCGCGTCTCTTCCGCGCCGAGCCGATGAGGCTTGATGAGGTCCTGCTCGAGCGTCCCTTGTCGCAACGGCTCTCCCTCGATGAGCGGGCCGGCGTGCTGTTCATCGACCTCGACGGCTATCGCGTCCGCACGCTGCGCGACGTCGAGGCAGTGCGGGTCGCCGTGGCGAGCCGGGTCAGTCCGCTCGGCAGGAAGGTAGCGGCGATCATCAGCTACGATGCCTGTACCATCGCCCCCGAACTCAACGACGCCTGGTTCGCGATGGCGGCCGACGTCGAGAGCCGCTTCTACAACCATGTGTCGCGCTACACCACGAGCGCCTTCATGCGCCTGAAGCTCGGCGAGGCTCTCAGCAGCCGGGACGTGGCTCCGCACATCTTCGAGACGCCGCGGGAGGCCCGGGCATCCATTGCACTACGTGCGGAGACACCCTGATGCCGAGAGCGAAAGCGCAGCCGACGGGTGCAGTGCCGGAAGACCTACGTCGCGAGCCGGACCGAACTGGTAACATCTTAGGCCTGTCGAAGTCGGGCTTCCACGACATCGCTTACGTCGAATGGGGGCCTGCGGATGCCGATGACGTCGTCATCTGCGTCCACGGACTGACGCGGCAGGGCCGCGACTTCGACTACCTGGCGTGCGCGCTCGCGGCACGGGGCCGACGGGTCGTCTGCCCGGACCTGGTCGGCCGGGGACGAAGCGGATGGCTGCGGGATCCAGCCGACTACACCATCCTGCAATACTGCGCCGATATGAACGCGCTCATCGCCCGCACGGGAGCGGGACGCGTGGACTGGGTGGGCACCTCCCTCGGCGGCCTGATCGGCATCGTGCTGGCGGGCCTCCCCGACAGCCCCATCCGGCGGCTGGTCGTCAACGACATCGCGCCGGTGGTGCCGATCAACGCCCTTCAACGCATTGGCCGTTACGTTGCCGAGATGCCAGAGGCGTTCGACACGTTCGGCGAGGCTGAGCGGTACCTGCGCATGGTCCTGGCGCCCTTCGGCGATGTTGCGGATGAGCATTGGCGCCACCTCACCCGCTACAGCGTCCGCAGGGATCCGGAGCAGGACCGCTACTTGACCTTATGTGATCCGGCGATCCTTGAGGCGCTCAGGGCGCCGGCCAACCCGGGTGCCCATCTTTGGGCCTACTGGGACACCATCGACCGTCCCATCCTGATCGTGCGCGGCCGCGACTCCGACTTCCTACCGTCCTACCTGTCTAACGAGATGGCACGTCGAAATCGCAATGCCATCGTGCATGACGTGCCGGGCTGCGGACACGCTCCGACACTCATGCCACGCGACCAGATCGAGGCCGTGGCGGCGTTCCTGAGGCCGGCGCGGGACGCACCGGAGTCCGATTGAACACCTAAGTCATAAGGCAAAAACGTGGCTGACCATTCCGGCGGCCAACAGCGGAGCGCGACAATGGAACAACTGCTCACGACCGAGGCCCTGTCGGCCTTCCTCCAGGTAATCATGATCGACCTGGTGCTGGCCGGGGACAACGCCGTCGTGATCGGCTTGGCGGCAGCCGGCCTGCCTAAGGAGCAGCGCAACAAGGCCATCCTGATCGGCATTATCGCCGCCACCGTCCTGCGCATCGTGTTCGCGCTTCTCACCACCCAGCTTCTCCAGATCGTCGGCTTGCTTCTGGCCGGTGGCATCCTGCTCCTGTGGGTGTGCTGGAAGATGTGGCGCGAGCTGCGGGCAGGCCATGCCGAGAAGGATCTGGAAGCCGAAGAAGCCTTGGAGGATCGCGATCTCGACCAGGACGGTCTGATCGCCGAGAATGCTCCGCGAAAGACGTTCAGCCAAGCAGCCTGGCAAATCGTGCTCGCCGACGTGTCGATGTCGCTCGACAACGTGCTCGCCGTGGCTGGCGCCGCGCAGGATCACCCGGTCATCCTTGTCTTCGGCCTGGGCCTGTCGATCGCCTTGATGGGCGTCGCCGCCAGCTTCATCGCACGCCTGCTTCAGCGACACCACTGGATCGCCTACGTAGGTCTGGCCGTCATCCTCTACGTGGCGGTCGAGATGGTCTACCGCGGCGCTTTGGAAGTCTGGCCCTTGGTCAATGGCGGATGATGTCGATGCCTTAGCTAATGCGATGACCCGTCTTTGCTTTCAGAAGCGGGTCATCGAAGGGTCGAATGCTGGTCCAGGGAATAGCCATATGATAAATGCCCTCCCGCAATCCTGAAACACTGTTTGATACCTCTCTCGGATTTAACCAAGGCTGTATTCCCCAGCTCTTGGTTCATTTCTCTCAAATTCTCTAATGTAATCAGGCCAAGGCGGCGAGGCAGAGGTGGATTGCCTATCCGGTGGCTCAATCAGTGCTCTCTCGACGTATGGTCGGCATTCCCCACCTCTAGCATTGCACACTTGGATTTCTGCATTGCCCAACGATTCCCGCGACTATGTGAGGGTAGCCATATTGCAGAAGGATCGTTCATTGCTCATTCGACCACTCGGCAGAACCATCAGCCTTCAATGGGTGGTCCTGCTCGGCCTCTCTGCCCTGTTCGGCTTGGTCTTGGAGCTGTTGCATCTCCCGGCGGCGCTACTTCTCGGCCCGATGATCGCCGCCATTGTCCTCGCGACGGCAAACTGGTCGGTGCGGTTACCACCCATCCTTTTCTTTCTTGCACAGGGGGTGTTGGGCTGCATGATCGCGCGGAGTGTTCCGCTCTCCATCTTCGCCGAGATCGGTCGCCATTGGCCCATTTTCCTCCTGGGGGTTGCGTCAGTCATAGCGGCGGCAGCAACTTTGGGCTGGCTGCTAGCACGCTGGCACGTTCTGCCAGGCACCACGGCTGTCTGGGGCTCGTCACCCGGCGGAGCTTCAGCCATGACGCTGATGGCCGAAGCCTATGGGGCGGATATTCGGCTCGTCGCCTTTATGCAGTACACCCGCGTGCTCTGCGTGGCGGTGGCGGCATCTCTCGTGTCCCGCTTCTGGGTTGCTGGCTCAGTCGCTCCAATGCCAGAGGTCGTCTGGTTCTCAGGGATCGCTTGGAGGTCATTTGCCGAGACACTCGCGTTGGCTGGTGCTGGTGCCGTGCTGGGCCACTACCTTCGTATTCCGGCTGGTCCGCTGCTGGTGCCGCTCTGCCTTGGTGTCATCCTACAGAACACTGGAGTGATGACAATCGAACTGCCGCCATGGCTCCTGGCGATGAGTTACGCTCTCATTGGTTGGAGCATTGGCTTGCGTTTCACGCGCTCGATCCTTGCCCACGTGGCTCGGGCGCTCCCGCGGGTCATCGCTTCAACCTTAATCCTGATCGCGGTCTGTGGCCTGTTCGCTGCCGGCCTGGTGTACTTAGCGGGTGTGGATCCGCTGACGGCTTATTTAGCCATGAGTCCGGGTGGTCTCGACTCGGTTGCGATTATTGCAGCCTCAAGTAGGGTCGATCTGCCGTTCGTCATGGCCATGCAAACGGCCCGGTTTCTTGTGGTGCTGCTCACAGGTCCAAGTCTGGCACGGTTTGTCGCCAATAGAGTGGGCGGGTCAAAAAGGAAGCGGTAGTCTCTTACTAAGAAACCGATGGCATCCTGCTTTCATCCTGCCGACGAACTCTGACAAGCATCGCATGCTCAAGCGATGCCGGGAGATCATATCATTGGCCGCGTTCTGACACCCACAAGACCTAGTTGTGGCATTCCTCTGCCATTCAAAAATGTCTGATATTCCCTCTATAGCGGCATTCGGTTTATTTCTGCTCAGTGCCAGGAACCGACGTTATGAGCACGCCAGGGTTGCGCCTGCGTTGGGCCCATTTCGGCCGTCTAGACCAGATGAGCGGGGACTCCAAAGCGGATACAGGCATCACCTCGCCACGCGGTTCTTCACAGCCAAGCCCCGGCGAATCCGTCATCGATGCGGAACTCGTTAGCGCCGCCCGGGTCGAGATCACCGTGGTGGATAGTCAAACGCGTGGGACAATGAGCCACCGACAACTGGGAACCGCTACGCACACGATCAGGACGCGTGTGCATCTAGTTGGCTGGAGCCGCCGTCATTTGTGCCAATGCTGTGCGGAACACATGAGCGGCAGGGCCAAGCGGCTCATCCAAGCGGTGGGCGATATACGCCTCAGAGGACACCTGCCCCTTCCGGCCGAGCGCCGTTGTGGCCACACGCACCAAGCGCCCTTCATGCAGATCACGCTCCACCTGCCAGAATGGCAGGCGCCCCCAGCCCAGGCCTGCCAGGATCATGGCATGCTTGGTGTCCTGGCTGCTGACACGACAGGTTTGGGGTGACAGAATACCGAAACTCCGCCCTTCCGACAGGGGCGTGGGATCGCCCAGAACAATCTGAAGATGGTCGGCAAGATCGGGCAAGTCGACATCCTCACTCTTTGAGCGCAGGCCGAGCGGATGCCCCGGTGAGACCACAGCGACCTGTTCTATGGAGGAGATAGCTTCGAGTGCAATCCGCGGATCGCGGAAATCCTCGCCCACGACAATGGCAAGCGCGCTGCGCTTCTCGATCAGCGACGTGATCGGCCCGCCCAGCGGCTCGACCGCCAGTCGGATCGACACTGAGGGATAGACCACGCGCATCTCCGTCAACGCCGCACCAATGGTTGCGATTGGAAACAGCGTGTCAACCGTGAGCGAAAGCTCGAGCTCGACACCTTCACCAAGATCACGGGCTCGTGCCCGCATGGCATCGACCCTGAGGAGAATGTCACGGGCGTTGGCCAGCAGCGCCTGCCCCTCGGGCGTCAGCACCGGCCGATGCCCACTCCGGTCGAACAAAGCCACCCTGAGTTCAGCCTCCAGGTTGGCGATTGCGTGGCTGACCGCAGACTGGACCCGGGACAGCCGCGCAGCGCCTGAGCGGAAACTTCCGCTGTCCGCCACCGTCACGAAGGTTCGCAGTTGATCTAGCGTCAGCACATCCAGCATGATCTATTCCGTCGATCAAACCCATCGATCTTATCTCACTCCCGCATATCAAGCATAGGCGTATCCTCCCTGCAACTCATCGAAGAAGCAGCAGAGGATGATCAATGACGAAGGTGTTGGTGCTGTACTACTCGTCCTACGGCCACATCGAGACCATGGCCCAAGCCGTTGCCCAAGGTGCTCGGGATGCGGGAGCCGTCGCTGTGATCAAGCGCGTTCCGGAACTTGTTCCCGACCACATTGCTCAGAAGGCGGGATACAAGCGCGATCAGCCGGCTGAGATCGCGACCGTTGCCGAACTGCCCGACTACGACGCGATCATCTTTGGCACGCCCACGCGCTTCGGCAACATGGCCTCGCAGATGAAGAACTTCCTCGACCAGTGCGGCGGCCTCTGGTTCGAGGACAAGCTGGTGGGCAAGGTGGGCAGCGTGTTTACCTCCACCGGCAGCCAGCATGGTGGCCAGGAAAGCACAATCCTCTCCGTCCATACTGTTCTGTTCCATCTTGGCATGGTGGTGGTTGGGCTGCCGTACACCTTCAAAGGCCAGGGCCGAATGGACGAGATTACCGGCGGCTCCCCCTATGGCGCCTCGACCCTGGCTGATGATGGAAAGAGCGGGGATCGCCAGCCCAGCGCCAACGAGTTAGAGGGAGCAAGCTTTCAGGGCTATCACGTCGCCGAGATCGCTCGCGCCCTGGCCGCTGCCCGGCTGAAAGAGGCGGCGTGATGACGACCGCAGCGTACGCAGCGATCCCGCGGAACACCCACTGGGGTGTTGTCAGTGTGGTGGTGGGGTCTGGCATCGTCACCGCAATGCAGGTCGGCAAGGCGGCCATTGCCACGCCCTTGTTGCAGACAGACCTGAGCCTTGATCTCGCGGCTGCCAGTTGGCTGACCGGGATCTTTGCTGTTCTTGGTCTCGTCGGCGGGATTCCCGCCGGCACGTTCGTCGCTCGCGCTGGGGATCGCCGGATGCTGATCCTCGGTCTTGGTGTGATCGCTCTGGGTACGGTCATCGGCGCAACGGCGCCAGGGTTCCCCGTACTTCTGGCCTCGCGGGCCTTGGAAGGCTTCGGCTTTCTTCTGGTCACCGTCGCCGGTCCTGCCATCCTCCATCGGGTGGTGCAGATCGGGCAGCGTGACCTCGCCATTGCCCTGTGGAGTTGTTTCATGCCGGCCGGCATGGCGCTTGCCATGGTCGCCGGACCGCTGTTCAGCGACTGGCGGACGCTCTGGTGGGGCAATGCGGGTCTGACAGCAGCAGCCATCGTGGCAGGGCTGGCGATTGTCCCGGCTGCACCAGCACGCGTGTCAGTCTCCTGGAGGAGCGCGGCGTCCGATGCGCTGCAGGTGCTGACAAGCAGAGAGCCCGTTCTCCTGGCGGTGTGTTTTGCCTCCTACAGCCTAATGTTCTTTGCCCTGTTCAGCTTTCTCCCGGTGCTGCTGATGGAGCAGATGGAGATTGCGCATGGTACCGCCGGATTGCTCAGTTCCGATGCCACCGGCGCGAACATCATGGGCAATCTCGCGGCGGGCTACCTGCTGGCGCGTGGCACCAGTCGCTCTGCGCTCCTCTCTGGGGCGTACCTGATCATGGGTCTCACAGGGATCGGCATCTTCCTGCAGATTTTTGGCGGTACGCCAACTCTCACTCTATGCATTCTTTTCTCCGGAGTTGGCGGCTTGATCCCAGCCACTCTGATCTCATCAGCCCCACTCGTGGCGCCCTCCGCTGCGCTCGCCCCTGTGGTCATCGGGCTTGTCATGCAAGGCAGCAATCTCGGCCAGGTGATCGGTCCTGTCACAATCGGTGGTGCAATCGCGTCTTACGGGTGGAAAGCGGCAGCCGGGATCATCCTGATCTCCGGTTTGATTGCCACCATAGCCGTGCTGGTCGTCAGCTTCAGTGACGAGCCGACACCCTAAGAGTCCCTCAGAGGAAGCCAATCGATAGAGCGTCTGTTTGATCATTTCTATGCCATTTGGGCGGAGGCCAAGATGAAGCCTAGTCTGCTAAAATTCGACGAAATGATTCTGTTCCGCAATACAATGCGGATCACGGAGGGCCATCTTCACGCCTTCAAGCGAGCCATTATCGAGGCGGTTGAATTCGTGGAGAAAAACGGCCCGCAGTTGATGGTACAGACCTTCATCGACGAGCAACGCATGCTCGCGACCAGCTATCAGCTTTATCCGGACTCCGAGGCTGTCCTCGAGCACTGGCGGCTTGCCGATCCATACATCGCCAAGGTCATGGAACATTGTGTGGTTGCGGAATTCCAGATTCACGGCGACCCAAGCGCGGAGGTACTGGGACGGATGCGCCCAATGCTCGATGACGGTCGGGCAACCCTGACGCCGCGCCTTGCAGGCTTTCTTCGGCTGTAGGGCATTGTCAACAGGCTGGAGATGACCACACTTTCGGAACGATGGGCATAGACGTCCCGGACGGCCGCGAAGGTGGCCACCATGACTGCCGCAGGACCAAAGGCTTGCAAGAAGCGAAGCGCGATAAAGGGTATGGCGGCCGATGACGTTGCCAGATTAAACGATGTTGCCGCGAATAGGATCGCGCCTCCGATAAGAACGGGCCGGCGTCCTATACGATCGGAGGTCGGCCAGAAGATGATCTGGCCCAGGCCGAGCATTACCATGTAGAGGCTCAACGTGAGTTGGACGATGGCCGGGACTAACACCGAGAATGCCGGGCATAGCCGAAACGATGGGACCATTGGACGGGAGAACGGATCCGGGAAGGTCCGGATTGGTTCAGGCACTGACGACCCCTCGCGTTCCGAGAACGTCTGCTTTTCCTGTCTAAAGCCGACACTCGGCCTATTTCCGAGAAGCGCCATTTTCAGACATTCCGTGGATATGAGGCGCAATTTCGCAGAACAGGGCGTTATGGAATGTGGCGCCGCGCGATGGACCACTTAGGTTATCCACGAAATTGCAGCTACCTTGGGAAGGTCTACTGTTCCATGCTTGAGCGGAGGTTCGGCATACCTCCGCCGCGTGCGTGACCGTTCGGGCACCCTGGGCACCACGTGCACGCCCGCACCTCATTCCTACTGGTCTCGCTGCTCCTCGGCGCCCACCAGCTCATGAACGTGCCTGACAAGCGTCGCAGCACGGTAGGGCTTTGGCATAAAGCGACCGTCGTCCGGGATCTCGTCAAGCGCAGGCCGCGCGTAGCCTGAGGAGATCAGGAGCCGGACATGTGGCCAGCGAGCATGGACCTGCTCGGCCAGCTCCATTCCATCCATGGAGCCCGGCATGTTCACGTCCGTGAATAGAACGTGGACCTCGGCGGAGCGGGCCTCCAGCACCTTGAGAGCCACATCGGCGTTCGCTGCCTCCAGAACCTGAAAGCCCGCGTCCTCCAGCTCGTCGGCGGCGGTCATCCGCACCAGCGGCTCGTCCTCGACGAGGAGAACGACGGGTGGTTCTTGTGATCTGAATGATCCCATGTCACGTCACCGGTGGCTGCGGATCACGGATCGCCTTCTCGGCCTGGACCAGCACGTCGAGACCACGCCAGGGCTTCGGCATGAAGGTGACGCACTCCGGCAGATCATCGCATACTGCGTCAGGATCACCTGAGGTGAGCACGACCCTGACCGTCGGCCAGAGCTTGCACGCAGCCTTGGCGAGTTGCACACCGTCCATCTCGCCCGGGAGGCGCACATCGGCGAACATCATCGCCACTTCGCCCCCGCGCTCCTGAAGGCAGTCGAGGGCTTCTTCCGCACTTTCGACCTCTACCACATCCAGAGGTGTTTCCTCCAGCAGGACGGCCGCAAGTGCCCGGACATCAGGATCATCCTCAACGATTAGCGCCAGGTGCGGTTCAAGCTGGGGAGCGTTCATGATCAGCCTCTCTGATTTCCATCTGGCGCAGGATGGCGACGAGCGGTTCAGGGACTGGTGCATCGAACACATCCCGATAGGTCTCGGCGAAAGCCCGCGCGATCATGAAGGTCGCAACATCCGGATGAGGATCGTTGACATGGGGCAGGCGCACGTCGTTTGAGGCGTCGTGGGGCATCGGCTCTCTCCTGACCTGCTGTGTCCGTTCCGGCGGCCCGCGCCGCCTTGGGCTAACATACGTTAAGGAGGGGAACCGCCGATCCACCAAAGGGTTTCAGCTTGGCGGCAGAAAGCGCTCATCCGCATGCATTCGCTTCGTTTCCGGTTCCCCTCAAGTGACACGATGGCCGAGGCTGGATAAGCTGTGCCGAAACAAGGGATCCCTCCGACGTGCCGACCGACTTTGAGGCGGATCTTGCCGCCATCGACCGCATCCAAGCTGTGCCGACCATTCTGGAGGTCGTCTGCCGCACCACCGGCATGGGCTTTGCGGCCGTGGCCCGGGTGACCGAGGACCGTTGGATTGCCTGTGCGGTGCGCGATGATATCGGGTTCGGCCTCCAACCCGGCGGCGAACTCAAGCTAGAGACCACGATCTGCCACGAGATCCGGCAGGCAGGGAAAGAGGTTGTCATCGACCATGTGGCCGAGGATCAGACATACTGCCGCCATCACACCCCGGCGATGTACGGCTTCCAGAGCTACATCTCGATGCCGATCATCCTCGCGGACGGCACCTTCTTCGGCACCCTGTGCGCCATCGATCCGCGCCCGGCGCAGCTGAACAACCCTGAGACCATCGGCATGTTCAAGCTGTTCGCCGAGCTGATCGGCTTTCATCTGAATGCCAGTGAGCGTCTGGCTACCAGCGAGGCGAGCCTTCTCGATGAGCGCAAGACCTCGGAGCTGCGCGAGCAGTTCATCGCGGTTCTCGGACATGATCTGCGCAACCCACTCGCATCCATCGATGCCGGTGCCAAAATGCTGCTAAAGGAACCTCTTAGCGCGAAGGGCACCACCCTTGTCGGCCTGATCCAGGGCAGCGTCGGGCGCATGGCCGAGCTGATCGACAATGTGCTCGATTTTGCTCATGGCCGCCTGGGAGGTGGCCTGACCCTGGAACGTGATGAGCACGTTCCTTTGGGGAAAGTGCTGGAGCAGGTTGTCGACGAGTTGCGGACTGCCTGGCCTGAGCGGCGGATCGAGACGCAGTTGAGCGTGACGAAGACCGTGAGCTGTGATCGTGCCCGCCTCTCGCAACTGCTCTCGAATCTGGTGGCGAATGCCCTCACCCATGGTGCGAGTGAATTGCCGATTCTAGTCCGCGCCGCAACCTTGAATGGCACCTTTGAGCTCTCAGTCTCGAACCAGGGCGAGCCGATCCCACCATCTACCTTGGAGCGCCTGTTCCAGCCGTTCTTTCGCGTGGCGGCTCGCCCGAGCCAGCAAGGGCTCGGCCTGGGCCTCTACATTGCCTGCGAGATCGCCAAAGCCCATGGCGGCTCCCTGGATGTGACCTCTAACCAGCAAGAGACGCGCTTTACCTTCCGGATGCCGCTCGCCCAAGCGCCTTGAGAGACTTGGTCAACACCACGGCATACCGGCCACCTTCTAGGCAATCGCCACTACCACCTCGGACGCGAGTGCCCTAGGTTGTGCTTTAATTGATCGAAGGGAATGCAGATGGTTGCGGGCCACAGGCTGTCGCTGAGGCTGGTGTTCGCAATCACCATTGCGGCCATCGCGCTTCTGGCAACGGGGTTCGTTACAGTTCTGGCCAGCCGGGAAACCAGCGAGCGCCTGCGCCGCGACATCGGCGCCGACCTGGCGGAGCTCGCAACCCACATGGCCGACAAGCTCGACCGCGGCATGTTCGAGCGCTGGCGCGACATCCAGATTGCGTCTTCTCTCGACACCATGCGGGACACAAATGTCAGCATGGACGCGAAGAGCGTCGTGATCGAGCGCCTGCGCTCGACCTATCCTGAATATGCGGCTGTCGCCTTCATGAGCCCAGACGGGCAAGTCAGGGCAGCCACGGTCCCGCAGATGGTGGGCGCCAACATCGCCCAGCGCGACTTCTTCATCGAGGGCAGCAAAGCCCCTTTCGCGGGCGACGTGCACGATGCCATCCTGCTCGCCAAGATCCTCGGCAACGATCCCGCCAATCCGCCACGCTTCGTCGACCTTGCTGCACCGGTGCGTGACGCCGACGGATCGCTCGTGGGCATCATCGGTGCCCATCTGTACTGGACCTGGGCCGAGGAGCTGGAACAGGCGCTTCGAAGCGCCGCACGGGAGCGCTACCCTGGCATCGAGGTCCTGGTCCTGGCACGCGACAGCACGGTGCTGCTCGGCCCCAAGGATCTGTTGAAGACTTCTCTGACGACAGGTAGCGCGAAGAGCGCCACGGCCGGAGCCCGCGGATCGAATGTTGAGACCTGGCCCGATGGACGCGAGTACCTGAGCGGCTTCACCAGCACAGCCGGACACCGAGACTACCCGGGTTTGGGGTGGTCCGTTCTCGTCCGGCAGGATGCGGACACCGCATTCGCCCCCGTCAGTGCCATCCAGCGCAGGATCGCCGGATGGGGTGCGCTCGTGGCGCTTCTCATCGGCGTTCTCGCCTGGTTTGCTGCGGAGCTGGTCGCTCGCCCTCTCCGGGTCCTCGCCGGTTCGGCACAAGCTCTTGGGCGAGGCGAACCGATCCGGGTGCCCGCGCATGTTCCGAGTGAGGTTGGGCAAGTGGCAGACGCCATGGCGGCCGCATCGCGGGAGCTTGCTGAGAAGGAACGACGGCAAACCCTGCTGATCAACGAGCTGAACCATCGGGTGAAGAACACCCTGGCCACCGTGCAGACGATGGCCCGACTGACGGCGCGGTCGGCCCCGGATCATGAGGCTTACAAAGCGAGCCTGGAGGCCCGTATCCTCGCGCTCTCGAAGACCCACAACCTGCTCACTGAAGCTGCCTGGGAGACGGTATCCCTGCGCGACGTGCTTCGGGCCGAACTGGAGCCCTATGATAACGGTTCGGACCGTCGGGTTGTGCTCGAAGGACCACCCGTGCCGCTGGCGCCCCGCGTGGCAGTTGCGCTCGGGATGGCCGCGCACGAGTTGACAACCAATGCCGCCAAGCACGGCAGCCTTTCCGTGCCAGAAGGCAGAGTTCGCGTACGCTGGGAGGTGACCACGAACGAAGATGGTACCCATCTGCATCTCATGTGGAAGGAAACTGGCGGCCCCACTGTGAGGCAGCCCTCCCGCACAGGCTTCGGCTCACGTCTGCTCCAGCAGGGGATTGCCCGTGACCTGGCTGGTGAGACCCACCTCGACTTTGCCGTTGAAGGGTTGGGTTGCCGCATGCTGGTGTCGCTCAACGAGGTTGAGGCGGACCATGCCTCTGGTGGCAAGGATGACCCGAAACTATCTAGTCCGGTGTATGCGAGTGCCGCCACGGGTATCAGAACGGGATGAGGAAAGTCTGCTCAGGGTCACGCACTGACAATCTACAACCCTCTGGGAACGTCCGCTATTCCTTGCGAGAGGTGACCCTCGGTCTACTTCCGAGAAGTGCCATTTGCTGGCCTACAAAGGACCTTTACAGATACCCGAAGGGTGACATTCATCCAGGCTTGCTGACCAAGGGCGCAAGTCTGGTCACTCATGCGCCTCCTGCCAGTGTGGATAGGTGACGTAGGCAGTGATTGCCCCCTTCTCGTGCGACCGGATGGTGACCGCCTCGCCCTTAGGCATATAGACGAGCTCGCCC
>Ga0209902_100272_pt1 | contig 73604 bp, 71 predicted proteins | sample FECB27metaG_FD_188304 | JGI IMG/M metagenome (GOLD analysis project Ga0209902, IMG submission 188304) | Cyanobacterial communities from the Joint Genome Institute, California, USA - FECB-27 (SPAdes) (version 2) | ecosystem: Environmental > Aquatic > Thermal springs > Hot (42-90C) > Microbial mats... | reverse complement strand
CAACCCATCATCGCCCGGCACCAGAATGTGCCCGGAAAAGGACTGGATCTCTTCCCGGGTAAAGGAAACATCCGACCAGGTATCCTCCTCCCACCAGTCTTCCCCCACATCAGCATCGTGGAGCATCCGGGTAAGGGTGGCCCGCTCTTGAGGGCTGCGTTGTTGCCAGGTTTCGTACTGGCCGGCCACTTCCGCCAGGATGAAGGAATCATCCGGCAGCAATAGCACTTCGAGTTGTTGAAGGCTGTTGTTGAACATAGTCAATAAGGGTTTATAGGTGATTAAATAGAACTATTGGCCTGCCCGATGAGCTCTTGCCAGGCCGGAAAAGGGGTGAGATCATTCAAAGGGTAGAAAATGATATGGAGACCGGTAAAAAAGGCTACCCGCAGGGGAAAATGGATATCGACAATACGCACGAACTCCTCCCGTTTGGCTTCCGTCCAAAAGGAGCCCTTCAGCCCTTCTTCTATCCGGGCGGGGGCGTGAAGAATCAGCTGGAAAATTTCATCGAAAACGGAGGGTTCCAACCTGAAGACTGCGGAGAGGTCCTTCCAAAGGTCAAAGTGCTTCGTATCATATTCCTGGGAGGTTTCCGGATCAACTACCCGCTTAAACATCCAAAAGGGAGTTCCCAGGGCTACGGCTTTTCCTTGCTTTTCCGACAGTGGAATGGCGGGAGGGTGGTGAAGGAATGGAACGAGTTTCAATTCAATTTTTCCACCCTCCCCCAAGTGAGGTTCAATTAACAAGACCAGTGCATTGGAAAGGCAGGCCGGCTTTATACTCACCCGAACGGGCAATAAAAGCGAGAGTGATTCAAGGGTTCCGTTTTCCATCCATTCGGTCATATTCCAGCCAATGGATTGCATCTCCAATAGACTTTCCGGCCGGAAGTGACTCAGTACCATCCGGCTCTTATCGTCTTCCAATAGAACGTCCAGTTGATCCAGACCCTCGTACCTACTTTCCAGCTCTTCATCGGCGATCTCGACGGTAACCTTTTCTTCCTTTTCAGTCCCGTTGAGATAGTAGATATCGCTATCGGGCTCGACACCCGCCAGATCCTCCCCGCTGCTTTTGCTGTCATCGTTGGATGGCTCTCCCGGTTGTTCCACAAAAGCCACTACGGGACTATCCTGATCTTTGAGGTCAACCTTTTCAGGGAAGTGTTCTTCGAAATCCGTGGGGGCTACTTTCCCTTCTCCAATAAGCAGGGTGACTGGCGCAAGGGTACCGCCTTCGTCCGGGCGATTATCGGCAAAAGCAATGCTGGCTGAGTGATCACCCGCCTCCAGGGGAGATTTGCCTACGGAATCGGGGTGGTCACTTTCCCATTCTCCGGTGGGTGCCACCGGTAATTCTTCAGGTTCTTTCCCGGCTACGAAGAGACTAATTTCATTTTCATCCCCAGTAGATGCCGGTTGCTGCACTGGTAAGGGAGAAATGGGGTGGCGATCGGAGTCAAATTCCATGGCATACAGGTTTAATAATAGTTTAATTGCGACTACTTTTGCAAAGTAGTTTAGTTGCGACTACTTTTGCAAGTAAATGGTGTTTAAAAACGACTACTTTAGTTGTTGAACCAATCGGATGCGAATGGGAGGGATACATTGGTTGGGTAACTGGAAAATCGATAAGGGGCTACTGCTGGCGATAGGGATAGCTTTGCCCGGCGGGCCCGCCGTTGGGCAAATAAACGTCACACTGAATCCTGGGCACCGGCTTTGGGAGGAGAGAATGCAAGTTTGGCAACAGTGGGCCTGCTTTTCGGAAAAAGAATTGTTTCAAGCCTATCAACAAACGCGCGATTCCTGGTTACGGGAACACGTGCCGGCCATATTACCGATTCGAGTGGAAGAAGGGGGAAACCGGTTGACTTCAGTCTATGGCTATCGAAAGCATCCCATCAGCCGGGACTGGAAATTTCACAATGGGATTGATCTCTCCGGCAAGTTGGGTCAAAACGTGTACGCCACGGCGCGGGGCATCGTCACTCAAATAGGGTTTGAACCCCGACTGGGAAACTTTATTATCCTGGATCACGCCGGTCAATTCCAGACCGCATACGGGCATCTGAGCCGGATTGGGGTGAAGCCTGGTCAGTTGGTCAGGCGGGAGGAGGTGATCGGGCGGGTGGGTAGGAGTGGGAGTAGTACCGGTTACCACCTGCATTACATAGTCAAACGCCTGGGAAGAACGGTGGACCCGGATGCTTATCTTTTTTTGCGGTACGGGCTGCCCAGCCCAAAAGAATAAGCCACCCGGAAGAGCAGCTTATTCAATCTGGGTGTTAGCCGTGCGCCGCCACCTTTGTTGTTCCGATTTGTTTCTCAAGACCCGACAGTACCCGTCTTCACTTCGCCGGCCCGCTTATAATGGGCGATAATAACTCCGCTTGGCGCAACTACACTTTCGTTTAATGTAAAAGCAACCGCAATGGGGCCATCTTCAAACAGCTTTTTGCCTTCACCCAGGGTCAACGGGTGAATCATGAGCCAGAGTTCGTCCACCAGGTCCTTATTCAGTAGTAGCTGAACGAGCTTGGTGCTGCCCCAAACTTTAATGTCAGCGCCTTCAGAATTTTTAAGTTCTTCGATATCGGTCAGGCTGTTAAGGAAAACGGAGCCCTTCCAATCCGACTTATTCTTGGTGTTGGAGAGGACAAATTTTGTGACATCATTGATGCCCGGCCAATTGTCCGCCCGTTGTGGCCAGTAGTTCTCCCAAATCTCAAAGGTCTTTCTACCCAAGAGCAGATCGGCTGGCTTCATCAGTTTTTCCATCACCTTTCCAGAGACTTCGTCCCCATAAGGGGCGACCCATCCGCCATAGTTGAAACCACCAGAAGTGTCTTCCTCAGGTCCGCCGGGTGACTGGACGACTCCATCCAAGGTAATAAATGACAAAACGATTATTTTTCTCATGCGCTTATGATTTGTTAAAAAGACAAATCTCCATGAGTATACTTTGTCAAATGCAGGGTGTTTGCGACAAGTACAGGGCACAATGCGACAAATATCAACGTGAGCTGTGATTCATATGAAATAAGGAGAAATGAACCCAGGGAATTGGTATAAAGCTTCACTTGAATAACCAAATAGAATTCAGGTTGCGCGCGTGGTATCACCCTATTTAATTCAGATAACCCAGGAACGATACGGTTAAAAGGCTAAGGTGCGCCCCTAATTCAGGCATTCCCCATGATGGATTCGTCTGGTTTTCAATGCAGCATCACTAAAGTCCTTCCATTTCTGGGAAAGGTTTGTTGGATAACGCGGGCCTTTCAAAGTACTGCTCTATTTGTTGGCTTGCGTCCTTGCCTTCTTCCATTCCTTGTGGCTTTTCAGGTGATCCCTGCATTGCCCGATGGTCCATTGCTGGGCTTCCTCCGTGGATACGCTTTTGGGGAGCGAGGCATTGGTTTTTCCATCCGTCAGGTAGAGTCCGTACTGACCCTTCCTGATTTGAAACTGCTTTCCCACCTGCGCCACCAGGGTTTTATCTCCTTCCTTCACCCGTTGCTGTTTGGCTTCCAGGCAGGCAATGGCTTCGGCCAGCGTCACTTGGCTGGGCTCCTTGTCCTTCACGGAGCCATACAGGTCCCCGCACTTGACGTAGGTTCCGTATTTGCCCTTTCCTGCCGTGATGGGATGATCCTGCCAGGTGCCGATCTCCACCGTGCCTTCTCTGAGTTGATCCGGAAATTGGCTTTCTGCCTGTCCAATCCATTCACTCAGCCGCTTGTCAAAGGCGGGTACCAGCTGCGCAAAGCTTTTCTTGCCTTCCATTACCTGGTCAAACAGCCCCTCGCATTTGGCGGTGAATTCGTAATCCACAATCTGGGAAAAACAACTTTCCAGAAACTGGGTCAGCCGCATTCCTTTCTCGGTGGGAATGAGCTTGTTTTTGTCCGCCCCCAGCGTTTCTGTTTTCTGACTGGGGGTGATAATTCCCTTTTCCAAAGTAAAAACAAGCACGGTTACCGGCCGGCCGCTGGCATTGGCGGTTTCCACGTATTGGCGTTGCAGGATCGTGTTGATAATGCTGGCATAGGTGGATGGCCGGCCAATCCCTTTCTTTTCCAGCTCCGCCACCAGCGTAGCCTGGTCGAATCGCCTGGGGGGCTTGGCGTAGACCTGGCGGGCCTCCAGTTTCTGCATGACCAGCGTTTCGCCTACCGTGACGGGTTGAATGGTCCCGTTTTCCTCCTCCTCTTCGTTTTCTTCCTGATAGGCTTTCAAATAGCCATCAAAGGTCAGGACCCTGGCCGTGGTGGCAAACAGATCCTGGGGCACGTTCGAAGTAATGGTGATGGTGGTTTCCTCGTAGCGGGCGGCTTTCATCTGACTGGCCAGTGCCCGGCGGTAAATCAGGTTGTAAAGTTTGCTTTCCTCTTGGGTATCTCCGGCCGTAGCATTTTCCCAATGGGTGGGCCGGATGGCTTCGTGGGCTTCCTGCGAACCCGCCTTGCTTTTAAAGTGGCGTTCCTGGTGATAAAGGCTCCCGTACTGCAGGAGAATCTGGTTTTTAGCTTCGGCCATGGCCGTTTCCGACAGATTCACGCTATCGGTCCGCATGTAGGTAATGTGTCCCCCTTCAAAGAGCTTTTGGGCCACTTCCATTACCCGCTTGACGCTCATCTTCAGTTTCTTCACCCCGTCCTGGGTGAGGGTAGAGGTGGAGAAAGGGGGCTGAGGCGCCTTCTCGATGGGCTTAGTGGTGATGTCGAGTACGGTGAAGGTCTTATCGATAGAAGCCTGTAAATAAGCTTGGGCATCCGGTGCCTGCATAAAGGTGTCCTTCTTTTTGGCCTTGAGCAGATCGCCTTTTTCGGTTTGGAACAGGCCGGTGACTTGGAAATTGTATTTATCGGCAAAGCCTTGAATTGTCCGTTCCCTTTCCACGCACAGACGCAGGGCCACCGATTGTACGCGACCCGCTGATAAGCCACTCTCCAGTTTTCGCCACAGCACGGGACTGACCTCGTAACCCACCAGCCGGTCGATGGCCCGACGCGATTCCTGAGCGGCCACCAGTTGCAGGTCAATCAGTCGGGGAGAAGCCACCGCACTCCTGACGGCCGCATCGGATAATTCCTGAAAAGTGACCCGCTTGGTCGTCTTGTAACTTAATCCCAGCACCTCGCAGATGTGATAGCTGATAGCTTCTCCTTCCCGGTCCGGATCGGAGGCCAGGTAGATGTTTTGTGGACCCGCCTGGTGGGCTTTCCGCTTCAGATTCTCGATGACTTCCTTCTTGTCGGTATTTACCTCGTACTTCATCTTGTAGCCATTGGCTTTATCAATGGCGAGTTCTTTGGATGGCAAATCCCGGATATGGCCTACCGAAGCGGCCACGTCCCAATCCGCTCCCAGGATGGCTTTGAGCTTTTTGATTTTATTAGGCGATTCTACAATAAGGAGTTTCATTACGTTTTTGGTATGTTTTCGTCGATTGAAGTTTAACAAAGAAGCAGGGTACCCAAGGAACTTCCAGGTGAGTAAATTACCCCTTAATTTTTAGTTTAGCAGGGATCCGTTGCGCTACAATCCGAGTTTTGATGACATAATCTCCTCAGAAGGAAAATATATCAAGTCAAGTGGTAGGTAAACCCTTCGGAGTCTAATTCCACCTAGCCGGCATCGGTGGCCACCAGGATTTCAAAGGAGCGGGAATCCTGCCCTTTGATGGTATTGAAATGCTTCTTGATCCCGGCATCTGACGAAATGTGGTACTGGAAGGTGGAGGGTAACACGGGAAGATCTTTGATAACCTATTTTTCGAATAGGTACGCTTTGGGATGGGCTAGTTGCACCAGGTGACCGATGGCCCAGGTCACTTGATACCCGTTGCCTTCCAGATAGCCCTCCTTCATCTGGGTGGCTTGCAATACTTTGGTCAGGTCGCGGGCCACGGAAGGTTTTTGGGCAATGACTACTTTCATAGAGATTGGATTCAAATGATGATGGTGAATGATAGGAGGTATTGGATTGATTCGTTAGGCCTTTTCCTTGCTTTTGATCAAATGCGACAGCGAGGGGTCCTTGCTTATTCGCTCGTGTTCGAGCGTAATGATGTGTTGGATATCGCCCCGAATCCGGTAGTAATTCGCCCCAATGATTTCCTCGGTGCGGTCCTTTCCCCCGGCATCCATGAAAAGGGCCTCGTTGAAATGGGGAATGTCCACAAAACGGGCAGCATCCGCCTTCGTTTCGGCTTCGTCGATCACCATTTGCGCGTGAAACACTTTCAGTTTTATTTCCTGGCCGCGGTCGTCGGCCACGGCCCCCACAAAGGTTCCCTGAGAAAGCTCGGCCATTACCGACTGAGGAATCCGGTAGTCCAACCCATTGGAAATGCTGATCGTGGTGCCGTTGCTGCTGGTAGCAATGGATTGTTTCCGCTGGTTGATCTTGCCGAACCTTTCGGATAGTTTCTTACCCGTTTCGCCCACCACCTGGCCCACAAACACATTGCCCACCAGGTTTTCGATTACCGTTGCTTCGTTTTTACCGTAGTCACGTTCCAGCTGGGAAAAGTCCTGGAAGCCCAGCAGCGTAGAAACCTTATTGCTTCGTGCGGTAGCAATCAGGTTGTCGAGTCCCTTGAAGAAAATGGTGGCCAGCTCATCAATAATAATGGCGGAGGGCATTTTTCCTTTCTTGTTGACCAGCTTCACCAGGCGGGCATTATAAAGACCCAGGGCAGCACCGTAGATGGATTGCCGTTCGGGATTATTACCCACGCAGAGGATTTTGGGCTCCTTGGGATTGTTGATGTCGAGGGTAAAGTCATTGCCTGACATCACCCAATACAGCTGGGGGGAGGCCAATCTGGCCAGCCCGATGCGGGCACTGGCGATTTGTCCTTCTAACTGCTCGGCGGCTCCGCTTTCATAAGCGCTTACAAAGGGCTTCACGTACACGTCGATTTCGGGATAGCTGCCCAGGATGGGGAATATTTCATCGTACTTGGCGCTCAGCAGTTCGATCACGTGAGGAAAGGTGCAGTATTTCCCATCTTGATAGAGCTTCAAGAACCAGATGATGGAGGTGACGAAGTTGATGGGAGACTCCACGAAGAAATCTCCCTGTTTCTGGATCCAGGTCCGGTTCAGGTTGAGCATAATCGTAGAGGCGCTTTCGTAAGCGTCGGTGATGTCAGTCATCAGCGAGGGTAGAAGGGGGTTGCAGCGGTGCGACTTTTTGGGATTGTCGAAGTTGATAATGTAGAAAGACGGTTGAACTGCGTATTTGTCCACATTTCGGATCATCACATTGTAGGCGATGCGGGAGAGGTCGTCAAACTTATAATCATAAATATACATCGAAAAACCCTTTCGGATGAGCTGCTTGATGTAGGCGTTGACAAACACAAACGATTTACCCGAGCCAGGGGTACCTAATACCATGCCCCCCCGAAATGGATTCACCACATTGATCCATCCTTTTTTCTTGCGTCCCCGCAGGTTATAGCGGGTAGGAATATTGATGGAGTATTCGTTTTCCAGCAACCGTTCTTCCTGAGGGAAGGACTGGTTGGCTTCGTTAAAGATGTCATTTAAACCATCCTCGTTGAGCAGGCGACTAAAGTGGGTGGCCCCCTTGGCCAGTATTGCTTGTCCAATGAAGTGGGTCAGCATGTAGGCCCAGATCCAGGGCTGTCGGATAATGATGGGTTCAAACCATAGCAGGCAGGAAGCCCCCAGCACGATCACGAAACCAATGATGAGCAGATTGCGGACTTGCCCGGCGGTAATTTCCGTGCTTTTTACCCCCTTGGCTCCCAGGCCATAGAAGGAAAGCCCAACCACCACAATCGTAAAAATGTACCAGGGATTGAGTAGCCAGTCCACTTTCTCTATTAGAAAGCCATAGGTGTTGACCAAAGGCTGGTGCAGATCATCCATCACCCATTGATGCAGGTGGGGAAAGCTCAGGACAAAATAGTGGAACAGAGCCACGATGACTACGGCCACGATGTACCAGTACTGCTGGATGAGGAGACCCTCTCTTTCTTTATTGCTAAGCATAAGGAGTAGAATAAATAGAAAAAGAAAAGTAGTTATATAACGACTACTATATACAAAACCAAAACTAGTCTAAATACGACTACTTTTGAAGTTTAAGTTGTTTCTTTTTTCTTCAGTTAGATACCTGACGCTTGAATGCACGGGTTTCTTACTATGAGTGTCTTCAAAGTGTGAGTCTCTCAGAATATATCTTTAGTTAAAAAAAGGCCTTTAGTGGGCAAGCCTTTCCAGTGAGCCGGTATGGGAGTAAATGGCAGACGCCGCCCTGCACACGCGCGGATTTCATCAAAGCTGGGTTAAAGGGAAGCTGTTACTAAAAGACTGCTCCTGATGAGACTAAAACCAAAGGGAAAGAACAATGATCCTTTTAAAGGATGAGGTTATAAAATTTATTGTTTAATGCGTTTATGGTGAGTATTTAATAATCTTGTTTTCAGGCGCTCAATATCAGCGTTAGCTTTCTGGAAAATACTTTCTAAGTTGCTGACTTCAAATGATCTATATAGTTTTGTAATGAATCTACGGCTGGCCGACTGTCCCTACTGTGTTAATTACCCCTACCAGGAGAACTTTATGTGTGCAAGCCTTGAAATAAAAAAGGTGGCCCCTCAGCCACCTTTTTTATTTCACTCAGTGTCAATCTCTTTTATCGCTTCCTTCAGCCTTTGCTTTTCCTCTCTGTGGATGATGTACGTCTCCGGCCTGGGAATTAGATTTTCTATCGGAACACCAGCTTCGTAGTAGAAGAAGCTGATCATAAGGTCGCTGGGTGCTTTACGGCCCTTCAGCACGTTGTTGATGAAGCTCTTGTCAGCCCCCAGTTTGCCTGCTAAATCCACTTGTCTGATGTGTCGTGCCTTCAAGCTTCTTTTCATCACTGCAATTCGTTGTTGTTTGAATTCCTCCTGGGAAACCATTTTTTCGGCTTCTTCTATCCGTCCCACTCTGGACTGAACAGCTTCTTCGGTCTGGGCTGCCTGCCAATCCGGGAAGTGGGCTTCTCCGTACGGGAATTCTTCTTTCTCATAGGCTGCAACCAGCGAGATCAACCGGTCCCGAAGCTGGTCGGCTTGCGATCCTTCAGTAGCCCCGTACAGCTTACGGATTGCCACCAGTGCCCGTTCGTGGTCTGCGTCATTTGCAATGGGTGATTCTGCAAGCTTCACCCATTTTTCCAGTTGTGCCTTGCTCATTTTCATACGTACGAACTTAGAAAAGTTTACCAATTGTACAACTTTATGGTGAAGTACTTTAGAGCCATTTTATATTTCAGCGCATCCATCAGCAGCAGAGGATGAAAAGCGCTTACGCTGTGTGCCGGATAGTCTGTCATGGCAATAACGGAGAGCTAGTAATGAATTATTACTTAACATAAATAAATTTATGCAACAATACCTAGTCCATCAAATTTCTTGCGCAATACGTATTCAATCAATTATAGTTGAAAGCCTTAACCGATTAACCGATTAATAAAGCGATCACAATCAACTGCTCTTCCAGCACGCAGTACTTTGCCAGGTGTATTTGACCAATAAGAATCTGGTGCCCGAAGTAACCAGCTTGGTCCGACAGCAAGGCAAAGTACATTTCGCCATTTCGTGAGAAGCTTGCCCAGCAAATGCTGTAAATCTTAATTAAATGGCGCTATTGTGAATCGAATTCGAGCGGCCAGCGGATAAAAAGGGTGTTAGCAAGAAATGTCTTCCCAAGGGAATAGGTTCAAGAAACGATCTTGGAAGACTAGTGGTGATTATCGGGATAAAAGTTCGACAGGCAGCGTTTCCTCTTGTTTAATATGATTTTGAACTTTAATGGCCTTCTCTTCCACATCCACCACATACACGGTTTCCCCATCCCGCAAGGGGCCTCGATAGCCAGGCTTCCATTGGAAGGTGAGCTTGTCTCCTACTTTGATGGATACTATTTGCATACTGGGGTTAGGCTAAAAAATTAAATGATAGACGCGCAGTCTTACAGTCTTGTAATCTGCTCTTTTGACAAGCCTGTAATTCGAGCAATTTGCTCAAGGGAAAGCCCTTCTTGCTTCATCCCTCTGGCAAGCTCCATTGTTTTTTCACTAGCACCTTCTTTTTTAGCAGTCTCGATCACGGCGTAATTGTCACGATAGACTTTTAGGCTTTCCTCGTAGGTTCTCATCTCTTCAGGGGTTAGTTTGGCTAACTCGGCTTCATTGAATAGTTTCTCAAATATCTTTTCTTGCAGCTTCTTAGGCCGTTTCTGCAATGTAGGCAGATGTTTCAACACATACATCCATTTTTCAAAACGGGTTCCCAACTCCGCCTCTTTCTTCTGAAAGCGAGGCATCTCCAGATAAATGAAGGTCAGCTTCTCATAAAATACATCCAGGGTAAGTTTGTCCAGCAGTTGTACTTCACGCACATAGCGTTCCTGACCGCTTGCATCCGGAAAGCTAAAGTTGAGGATGCCGATCGTATAGACCGCTTTCAAGTAATAGTCCCAATCTTTTCCTTTGGGAGCCTGGCCCTGAACGGGGAATGTCGAGTAGAAAATACTACGATCCTTAAAATATTCCTGCCGCACATTCTGCACCTCGATGATGAACCTCTCCCCTTTCTCATTCTCACAATATAGATCAAAGATGGCTTTGCGGTCAGTTTCGGTTTTCCCCTGGTTCTCCGGATTCAGATATGTCAAATCCTTGACCTGTTCCCGGTCTCCCAGCACCTGATTCAGGAAGTCAATCAACAGTTCCTTGTTGAATTCCGTACCGAAGAGCTTTTTAAAGCCGAAGTCCGTAAAAGGGTTAATGTACTTCTCTTTGCCATTCATCCCTCAAAAATAGCAATTTGAAAGTAGCATCGCTGGTTGCTTTTTCTGATGAAACTATAAGACTTAAGTTATATCCACGGTTACAATTAATCTAATACCTAAAATCTTCTTTAATGATGAAAGAAAATAGATCAACTATCTAGTCATCAAAATAATGAATTGCTGGTTAACATTAAGCAAAATTATGCAACAGTGGATTTCACTAAAAGATCAGTGGTTTCGTATGGGTGGCAAGTTATAATCTGTGGCTGATGTACCGACTGGCCCGGTAGCCATTGTTGCTTTCCAGCGCCACCCAATCCATAAAAAGTCCTACCTTTAAAGCTCACTATTTACCTTACACGATGAATCTTACTTTTGAACAAGCTTCCCGGGCTATAAAAGCGGCCAAAGATCAGGCCCAGAGCCTGGGTGTTCTAATGAACATTGCCCTGGTGGACGCCGGAGCCAACTTAACGGCCTTTGCCCGTATGGACGGGGCCTGGCTGGGATCCATTGACATTGCGATTCGGAAAGCCAAAACAGCCCGCTACTTTGATATGAACACGGGGGATCTGGGCCAGCTTTCCCAGCCCGGTGGCTCACTCTATCAGATTGAACATTCCAACTCAGGACTGATCAGCTTTCCCGGCGGAATCCCCATTCGCAATGCCGACGGGGTGATCATCGGTGCCATCGGGGTATCGGGCAGCACGGTGGAAAATGATCATCGTGTGGCGCAGGCCGGAGTCCAGGCGATAAAGTAAATGGCATTACCCGGATATTGTTGCGGCAGCCTCAATTGCAAATTACGAAAGAAGTAATGGATTGGATGTCTTCTCTTAAAATAATCCAAAGTGTACAGACGGCTCGGGACTTTACGACTATACAAGTCCGCCCCACCCACTTGGCGGGTCTTATTTGCCGGTTCAGTTCACGGATTGCATAAAGCAAATGAATAACTCCGGAGGTATCGTGCCTTTAGCCCCCGGCCACACTTCTACTTAACATAAATAAATTATTCACCTCAGGAGAGTGAATCCATTTTCTTGCGCGGTACGTTAGCATTTCACTATATTGGTAAGCCTTAACTGATCAATCCTGCTGCATGGAAGAGTTCTCAAAGCACATCCAGAAAATCGCGCAATCTGCCTATGAAAACGTAGTGCATGAAAACGACCACAATCAGCTGCTCTTCCAGCACGCGGTACTTTGCCAGGTGTACCTGCCCTATAAGAACCTGGGCCCCGAAGTGACCAGCTGGGTTCGACAGCAAGGCAAAGCGCATTTCGCCATCCAGACCACCAAGGTGTTCAATCCCGATACCGGCCAGTTGGATGCCTCCCTGGGCTTGCCCTACGGACCCAAGGCGCGCCTGGTGCTCACCCACATCAACACCATGGCCCTGCAGCAACAGACTCCCCACATCGAGGTCACCAATACCCTGACCTCTTTTGTGAAGTCCTGCGGCCTGATGGCCAGCGGCCAGCAAATCGAGATGATCAAGAACCAGTTGGCCCGACTGGCTTCCTCCATGATTTCCATCGCCTTTAATTACGAGGAAAACAAGAGCCTGCAGGTGGACAGCAAGATTATCAAGGGATTTGATATCTGGTTTCCCAAGAACCTTAACCAAAGGGTCATGTGGGACAGCAACATCACTTTGTCTGACGATTACTTCAATTCCCTGATGAACCACGCCGTGCCCCTCGACGCCCGGCACGTATCGGCGCTGGCCAACAACTCCATGGCCCTGGACATTTACACCTGGCTGGCCCAGCGACTGCATCGGGTCGGGCCCCAAAAGGAATTCGTCCCGTGGCTGCGGCTAAAAGAGCAATTCGGCGAGGGTTTTAACCGGATGCCGGATTTCAAACGGGCGTTCCGCAACACGCTGAAGCTGGTTCTCATTCAATATCAGGCCGCTAGCATAGCTGAAGAAGGCAACCGGGGCTTTTTTCTCACGAACAGCCCCCCTCCGGTACCGCCGAAAACGTACCTGATCCCATCCGCCAAAGCGCTCAGGCAGGGCTGATGCAAGTTCGTGCCGTTCCCATTGCCTACCCTGCATTCCGCGGGGTTTTTTCATGACCGAAGTTGTCAACGTATCCTTATCACCCCTCCGCACGGAAACAGTTATCTGTGTTTCCACTGATCATTTTTGCCAAAATAGCTACGAAGGTTTACTCACACTACCCAATGTGAACGCCCTGTATAAGGGGGTGAATGGCTGTATTTCCGTGGCAAACCACGAAGGTTTACTCACACTACCGGATGTGAACGTCTTACTTTATGGTACGAATGGCGTTTTTGGCGTTATGAATCACGAAGGTTTACTCACACCCATCAAGTCTTAGTGAACGTCTGGTATTCGGGTGTGAAGGGCGGTATTTAAGGGGTAAACTACGAAGGTTTACTCACACCCAGCCGGACGAACGCACCTATCTACGCTTCCAATGATTCTATTTACGCGGCAAACGAAGGGGCGGGAGGGTAATGCGAGGAAAGCCGCATTGTAATCCAGCCAAGTCACGGTTGTTCCCTCACGGATCAATGGAGGAATGTGGTAAGTTCACGCTCGGAAGAGAATGGAAGCCATCAGCAGGTACGCAAGCAGCGCCCGGCAAAGAATGAGCACGAAGGTTTACTCACGTTTTTTTCGGAAAGTGCGAAGGTTTACTCACACTCTTTTACCTTGCCATACGTAACGCCAGAAGAACGAGCTCCAGGGGTGTCATCTGCTTCCTTAAGTATCGCGAAGCTTTACTCACAGTAATCTAGGGATCGATCCTCGCCGGGGAGGCAGACCCCGCGCTGCAGCCACGAAGCTTTACTCACACTTTAAGGCAGGGCACTTGGGAAGGTATGATTCAATTACGAAGGTTTACTCACAAAATAAAAAACAATTCGCGAAGGTTTACTCACACCAATTATGGTCACTTTGGGGGTGGAAAACCCGGTGGATAAAAAAGTTATCCACGAAGCTTTGCTCACAGCTACCACGAAGCTTTGCTCACGGGTTAGAACGTTTTTCACGAAGCTTTGGTCTCAAAAGCACGAAGCTTTAGTCGCACAACCCTATAAACAATAAAAAACCTATAGACCATCCGTTATTAGCGGCAAAAATGTGGATAAGTGTTGAATGGGGGATTGCATCCCCCAAACCCCCTGCGAAGGAAGGTGCGAAAGGGCAGGTGCGCTTGAACTTCCCATTTCTTTCCCCGTACTTTCCATTGCGAAAGAGCAGAAAGCTCCGGGATGGCAAGCCCCGATAAGCTTCCACCAATATCCAAAGAGTAAAGGTTTTCGGGCTCGGAAAGCGGCAATGCTTAGAGTGCGAAAATACTTACTCCAGTTAGTAGCGCGCGTTCAAAAAAATACCCGACACTGGCTCGATTCCCGTGCCAAAACAGTAAATTAAGGCCGGAAACCAACGTATTGCGCAATGAAACCCAATTCCGGGATGAAGTTGAACCGGGAAAAGAAAAATGCTTTTTCTTCCCGGACGGCCGTTTATCAACCGTCCCTGTTTGCCGAGGAGAATGGAGTGGTGGCCCCCTCTCCTTCGCTATCGCGCGTGAACAGCAAGGCCATTCAGGAACTCAATGCCCTGGTGACGGCCCAGTACGATATGTCGCCTTTGGAGCGGCGCCTGCTGAGCAAGGTAATTGAACACTTGCCGGTGGGACTCCGATACCTGGGGGAATGGCCAGTGGTGGAGCCCATTGTGCTCTCCCGCACCGAGGTGGTGAAAGGCCTGGGTATTCCCAAGGGTGAGGAAGAGGAAGCACTCGAGAAAGCCGGCCAGAAGCTCATTGCCCAGGTTTGCTGGATCAGCCACGAGGAGGGGACGCTGCAGGCCGGCCTGCTGGGCAGCGTGCAATTACTGAAGGGCAAGGATGTCATCCGGGTTGGCCTGGATCCGATGGTATATCCCTATTTGAAGAAGATCAAAGCGTACTTCGAAGTAAGCCAGCTGGAGACACTGATTGGGTTTAAAAGCTTTTATTCCAAGTGCCTCTACGAGCTGTTCCGAAAGTCGGTGCTCTCCCGGGAGGGACTTTACTTCCCCCTGGCTCAGCTCAAGCAACTGCTGCTGATTGAGCCCCAGGAATACGAACGCTACAATGATTTGAAACGCTTTGTGTTGAAACGGGCCGAAAAGGACCTCAAGTCTACGCCCCTGGCTTTTACTATTCGTGAGAAACGTACCATCGGTCAGAAAGTCTTAGGCGTACATTTTATGTTTCTAAAACTAAACCCACTGGGAATATGAGTGGAGTAGACAAAAAGAAGTATAAGGTCATTGCCAAGGCCGGCGGAAAAACCGTTGGGGAAAACGGATTTGTCAAATATAACGTCAACGACCTGATCAAGTTCACTCAGTTTCTGGATGTCACTTTCCCCGACTGGCGTTACTTCAACGTTTTTCGCTATACCAGGGAGGGAAACGGAGAGCGACTGGAAAGCTTTACGAAGTATAAACGGCCTAGCCACAGATATGTGGAGCGGTAAGAAGAATGAACTTCCCTGGCCTGCTAGGATCAAAAAGCATAAAGTTGAATCGGATCATCAAGCTCCTAGGGATGACCAAAGCCACCTGGTATTCCCGGTTAGAAAAGCCAGGCTCGTTCATTTAAGGAAATTTATAAGCTGTCAAGCATTCTTTATATTCCTAACTCCTTCGCTGGAAATCCTGTTTTTACGCCCTTAGCTATTTTTCAATCCATTGAAATTCTTTTTCATAGGAAGAATAAATAATAAGATTGCTTATTTAAAGGATCGCATCCTTCTCCGCTTTGGATAATGATTCGTGCTTTTTACCCAATTCGGCAGAACTTGTCAGCCACCGCTAGAACGTATCATAGGGGTTGTTAGCACATATGGGGTAAAATCACCACGTAAAAATATATAATATTATAATTCAATATGTTATATTCTTAGTTTTGCTCCTTCGATAGAAGGATTCTACAGCATAAATAATAGAAGTTCAAACTATTAAGGTATAATAACCCACATTATTTTGAGGCAAAGCCGTCTCAAATGTGCCAATGATCCCGTCATTTCATCAACTTATTTGGATTATGTACATCAGTAGACTTAGAATAAGCAACTTTAGAAACTTTAAAGACTTCAGTATTACATTCAATGACGGCCTTAATGTACTCATTGGGCATAATAATGCAGGCAAGACAAATCTGCTTAAGGCGATCGGGCTGATCTTCAATCGACAATCGCCTAAAAGGCTTGAGATCGATGATTTTAACAAAAGCGTTTCAGACTTTTCAACACCGCCAAAAATAACCATTGAAGCGTTTATTAGTGAGTCGTCTGATATGGCTAAAGAAAGGAATGATGACTTATCGTTGGTAGCCACTTGGCTAATAAAAATAAAATCCCCTTACGAAGCCAAAGTAACCTATGAGTATTACTTGCCGGATGCCAACCTCAAGGAATATCAGGATAGCGTTGCTCTTTTAAACCAAAATGGCGCTGTAGATCCAGTGGAGTATTGGAACAATATCAAATCCCATTTTTTACGCAAATACATTTCAAGGATTTATTGTGGAAACAATCAGTTGAGAAACCGGATTGAACCCGAAAACCTGGACAAATTCGATTTTCAGTTTTTGGATGCGATTCGCGATGTAGAAAAGCAACTGTTTTCAGGCGGGAATGCCACCTTGAAGGAGATCCTCAATTACTTTCTGGATGACAAAATCCATCGAGACACAACCTTATCAAAAGAGGAACGCCGGGATAGAATAAATCAGCTGAAAAAAGTCTTTAAGAGCAGCTCTGCGGAGCTCATCAAATCGTTAGCGGAACGGGTAGACACCTATGCTATTCTTCAATACGCAAGCGATACCGGGGCCTCCGTAGGTGGGAATCCGACCTTTGAAGGGGAGATCGGCGAGGCGGAGCTATTGTCGGCGCTCAAACTAATCATTTCCGACAAGACAGGCATGCGGCTTCCGGCAACCCATAATGGACTAGGGTATAATAACCTGGTTTTCATGGCACTTCTACTCGCGAAGATGCAAATGAACTGCTCCAGTTACAATGGGGAAGACAACTCCAAAGTATTTCCGATGCTTTTGATTGAAGAGCCTGAGGCACATCTTCATCCGTCCTTGCAATATAAATTTTTGAAATTCCTGAAATTGAATATTAACAAGCAGCAACAGGTAAGGCAAGTATTTGTAACTAGTCACTCCACCAGTATAACGGCCGCAGTCAATCTTGATGAATTGATATGCATAAACGTGAACACTCAGGGTGAACCAACGGCATCCTATCCAGGTAAAGTATTTAATCCCGAACCTGCTTCCGAATTTGTATCCAAGGCATACATTGAACGGTTTCTGGATGCTACCAAATCGGATATGCTGTTTTCCAGGAGTGTGGTATTTGTCGAGGGGGTTGCTGAACAGTTACTAATGCACTGCTTTGCTGCCTACGAAGGAAAGTCATTCGAGGATACCCATACCTCAGTCATCAATGTTGGGGGAAGCACTTTCAAACACTTCATCAAGTTATTCGATTATGATTCGCAGAACCCTTATAAATCGAACGCGATCAGCAAAAAAGTCGCTTGTGTGGTGGATGTCGATCCTTGCCAGAAGATTGGTAGTTCCTGGAATGGATGTTATCCTTTCGAGATTACACCGTCCTCGCCTGACTTTCGTTCTACTTCACCGGTGATTGAAAATCTTCAATCCGGAATAGCAGCGAATGTCCGTATTTGCTATAACGATTCAGGCAAGGGTAAGACACTGGAGTACGATTTGGCTTTTGAAAATCCATCCTGTGAGCTACTAGTTACCAATGTCATAGCTGCTAAAAACCAACAAATTTGCAGAATGCTCATGCAAGGGTACACAAGTTTGCCTTTCGAGCAGCTTGAACAGATTCCAGGTGTTAACGCCACCATTTCTGAGAAAATAGCGGCTACGGATTGGAACGAAGAACATAAAAAGAGAGCACTTATTGCTGCACATTACCTGAAGGCCGTGGAGTTTCTAAAAGGCGAACACGCAATGGCACTTGAGAAAGCGTTACGGATGAATTTGGAACAGGCGAATCCTCATCCTTTCAACCTTCCCGAATACATTAAAACCGCCATCCACTGGGTATCCTGACAACGTATATGATTGATTGGAGTAAATGCCTGACAATTGACTCAGATACCATCTTGTCTGATGTGGAACACCCATTCCGGGTTTTTGCCGGGCCAGGGGCCGGAAAAACTCATTGGCTTGTCAATCATATTAAGAACACATTGCAAAAGTCCAATCGGCTGGGGCTTGTTTCCAAAATAGCCTGTATTACCTATACCAATACCGGAGTTGAAGAAATTCAAAGCCGCCTTCAGCAATCAGCGGAGAGGGTGGATGTCTCCACAATCCACTCTTTTCTTTACAAAAACATTGTAAAGCCTTTTTCCTTTCTGCTTATCGACGAGGAGGGTAATGAGCTGCTTGATGGCAGAAACCTAGATGGCCATCAAGATCATGTCCCTTCTTTCAGCAAAGTAAAAAAATGGATTACCAACTCTCTCGGCAGCAAATATTATTACTTGTTAGAAGCGGATAATCGGTCAAATCTGTACGATTGCCTAAATGGTTTGCACTGGAATTTGAGAGATAATCAAATGGTGCTTGCTGTAAGCAGCCAGGTCATAGACAAGGCCAAAAAAATCAGACTTCCTAACAGGCTGTATGATTACAAGAAGGAGTTCTGGAGACAGGGAATCATTCACCACGACGATGTTCTATATCTTTCCTATGAGCTTGTAACAAAGCATCCTCATCTTTTGAGATTTATAGCAGCAAAGTTTCCTTATATTTTTATTGACGAATTTCAGGATACCAATCCGATCCAAACCGAAATTATACGAAACTTAGCCTGTCATCAGGTTATAGTAGGTGTGATCGGAGATCTGGCACAATCCATTTATAAATTCCAAGGCGCAAATCGTGATGACTTTATCAATTTCAAATTTGAAAGGACCATCGATTATAAGATAGAAGGGAATAAAAGGAGTACCGATAATATCATTTTGCTCCTTAATCATATCCGATCAAAGGATCTGCTTCAAACATTGAATAACCGACTTGGCCGGAAGGTTACCCTGATGATTGGTGATATACACATTGCCTTGCAAAGTGTGATGAGTGCGGTTGATTCTACACCCGTGGTGCTTGCCCGCAGTAATGAATTCGTGGCTCAAATACGCAATCAATTAGAAGGCAGAATATCTGATTTGTGGCGAGACTTTAAATTATCGGACGGTAGCTCTTCAGGACGGTTTAGATTTATGCGATCCTTATTTTTAGCAATAGATTTAATGCTAGCAGATAACTATACGGAGGCAACTCGAGTTCTTGCCAAGGAGTTTAGAAATTATTTGGACAAGGCACCCGTCCCTGAGCTAAGGAAAAGGGAATATGCCATAAATATATTGCAAAAGATTGTATCCAATTTAAATGGCTTTATGAAACTCAGCCTTTTAGAGTTTTACGGTAAAGTTCATACTTATATTCTGGATAAGCATAATATATCAATTGGCCAAACAATTGGCTCCAGGGGAAGTTTTAAAGATTTTTCGACACAATGTTCTGGAAGGGAGATGTTAGATAGTTTGAAAACTTCTAGAGAAAACCACATGGTCAGAACAATTCACAAAGCGAAAGGTGCTGAATTTGAGACTGTAATGGTTGCTTATGAGAATAAAAATTTTCTCAAATTAATTACCCATCCTGATATTCATCATAATAATGACGAGTATAGACTTTGCTATGTAGCACTTAGTCGTGCAAAATCTAATCTTTTTATCTGCGTTAACAATGCAACTGAGGAGCAAATTCAGACTCTGTATAACATTGGCTTAGATATTATCTATGTATAGGGAGCCTAAACTAAACCTGACTTATCAATAAGATTCATTAGGAGGCAAGGATTCCGTCAAAAATAGGGTTCATTACCTATTTACTTCACCAGACAAATACGTTACCCCTAGTATTTTATAAATAGAATGGGCCTACTACACGCTGTTTGGCAACGTAAAAGGTACAAATGCAGTATATTGTATCTTATTGTTTGCTTTTTTCGTAAGCTTTGTCAACCTTCGCTTTCAACCTTGGTTGATTATGAGAATTGTAGAACTTTATCAAATGCCCCAGGAGCCCTTCGTCAGTGAACTTCCGCTCTTTTTATGCCGGGTGCGGGCGGGGTTTCCCTCCCCCGCCGACGATTATATTGATCGCGAATTAGACCTCAACGACTACCTTATCGGCAACAAACTCGCCACCTACTTTCTGCGCGTGGCCGGGGATTCGATGATCGGAGCTGGCATTCACGATGGCGATCTGCTGGTCGTGGATCGCTCCCTGGACCCGGTTCACGGCTGCATTGCTGTGGTGTTGGTCAACGGAGAGAACACTGTCAAACGACTGAACTATGAAAAGGACCGCCTGCTGCTGATGCCTGAAAACCCAGCGTACAACCCCATTGAAATATCCATCGAGGAACTTTCCGATGCCTACCGCATCTGGGGCGTGGTGACCAACGTGATCCATTCCGTCTACGCCCATGGTCGCCCTCGTTGATTGCAATGAGTTCTACTGCTCCTGTGAGCGCGTCTTCAACCCCCGATTGGAGGGAAAGCCCGTTATTGTCTTAAGTAACAATGATGCGTGCGTCATTGCCCGAACCCAGGCTGCCAAGGATTTAGGGATAAAAATGGGGCAGCCTTACTTTCAGATCAAGCCCTTGATTGCTCAAAAGGGGGTAGAAGTGTTTTCCTCCAACTACGCCCTCTACGGGGACGTCAGTGCGCGAGTGATGTCTATACTGAGCACTTTCACGCCCGAGGTAGAGGTCTACTCCATTGATGAGGCATTTCTTGGCTTGGACGGCTTTATAGGCAAGAATTTAGAGGAGTACGCCCGACACATCCGAAAAACGGTCCGGCAATACACTGGCATTCCCGTTTGCATTGGCTTAGGTCCCACCAAGACGCTTGCTAAGATTGCCAATCGCCTGGCCAAGAAAGACCCCTCCACAGAAGGCGTACTCTTGCTGGACACCAAAGAAAAGCAGCAGCAAGCTTTAGAGAAGACCGCCGTGGAGGACGTGTGGGGCATCGGCCGGAAATACGCGGCCAAACTCCAAAAGATGGGCATCACTACTGCCTGGCAACTCTCCGGGCAGCGGGTGCAATGGGCTCGCCAGCAGTTGGGTGGCGTGGTGGGCATGCGACTGATCGAGGAACTTCGGGGGATGCAATGTCTGCAACTGGAGTTATTTCCTTCGCACCGCAAGTCCATTGCCTGCACCCGGGCCTTTGGCAAGCCGGTCACCAGCCTGGCGCATCTTTCGGAAGCAGTCTCCACCTACATTAGCCGGGCAGCTGAAAAACTCCGTTGGCAACAGTCCTGTGTCAATAAAATGACCGTCTTTATTCATACCAGCCGCTTTATGGCCGAATGTGAACGCTACGATGCCTCCACTCAGATAACCCTTCCGATGCCCAGCAATCACACCGGAGAGCTGATCCACTATGCCAAAGCGGGTTTAAAGAGCATCTACCAGGAAGGATATGTCTACAAAAAGGCGGGGGTTATTTTCCACCAGTTGGTTCCTTCCAGCCAGGTGCAGGCCCATGTGTTCCATCCCCGCGATCAAGCCAGGAGCAGTCAGCTGATGAACACCCTGGATGCGATCAATGGCAAATGGGGGCGAAACACGCTTTCGTATGCTTCCTGCGGGACTCAGAAAGAGTGGCAGACGGTGGCTGCGATGCGTTCTCCGCGTTATACCACCCGTTGGGACGAATTAATGATCGTCCGGGCTTAAAGCTGTTTTTTCCTAATATTGAGTATGGAATTCTACAAACGCGATTACACCGAACTCTCCAAGGAGATGGGCCAAGAACAAGCATTGAAGAAAGTAGAGCACTACCTGAAAATGTCAGAGCAGTTCAAGGATACGCCGAAATTCGTGGTGCACGGATGCAAATTGTTGAAAACGTATGCCGAGCAGGCAGGGTAAAATAAGCGTTTTAATCCCCTAGCTCCTCATTAGGAAGACCCCCTATTAAAAAAGGCAGCCCAGAATCTGTGAGTACTAGCTTCAATATAGAATGAAGTTATTGCCTTTGCACGTACGTTAGTCATTATGGAAGCAACCATTTACAAATTCTTTCCTGACCAATAAAGTTTTTATTTAAGCTAAAAAATCTATTCCAAATATCCTTCTGCACGCTAAACATATATATAATTGTCAATATGTCAGCTATTTCTCTTTTGGCATTTAGTAGTGTAGGAGCTACCTTTCAGAATGGCACCTTCTACGTTAACTTCCGTCCCAAGAGTCACACCCGATGCTTTGATCCGTGAGCTACGTGGAAAGTTTGATGAGTTCGTCGATCACCGAGCAGCTAACAGCAGCTTTACTTTGAGTGATATTTTGATGAGTGGCTTTGCGATGTTTTCCTTAAAATATGCTTCCCTGCTACAGTTTGAAACCCAAACAGATATCGAGCGAGAGAACTTGCACCAACTTTACGGAATTCGAAAACTCTGTACCGATTCCCAAATGCGTAAAGTGCTAGATCTGGTCAATCCTGCTCCCCTAGGGGAGTTGTTGCCCTACTACTTTCACAGACTGCAACAGTTGGGTGTTGTCTCTCAATACACTTCATATGGCAAGCATCTGGTGGTGGCTATTGATGGAGTGACCCATTTCGAATCCCAAAAGGTGCATTGTCCCTGCTGCATTGATAAGGCCAATAAAGATGGCACCCGTTCCTATTCGCATTCCATGCTCTGCGCTATGTTGGTCAAACCCGGCGAAAAGGAAGTCTTTGCGTTGGGTACCGAACCCATTGTCTGCCAGGATGGGGTCGACAAGAATGATTGCGAACGCGCTGCCTCGAAACGGTTACTGGATTTCCTAGCTGTCCATTATGCGGATCAACCTTTATTAATCACAGAAGATGCGCTGTACTCCACGGCTCCCAATATTAGTCAGATCCTAAAAAACAATTGGTCTTACGTGTTAACCATCAAGCCCGATGGCCATAAAAGCTTATTCGATGTTTTCCAATCGCCTGCCATCGCTCCACGAACCGGCCATTACACCTATAAAAAAGACAGCCTGCAGCACACTTTCCACTACGTGAATAACATACCTTTGAATGCCAAGAACCCCTCTGTTCGGGTTAATGTACTGCACTATGAGCAACAGGATAAAAAGGGTAAGGTTCTACGCTTTTCCTGGGTGACCAACCTGGAATTGACTGCCAAAAACATCCTAGCTATCATGCGTATTGGCCGAAGCCGCTGGAAAATTGAGAATGAGACATTCAATACTTTGAAGAATCAAGGCTATCATTTCGAACACAATTACGGACACGGACACCATCACCTCTCGACGGTGTTAGCCTACCTGATGCTACTGGCTTTTGAAATAGACCAGTTGATTCAACGATGCTATAAGCCCTTTCAACAAATCCTGAAGGCCACTCGAACCAAAGTCAAGTTCTGGCATACCCAACAGGCATTATTTATGGTCCAGGCTTTCGGCTCCTTTCAACAACTTTATACGCACATTGCCGGCTTGTTCAAAGTGCAATTGGAATGAGAACCTCTAGTCAAGTTGCCTGTAGATGAGTATAGGTTTTGCTAGTGAATATTCTGTTGTAACAAGCTAAGTGCCTCTGCCAAATAAAATTCGGTTTTTCAAAAAGGACAAGATTTACCCGAAAATTGTACTGAATTTTAACCGAAAAGGTCAAAAGAGAAATCGCTGTCAATATGTTAAGTAGGCGGTTAGTGTGTTGATTGTGAGGGCGTTGATTTGATCGAATAATCTATTTTTTGTTAAATAAGGCCACTTCTTGCACTATGGAGGGAAAAGGAGGCGGATTTTAGATAGAAAGGCTGCTTACAAACAGAATAAGCTTTGGTAATTCTTAATAGTAATATCGTGAGATTCAGTTTTAAATTAAGATTAATGATTGGTTTTTGCTTCACCCTAGGCATTTGTTCCTGTGATACCACCGTGTATAAAGTGCCCATTGATAAAATACCCTATTCGGCGGCAGAACTGAAATACCTGAAATCGACCATGGAAGAAGTGGATAGCATTTTCAGCGTACTAAATCAATAAGGTATCATTACAGAAGAAAGACAATTAGGATATTTGGCTTATTCGAGTGATAGCATCTACTTCCGTAATTGTTCGCCTAAAGAAAGCATGTATTATGTAAATGCTAAGGAATGTAACTTATCGCCCTACATCGGATTAGATGCCAATCGCAGACTAATTGCATCTATCGATTCTCTTCTTACTAAAGAGGTCGTAGGGCTATTTTACTCAGATCCTCTTGGGGCTATCTATATATTAACTGGTGGGCCAACCAGAAATTATAACGATGGGCGCTTTTTGTATCTAAATAAGAACAAGATTAATATGAATTCCCACTCTGAGTATAAAATTATAGATGTAAAAGACAGTATATACCTTTTGAGGAAGAGATATCCTGAAACTGAAAATTGATAAGACTTTAAGAGAGCGTCCCATAATGAAGGTTGTATTACTCCGAAAATATTATCTTGTCTTCTTCCGTAGCGTAAAATTAAAAGAATAGAATAAAGGCATGAGTAAAAAACATGCCATACAAGTCTTCGTCCATTGGCTTGCCAAATGTAGTGCCTCACTCAATTAGAGAATACAACGTCCGGTTAGCAATAGTCTATTACACTTAACATAAACCGCCTTATTCAACTGGCAGAGGATAATAATGGAAGAGCATAACCTGATTTGATCGAATGCTTCTTTGGTAAGAATAAAGATCAAATCGAGAAGAAAAAAGGCTTCAGATAAAACTACATATAGGGAATGATAGCCACCTTTAGCTAGGTAGTTTATCTATTTGCTTTCTTTAACATAGGAATGACCTGATTTACTTCCCCTATCATTTCGTCATAGACTGCTAAGGCTTCTAATTTAATAGCTGGATCATTATAGTCTTCAGGATTTTTTAATGATTGGGTGATTTGAAAAGCAACCCTCACTATATTGTCCATCTTTTTAATTATTTCTTGAGCTTTTGTATCTGTATTCGTATTCTTCCAAAGCAAGAGCTCATCCATCAACTTGTTTTTATTGACTTGGTGAGTACGAATCAGCGTCTCCAATACGGCTCTTTCTTGGGTATCTTCATTTAAGATAAGGGTTTTGTAAAGGTTAGCCCTACCTGTTGAATCATGTAGTAGTTGGGTAAGCTTTCCTTTTTGTGGGCTTTGTTTGGGTGTATGAATCCAATGGTCAAGCCCAGAAACAATCATAGAAATCTGATCAATACTTTTACTATTAGCCGAAGTTTGCGCTTGAGCCGTTAACTGGGCTAAAGTAAAGAAGCAGATAAAAAGCAATAAGCAGGAGCTAGTTCTTTTCATAAAGTAATTAGTGCTAACAATGTTCTTTATACTTTTCCTAGCCACCAAGTTACTTTACAATATATAGTTAAATGTAATTATATCTTAAATATGCTATTGATCTCATATTTAACATAACTGGTGATATCCAACTCTTAATCCGCAGGGAGAATTTTGTCTTTTTCCGCAACCTGATTTGTCTAATCATCGTAAATAAACCCATAATCTAACTCAACTTGGGCTAACTGTTTAAAAGGTACCCCTAAGTTGTGATCGCATTACACGGAGCCGAAAGGAGGAAACTACGGAAGGCCTGTGTAATGCTTTTTTATGCCCTCTCTACTCCTTTGAGATTAAGTTGTTTAGTGATTATACACTCGCATCCCTCTATCAATACCGGTAGGATATGAAAGCCAACCCGTGATAACTCAATCACCTGGTTCAATCGAACTAATTGGAACACACGTTTATCTACACTTATGAATTGTATGGAGGGGGTATGAACTTTGAAAAAGTAACAACCACACAATGCTATTTTGCTTTTCACTTGAAACTTACCAACGTATTTAATGCCTTCCTGTGTTGATAGAACAGGCAATAAATAGTCTAAAAAGATAAATAGGCTGACTATAAATATCAGCAATGACCAGTTCGAATGTGCTATCTGATTTAGATAATCTTGCCAATGACTTACTGGAATCTTGTACACATTCCTCTTAGAAGGTAAAAAGGGATGCAGTAGTAATGCAGTACAAAATAGTAAGGTTGCGGATGCTAGTTGAGTTTTGCTAGCACTATGTAGAATACTACCGGAATAGAGGGCTTGTTTTTCAGCATTGTCCAGTAATTGAGGATAGAATCGGTTAAGAGAAGCCAATATATGCCTTGTATTTGTTACATATTAATTATCATAAATATAATCGATATTTCCAAGTCTATACTTTTTTGCCTTATATGGGGTCTGAAAAGTCGCATTCATTGCAAAACATAAATACCACTTGGCGAAACGCTCCGTTCCACGGCGGATTCATTTCATGTTTTCAAAGGCTTTCACGCCTCTGCAGGTCAGGAAATGAGAAGGCGCAGAGAAAGGGGCCAACGGGGAAAAGAGGGGAGGAAAAACTAAAGGGAAAAAAAGGTAGGAAACCTACCATCTATCTTCTTAGTAGAAACTGAAATTGAGTATCCACTCCTTGATTGTTTACTAGACCTGGCTTCCACTTGGGCATTAAATCACCAATTCGTTTTATCTCCCTTTTTAGAGAAGGATCCGAATCATAAGTAGGCACTAAATTTACTAATTTTCCCTCTTTATTAATACTAGCCGTTAACCAAGTCTTCCTGTTTAACTTAATTGGATTCTTTGTTTCTCTAATGCTTTTCAAAATAAACTCCTTCAATTTATGTTCCCCACCAGGAAATGAGGGAGGTGACTGAGCTTTGATTGGTGCAGGATCTGTGTAATCGAAAGTAACAATTGGCTTACCTCCATTAATGCCGGCTTGGCATACTGCATCGGCTGAATAAGTTAAGAGTACTAAACTCGCAATTATGGCAAAGTACTGTAAGAAAGTTGAATTCGTTTTCATAGGCTTTTTTTCGAAGATACAAAAGTTAGTAGATAGGTTGCACGATGCCAAAATCGCCTTTTCCTCAAGCTAAATGCATCTTGCCGCCTATTCCACTGCCCGCTCAAATTGGCCATTCACTGATCTACATTTATATTTTCAAAGTCTAATCTACACCTTGCTGCCTATCAAGGCTGCACCATCCACCGAGCCATATTTGGGGTTCTATTTACTGGTATTTGCTGAATGAGTACTAGCTTATAGATTGAAGTGACCATATACGAATTCAATGGGCTGAATCATAACGACAAGGTGATGTTTGTCTGGGATCACTGCCAATTCCTGTTAAACCGGCCAGCGGATGAAAACCACACGGCTGCCCTCTTCTACAGGAAGGCACGGTTATACCGGGAGGAGTATTTCATTGAAATGTTGTACCACGTTAATGGCAATAGTATTGACTCCATCATTACTTTTCGAGCGCCCAGGCTGCTGGAAAATTATTTGGAAAAGATCCCGCTGGAAGAATTAAACTGATGGATGCGGACGGTTCTTTATGCACTCTTTAGCCTTTAATGGCGTATATCAGATATGAATACGAGTTAGTATTTGCAAAACAGATCTCCATCCACTTTACCTTATCGATCCCTTTCTTTTTCCCTTTGGTCTTTTATTCCCCATTCTTCCCTTCGATTGTTTTAATTTACACATATTGGGATGGGTGAAATCCCACGCCTTCAGGCGGCAACTTTAGTGAGCTTTTATCCAAAAGGTCAGTCAGGCTTCATCCAACTATATCATTGACGAAGAAACATATGCCATATCGAAGCTTTAGAAGGCTTCAGCCTTAACCCAAATCTACCGGCTTGAGCCGGTAGTCGTTTAATTTGCTTATAGCAAGCTTACTGCGAATCCGTATGAAGAATTCTTTACTGTGGGGCCTCTGCCTGGCAGTGACGTTGCTATCCTGTAAAAAGCAGGACCCTGCACCCGCTCCCGTCTCCCCTCCCACTTCTGTATCTCAACACCTTTTGCTGGGCAATCCCAGCAGTGCCACTTCTGATACGAGCAACTTCTCAAACTATTTGTTGGAGAATGGCCAGTTTGTCATTTCCTACCATCGGGATCGGGGTATCCCCAACTGGGTGAGCTGGCACCTTGACCCCTCCTGGATAGGCACTGCTGATCGGCAGGACGACTTCCGTCCCGATGCCCGACTCCCCTTAGGCTGGTATCGGGTCAAACCGGGCGATTATGCGAATAGCGGCTTCGACCGGGGCCATTTCTGCCCTTCCGCCGACCGCACGCGTAGCCAAGCGGACAATTCCGCTACTTTCCTAATGAGTAATATGATGCCACAAGCCCCCAACAATAATCGCATTACCTGGGAAAATCTGGAAAGCTATACCCGCCAATTGCTGAATAGGGGAAACGAGGCGTACGTGATCGCAGGAACTTTTGGCACTGGAGGGAGTGGCACCAATGGAGGCCTTACCCATACGTTGGCCGGAGGTAAAATCACGGTACCCGCTTTTTCCTGGAAAATCGTATTGGTACTGCCTTTAGGGGATGATGACCTGACGCGGATATCGACTAGCACCCGCGTGATCGCCGTAAAAATGCCCAATACCCAAACTGTAAATAGCCATCCCTGGGAATATTATCGGCTGAGTGTGGATGAGTTGGAAGCGCTGACGGGTTATGATTTTCTTTCTTCCCTTCCCGTTGCTCTGCAAGCTATTCTGGAGGCCAAGACCGATGATCAGCCCATCTGAGCAGATATTTTATTCATCTTTGGAATCATGTTCGTTTGCTTTCACAACCTCTTAACGACTCTTTCGGATGGCCAAACTTTCTCAAACCAACCTTCCGGACTGCTGGATTTTTGACCGGGCTATTCTACAGTGGCAGCGCAAGACTTATGTCATTGTTGGCATTATGGACCTACAAAGTCGCAAATTGCTCGCTTGGGACCTGCTACGGCCTTTCAAATCTATGCCTACGGCGGCCGTATTGGCTAGGGCCATAAGTACCTATGGAAGACCCCCTGCCCTGGTAGTGGGTATCGATAAGGTGTTTCAAAGTCCGCAAGTTCAGGCGATTTACGCGCAGCAGGACGTGTGGCCCATTGAGCTGCGGCATGGAAAAGCATCAGTGAGTATTTTCATCCGCAGCCTCTGGCGTAACCTGGAGTGGGAAGGACTTGGCTGGCAGCAATCATCCGATCAGAGCGCTTTCCAACAAATAGTGGACGATTGGCTATTGCATTACAATAGTGATCGCCCTCATCAAGCTTTAGGCTATCAGGTACCTGACGAACGCTGGCGTTTACTACGTTATCAACCCTAATTTAATTGTCATTCTTATGGCTTATGAAGGAACAACCCATAAGAATGCAACGTCCCTTGCAAGTGAAGCCCTTCTAAATGGTCTGATTATTGAAAGAAATAATACGTCTTTCCTCCGTCGGATTCAGCCAAGCGGCTCATTTTTGTGAAAGCAGTCATTTGATCGCTGTTCCTTTTCCCTGTGTACTCGATTTCATTTGTTTTGGCCGTTTTTGGAGCAGTAGCTTGCGAGTCTTGGGAGATAATGAGTAAATGTAAGTACCGGCGTAAGTGATTCTACCTTCAGTAACAACGGCAGTAATGATCTCCACTAAGGATGCACTAACTGAGGTGTATGGATGGTCATTAGCCCAATACAAAAGATCAGATTTTGGAGAAGAAACTAATAATAATAAGAGCAATAAATTTACCAAAAAGTATGAAGTAACACGAACTCATATTGCCTATTGGATATTCACATATTTCCAACTATTAACTGCCTAATGAAATGACTATCAAAAAAGTACGAAGGAATATTCCTGAGAAAAGAGAAGATCGTAATGATCGTTTTCGGGTCAATTACGGCAATAAATCCGCCTTTGACCTATTAGAAGTGGAGATTGTTCGCATCAAGACGAATGAATTGCAGACATTCACATTTAAGTCTGCTCAATTACCTGAAAATAATTCCATTCATTTTTCAACGGCCATCGAAAACGAAAAGCTTATTGTTCAATGGGATAAAGCAGTTAAGTGACGGAAAAACCTTTTAATCATTCAACTAATGTCAACATCTTTCCATCAAGCCTAGGCATTGAAGACAATCCACCAATATGTTTCTCAACACCCGATCAAGCCGGACAGCGAGAAGCTAATCTTAGGAACCATCCATCCACATCAGACCAAGGATTTCATAGTTCCTTTTTTCTACGGTAACCGGATGACCATTTGGAACATTTTAGATCAGGCCTTTCCCGGCGCGCTGGGCAATCCCATCAGCAAGGAGGGCATTCTTGCTTTTCTAGATAGGCGGAGAATTGCTATCTCAGATACAGTGCTGGAATGTTTCCGCAAAAGTCCCACCGCCCTGGATAAAGACTTGATTCCAACGAAACTGAATCATGAACTGGTTCAGCAGATTGCAACATCTAACATTAGGGAAATCCTTTTCACCAGCGGTTTTGGGACAAACAATGCCTTCAAACTCTTCTACGTGGACATTCTCAAACAGCGAATTACCAGGACGATTCGGCAGGATAAGGAGGTAGTTTTAGAATCGAAGTTTTTCTCCCGACCGGTCAAACTGAGCATACTACCCTCCCCTTCCGGAACTGCAAACATTAGCCTTTCTGTCTCTTCCGCGTATCAGGTCTGCAAGGACAAATACAAACATTCGAACCGGCCAGTCCATGACTTTAAGGTGGATTGCTATCGGGAAAGGTTCCTGTCGGACGAAGAATGATTCTACTGAGAACTGGGTCAGCAAATCTGTTCAAATTTGGTTAGAGTAAGCAGTCGAAGTGATCAACAACAGGGATAGGTCATATCAATTAATTATCATCAATTCCTTTTCCGCCTCCCAGATCTGCCGGAAGGTGGTCGAGTCAATCGGAAAATAGAAGAAGTTACAAAAGAATAATTATTTTATGGGTATTGGAACCACCTCTGGTAAGTGTGCCTTAAATTTAACGGACATAAAATTACGGCGGCCATCGCAAAAAATGTCAAGAGTTCAAAAGGACAAGACCCTGCCTTTTTGGGTTTCTTTTAGCACTTTTTCACGCGTATTTTTCCACTCCCGAATCCTTTCCGGTTTCTACAGGTTGAGACTAGCCCAGTATTGCCGGTTATCCATGATCTCTGATTCCGGATCAGCCGGGAGAGCGTCAGTTTAAATGGAAGTGAGTTCCAGTCCCAGGCTTGTCCACAGTTTCGTTTCAATGGCTTCAGCTTTTAACAGGTCATTGCAGCGTTGGCGGTCCAGCCCCTTTAAGGTTACACCCAGAATTAACCGATTGTCCTCGGTGAAGGTAATGCTTAAGAACAACAGGTCGCTTCGTAGATGTTTGGGTACGTAGATCCGAATGTATCCCCGCTGCTTCTCTTCCCTGAAAACGTTGGGAATGGGAATCAGGGTATTCCGTTGGCGGATTTCAACTTGCTGTCGATCGAAAAACAGGAAAAGAAATTTTTCAATAATTCTGCCCTCGCGTTGATGAATCAGCCCATAGATGTCATAGTTCATCCGTGAATCGGCTATTGGAGGGGCTGATAATGATTCCTGCTATTCCACATCAGCAATGGCGTGGACCTGTTGCTCACCTATACGCGCTGGTATAGCATGGTGCAATGATGTTACTAATCCCGAGTGCGTGGTGATGAATCCAACTTATCTGGTGACCATCAATCTGAGATGCCAAGAATCGCCTCCATTTTTCATCCGCAGCAAGTAAATCCCTTGGCCCAATGAGCTACCAGGCATCTCTATCTGCCGTTGTTGACCAGGCTGCACTTCCCCGTTGAAAACTTCTGCTACCTTTCTTCCTTGCAAATCGTAAAGCTCCAGCAGGGCACGGCCCGTTTCCCGGGCGGTGAAGGTGATCGTCGTGACTTGATCAAAAGGGTTGGGGGCGGCCTGTAAATTCAATTCCCCGGCCTGCTCGGCACTCAAGCGGGCTTGGGTTACCGTGGACCAGGTTTTTGCGCTTACCACCGGCCCGTATTCACCATATCCCGAAGAATTGGCTCCCCGTACCCGGTAGAAGTAGGTGGTATTGGCAGCCCGCCCGGAGTTGATGTAACTGCTCAAATTGGCCGTAGCAGTATGGATCACGGTCCAGGGCCCACCCGACGAGAGACTTCGTTCAATCTCATAACGGTTCTCGTTGCCGGCCGCGTCCGCCCAGTCAACCTTGATTTCCGAGGCAGAAACAGCCGTTGCTTTGGAAGTTGTGGGGGGGACGGGGGGCAGCACCAGTCGCCAGTTGTAATTGCGGTAAGCGCCATCAATACCGCCCATTACAAACAGATTTCCGTACGAATTCACCACGGTCATCCCACCCAGCGGGGAGGACAAGGCGGGACCTTCATTCCAGGTATTGGTCTTGGGATCAAAGATTTCCACCGAATGGAAGAAAGGACCCACGTTGGGCTGGTAGCTGCCCCGGCCACCAACGACGAAGATACGACCATCGTTGTTTAATACGGCCGCAAATTGGGCCTTGGGAACGGGCATGGAAGGACCCATAGACCAGGAGTTGTTGTCCGGGTTATAGATCCGTACCCCATCACTCAGGCCGCCATTGGAAGCCATCCGGCCCCCGAAAAGGTAAATGCGTCCGTTGTAGCTGGCTACCGCCTGACCCTGCATCAGGGGCACGGGCATCGGGGCTCCCTTGGACCAGGTATTGGTCTGGGTATTGTAAATCTGAACCAGGTCACTGGTCACATTGCCGGTGGACTGCCCGCCAAAGAGGTAGATCAAGTGGCCCTTACTGGCAGTCATTGGCGACCAGACCGGGACCGGAACGTTGGCCAGGCCCGTCCAGGCATTGGCACCGGGATTATATCTGTAACACTGGGCCCGGTTGCCTCCTCCTCCATAACCACCAAAGACGTAAATCAGGTTGTCGCTTCCCCGTACATAACCCGCTCCCCGGGTAGAAGTGGGTATCGGTGCACCCGTTGCCCAGGAGAAGGCATTCGTATTATAGACTTCAAGGGAAGCGAGTTCCGAGCCGTTCGTACCGCCGAAAGCGTAGACCCTCCCGTTGGATGAGAGGGCTACGGCACCGTGTTGGGTCCGGGCCGTAGCCAAGGTGGTTTTGGGCTGCCATATTGAATTCGCTGGTCCCACGTAGAGGGTATTGGGTGAAATGGCCGTTCCGTTGGCGTTGAGCACGTGGATGCGTCCATTGGTTGTACCAGGGGGAACGGTTGCAATAATCAGGTTGGGCCCCTCGTAACTGACATTGGTGGCAAGCCGTCCATTGATATGCACCGTGGATGAGGCCGTGAAGTTTACGCCACGGATGGCAACGCCGGAACCGATAGGTACTGACCAAGGGGCGTGACCGATAATGAGGGGTGCGTTCGGCGGGATATCCTGTCCGTACTTAACCGTTGTGATTTGTTCCCCCGCAATTTCGCCCGGGGTAGTGGTAGAAACCAGGAGACTGCCACTGGGACCGGCCGCAACCGTAGCAAATGCCGTTTGATAAGTAGAAGGTCCCGTTGTTTCCATTTCCCAGCCCACTGTACCGTTGGGATCAAATTTCAGGATGCCGTAACCAATATGCAAAGCGTGGTAGGAAATGCCAGTCAGGTAGACGTTGCCGATTTTGTCCAAGGCCATTGATGCGAAATAATCGTGCGAAACCTTAGGGTGGAGTGTTTGCCATTGAATAACACCTGCGTGATTGAGCTTCAAAGCCATTAAGTCGCTAACGTAGGGCGTGTCATAGTATTGGTATCCCGTAGAATCAGTTATCAATTCCAACTTGGCTGAAATGCCGCCGATGTACACGTTGCCTGCCGCATCCAATTGCAGGCTCTCGGCTTTGGTATCATTGTAGCCGCCAGCGGGGTAGTTTTGATCGGTAATGAAGTGGTTACTCCAAATCACCTCACCCAGGGAGTTGTATTTTTCGGCATAAAAGCGGTAGTCATCCGCATACCCATCCCCTGCTCCCGGCATATAGTTGGCAGCGAGATATACATTCCCTGCACCATCAACCGCCAGGCCACCAACTCCTGAGCCCACCCCTTGAGCCGTTGACCTGACCCATTGCGGAAGACCAGCAGCGCTGTACTTGAGGAGCATGCATTGCCCGCCGGTGTAAGTGGGCGAATTACCGGCTACGAATACGTTACCCCATTTGTCGACTGCGACGTAGGTGGCCTCGTCGTTGCCCTTGTCGTAAGAATCAAATCCGGCACCGATAGTTCCAAAATGCCTTACCCACTGCTGGACGCCGGCTGAGTTATACTTGATGGTGGTAAAGTCATTGTTTTCATTCGTGTAGTATTCCCAGGGCAGATCGATTGTATCTTTTTGGTATGAAAAACCCACTACATACACGTTACCCAACGTATCCAGGGTCAATGCCCTTGGTTCGTCGTACATTTTTTCCGCGTCAAAATACGCTGACCACTGCCTGACTCCCGAAGCATTGTACTTGAGGGTCACAAAGTCGGTCTCTCTGCCCGGTACATCAGTTGCTGCCGTTACGTATACGTTACCTGCCACGTCCAACACCATATCCCGGCCAATGTCTTTTCCATTGGCTGAGCCGTTGAACTTGGTCTGCCATAGTTGGGTGCCTGATGGGTTATACTTGATCACCACCACGTCTAAATTTTCGCTTGCACTTATATCGCTATCTGAGATGGCGAGTAGATACCCGTTCCCAGCAGCATCGGATAAGGTTTTAACAATAATGTCATTGCTATTTCCCGGTCCGTTATAGTTGGCCACCCACGTGGCCGGTGGGGCTTGAGAAAAGGCAGTCAGCCATCCACTCACCAGCAGGCAGAAGCATGCGCTAAAGCGCACCCTAATGAGGTTGGCCGGAGAAGCAGAACAAACGCGCGTCATCAGGAAAAAAATTGTTTTTTTTGTGATCATACCAGTATAGTTAGGATATAGTGCAAAGTAGGTAGGTAGTTAAGGGAAGGAAGAATAGCGCCCGGTCGAAAATCTTTCGGAGAAAAAGGGACTGAAAAGGAAAGCAATGAAACCTGGAGTGAACTTTACGAGTAGCTGGTAGAAGCGAATCAAATATCTGTAAAAAAAGGAGTTATCCCTAGTAGGATTGTACTATTTATTCGCCATATTTTAGCAATTAAAAATAGGACTGGGTTAGCTCATGAATTAGCTGTCAACACACTCTAATTTATTTCATATGTAACAGGAAGCACAAACCGGAATCTCGGTCCTGGCAACTCTGGCGTTGGTTAAAGGGACTCAATTACGCCGAAGAGACTGACCTAGCCAGAGGCTGTCGCTATTACAGTACCTTTATAAAAGATTTGAATCAATGAGAACGAACATTGGCGGCCAACAGCTAGCAACTGGCAACGTTTATGTATTCCAGGACACATCCGGGGCCGCATGCCATTGTGTATTTTCATACGCTTCGTAATTCGTGAATTGAAAATTTCAAACTATAGATGGAATCACGCTATTTTAAAATAATTTGCTGATCAGGCACTGACTATTTAAGTGTCAATTGAACCCCAACAGCTCCAGAACAAATGAAATCCGAGTATTTAGCTTCCATCCATCCGCTTTCATTCTAATGTTTCAGTACTGACGAACTTCACATTGTCAAAAAATTACGGCTGCCATTTTCAACAATTCTGCGCTGATCAGATAAGCACAAGAATGTACCAACAAGCTGCTGGACGCAGGAAAATAATCCTTTTCTTTTTAGTTATGAGCCTGATGCTGATTGAGCACGGGGTATTGGGCCAAGTGTCTCAGTTCTTGCCTCAGAGCCATTCCAATTTTCCCATCATTCATCATCGATATTATTCACTGGCCTATTCTGAAGCAGCGGAACAGGCTCAATGGGTTGCGTACGAACTGACCAAAAACATGCTGCTTGGAATGGAAAAAAGGAACAACAGCTTTCTACCGGATCCGCTCGTTGTGACGGAGTCAGCTTTTCCGTCCGATTATATCGGGTCGGGTTATGACCGGGGGCATTTGGTTCCAGCGGGAGATATGAAAATCAATTCCGAAGCGATGAGAGAAACCTTTTATATGAGTAATATTTCCCCCCAGCATCCCTCGTTTAATCGTGGTCAGTGGCAGTATTTGGAGGACAAAGTAAGGGGTTGGGCAGTGGAAAAGGAACGCATTTACGTGGTAGCAGGTCCGATACTCTCGACTGCACTCCCCACAATTGGAACGAATCGAGTGGCCATCCCCACCCATTTCTTTAAAATTATATTGGCTCAACACGCAGGCAAAACGAATGTAATCGCTTTTCTGATGCCCAATCGGGAATTGCCGGGTCCTTTATCTGCCTATTTGACAACTGTTAATGATTTAGAGGTGATTACGGGGATTGATTTTTTTCCTCAACTGCCCGATGAGCAGGAAGAAGCGCTTGAATCCATCATTGACGCCCAGCCTTGGCACATAGAATAATGGGTCTTCATTCCGGAATATGGAATCCCACCGGATCTGAAATGTGACCAGGAGGCTCATCATCCAATGCTCCATTGGCAAACGCCTTGGCGACCAGAAGATCCCGGATATTGGCCGTCTCCCGTGAAATGGTATCTCTCAATTGAAAGTCTAGCAGATCCCTCAGTAGCCGCTGATAGGCGTGGGAGGGATCAGGAATTAAGGTTTCTTCTTTGGGCCGAAGCGTTAATTGGAAACTTTGTGAGGATGTCAGTTGAATATCCGTATGGTAACGGTCGGAATACCAATATAAACACTTAAGGATACCCTCCCGACTATAAATACGGGAATCCAACCAGAGTTGAATCAAGTGAGCATTATAAATATCCGTTTCCATATCAATCAACCATTTTCAAGGCCGCGTCCTTTTACATTGTAAAAAATATTCAACTAAACGCATGCGAATGTTTGAATTATTTTTTTAATTACCGAATATTTGAATATATTTTTTACACCCCAAAGAGCAGGCCCAATGAGCAGAAACCTGGAGATCTTAATTAAAACCATTGCAGTAGGGGCCTTAGCGTCTCTTCATCAACATGCACAGGCTGAAGTAGTAGTGGAAGCGAAAGAAAACAACGCTTTTCCTTCCTTGCGAAGTTTGCTCAAAAAACCGGGATTTATTTTGAAGGCAATTAACGTGAATACGGGCCAATTCAATGGTAACTTTCACCGTTCTCATCGCTCTCACTCCTCCCATCGTTCTCACTACTCAAGCTCAAGCGGTAGCTCGGGATCATCGGGAGGAAGTTACTCAAGCCCTTCGTATAGCAGCCCTTCGTATAGCAGCCCCTCTTCCGGAAGTACCTCGTCTTCTTATCAATTGGGAGACCGTACGCTAAAATACGGAATGAAAGGAAATGATGTACAGTTACTCAAACAGAAACTGGTAGCTGGCAAATATTATTACCAGGGCACGTACGAGACGCTGGACAATGAATTCAACAAAGAAACCTATAATGCCATTAAACGGTTACAGAAAGCCCATCAATTAACCGAGGATGGCGTGGCCGGTCCCAGTGTTATACTTTATCTGGATACGCCTGCCCCTTCTCCATCGTATTCAGCCGAACCCAGTTCAACCGGTCAGATTTTGGGGTTGAGAGACTTGATCTGGGGTATGACGGGAGATGACGTCATTGAGTTGAAAAAGTTACTTCTCTCGAAAGGATATTATCAACTATCTGGCAACGAAGTACTAAACAACCGGTTCGATGATCGAACAGAGACGGCTGTGAAGTCCTTCCAACAAAAAAAGGGAATCACTGTCAATGGCATAGCAGATAGTTACCTGATTGCCTTATTAAAATTGGATAGGTAATCAAAGGAGAGTTGGCAAGCGTGAACCCTGAAATGCAGTCCAATCCTGATCGGGCACTGGTACTCTTATTGTTGTCCCTTCTGCTGGGTAATCCCCTGGTCGTTTTTCTACTGAGCGATCGGTGGTGGTTGGCACTTTTAACTCCGTTGCTAATCCTTTTAGTATTGGCATTAGTTCATCCCAACCGGATTCTTTTGATCTGGATTATTAACGGCTTTGCCCTGCTTTCTCTGGGCTTGCATTCAGAAGTGGCTTTCCGTTTTGGGTTTTCCGATTACATCATTGAAAACCTCTACTCTATCCGGTCCAATTTTTATTTTAATCGGCCGAATCTCTTGAAAAAATTAGAGGACAAGGAATACCAGGTTACCTATAAGACGAATGCGCAAGGATTTCGTATTCTTTCCTCATCCCCTTTCACCGATTCCCTAACGACTTGTGACTGGCTATTTCTGGGAGATTCGTTTACGCAAGGAGCTCAGGTAGAATTTGAAGAATTGTACACCTCTCAATTGTATCGTCATTTTCCGGACAAGGTAATCGTAAATGCGGGAATCAGCGGTTTTGGACTGGCGGACGAATATCACTATTTTGTAGAGGAGGGGTATCGGTTAAAACCCAAAAAAGTATTCCTACAATTGTGCAGCTTCAATGACTTCATGAACGTAGGCACGAAGAGAAGCGCTTGGAACGATTACCTGATGGAATATTCGGATCTGGCCCGTTTCCTCCTCTACGGTATCCGTTACAAATCCCCCGGAGAACTCCCTCTAGGCAGATGGACGGAACCTTTCTATCCTAGTCGGGAAGAAAATGCCATATATAACGTCTTTTACAAAGAAAGTTCGCCACAAAAGGAAAAGGACCTTCAACTATTTAAAGATTACTTGGTTCGCTTGTACCACGCAGTGAAAAGCGCGAATGCCGAACTATATATTATTCTCGTACCCACTAAAGAGCAAACGTATCACGCGTATCTCAAAGAAGTATTAAACGGTTTCCGGATAGAAATTTCCCAAGTGGATATGGAGCGACCCAATAAACTCGTTCGGACACTGGCTGATTCATTGGGTGTCACATTTATTGACCTATTGCCAGGCTATTATGACCAGCCCCAACGGGTCTTTTTTGATTACGACGAGCATTTGAATGCTTTAGGTCATCGGGTAACGGCTGATCTCATCGCCGCTTTCCTTCAGCCAGATAGCCTTTCCCCCAGGCCCCTTTTGTTAAGCCAACATTTCTGGGGTGAACGATACCCGCAGTTTAGTGGGGATGGGAATTGGCTTACCTACCAATCTCTCCGGGATGGAAATATGGAAGTATTTAAAAGTGACTCAGCATTGCAGCATCCGGTTCGTTTGACCTATAACAACGTGACGGAAAGCCATCCGATGCTGGCCCCGGATTCCGCCTTCCTGGTATTGACCGAAGGAGAAGCGAGTCAGTTAAACACCAAAGTAGTTCGAATGGATCCGGATGGAAACAACCGCACGTATGTTACTGGAGGGAAATATGAATTCGGAGCCATTCCTACCATATCCAAAAGCGGTCGATATCTGAGCTTTGCCGGATGGGCTTTTGACCCTATTATCCGCGCTTATTCAAATCCTTCCATTGTGTTAATGGATTTACGTACAGGGCGACGCGCCTCCTTGACGCAGGCCAAGGAAGAGGACTGGCGGCCAGTGATGTCTCCCGACGAGACTCAGTTGGTCTATATCTCCAAGCGACAAGGTCAGTTTGACTTATACATTATTGATCTGGGCAGCGGCACCCGGCGACCGCTCACAAACACTGCTTTCGATGAGTGGGATCCTCATTTTTCTCCCGATGGTACCCGTCTGGTGTACGCGGCCCGTAAAATGGGCAATTGGGATCTATTTGAGTTGGAAATTCGTACGGGTATGGTCCGGCAACTTACCCAAACCTTAGGCGATGAGTGGGATCCGGTGTACAGTCCACGGGGAGACCGAGTAGCGTATGCAGGGAAATTTGGCCTTTTCCAGTGCATCTATCAGTTACCGCTTGCGCCAAGCCCCATCCTCAGTACCCTTGAACCCCACACTCCATAGCCAGTGCTCTTCCATTCGGCCCCCTACGTTTTATTGTTAACCACTGTTGTATTAGTGGCGCAATGGACTCCGATCGCTTGGAGAAGATGGGTGTACCTCCTAGTAAGCTACTTCTTTTATGCCTGGTGGGATGCGCGATTCCTTCCCTTATTGCTTTTATCTACGCTTTTTAATTATCAATTGGGCCGTTATATGTTCCCATTGAAGGGGATAGGAAGGAAGCTCGTCCTATGGATCGGAATTATAATTAACCTGACCGTTTTAATACTTTTTAAGTACGGGCCGTTGATGGATGTTTACTTGTTGAAGTACTTTCCAGACTTGCCCGCTGTTCAATGGATCCTACCCGTAGGCATTTCCTTTTATACCCTCCAGGCCCTCTCTTATTTGATAGACCTATATCGCACAGAGGAGAAGCCTGTTGAGCAACTCCTGGATTTTGCGCTGTACCTGGCATTTTTTCCCCAGCTCCTGGCCGGACCCATCGAGCGCTCACGGAATTTAATTCCTCAATTTGATTCTGCTCCTCCCCTCACCCATTCGGCCTTCCTGTCAGGTTTCCGCTTGCTGATGTGGGGCCTTTTTAAAAAGCTGATTGTGGCCGATAAGTTGGCTTTATTGGTCAATCCGGTCTTTGCGCACCCAGGTGAGTACCAAAGCCTTTATTTGGCCACGGCTACCCTGGCATTCTCGCTGCAAATTTACTGTGATTTTTCTGGCTACTCTGATATGGCCATCGGATCGGCTCAACTGTTAGGAATCTCCCTATCTGCCAATTTCCAACGGCCCTACTTGGCTAAAAACCTCATCCAATTCTGGCAGAAATGGCACATTACCCTTTATACCTGGTTCAAAGATTATGTATACCGTTCCCTGGGTGGCAATGGAAATCATAACTGGCGCTGGATATTCTCCATTCTAACGGTTTTTTTGATCAGTGGCATCTGGCACGGGCCCCACGTCACCTTTCTGATCTGGGGGCTTTATCACGGACTTCTGTATCTTCTGACTTATTTTGTACTTAAAAAAACGCGGTTCAAGGGAGTAGGACGGATGTTGGGACCGATCAGCACCTTCTTGCTGGTTTCCTTAGGGTGGATTTTTTTTCGAACGGAGAGCTTATCGGATAGTTTGACCATGTTGAAGGAAATCTTTACCCTCTCTCACTACCAGGTTTCAATGGCAGACCTTTCGCTTCTGCAAACTAAGGAAGGAATGATACGGGTGGGATGGGTAGAAATGGGCGTCATTGGCATGGTGACCTTGCTTTTTTTATTGTTGTCATCCATTCCCGCCAGGGAATGGAATGTCCCTTTTCCGGTTTCAAGTCGACAATTAGTACAGACCCTTTTGTTCGTGGATTTTATCGTAGTGCTACTCATCTTGCTGGGAGATTGGGCCGGAAGCCAATTTATCTACTATCAGTTTTAGGTTATGATTTCAACAAACACTCCACCTAAGTATAATCGAAAGTTCAAAGAGCGGGATTTCTTTCATTCTCCATCCCCGGAGTATTTTCTCCTCCCGTTTAAGTTTCATCGCTTGAATGAGTACCAGGAAGTGATGGTCAACGAGGTGGGTGATTTCCTGGTAGTTCCAAGGGGTACGGTGCACAGAATCGTCCAACGGGAGGTGAATCCCCAATCAGAAGAAGAACTCTATGGTGATCTTCTCTCGCATTATATGATTTCGGAAGAACCAGTTACGCCCCTGTTGGATGTGCTGGCAACCCGATACCGAACCAAGAAGTCGTTTCTGGACGGATTTACTTCGTTGCACATTTTCGTCATTACCCTGCGGTGTGAACATACCTGCCATTATTGTCAGGTGTCAAGGGTAACCCAGGATCGACAGGCTTATGACATGTCGGAGGCGCGAATTGATCGGGGAATTGATCTGATGATGAAATCTCCGAATCCCCATTTGACCATGGAATTTCAGGGAGGGGAGCCTTTGCTGGCCTTTGACCGCATTGTGTACGCAGTAGAACAAGCGAAGGCCAAAGCCGTGGATCACGAAAAGCGCATCAACTTCGTCATCTGCACCAATCTTGCCCTCATCAGTGAAGAAATCCTGCAATATTGTCAATCCAATCACATACTCCTCTCCGTCTCCCTGGACGGTCCGGAGTCCCTGCATAATTCAAACCGCAAGCGCCCGGGCAATAATAGTTACGAGTTAACCATTCGGGGCCTGGAGCTTGCCCGGCAATTCCTGGGGGAAGATCGGGTTTCTGCGCTGATGACGACGACTTCCTTGTCTTTACAGTATCCTAAGGAGATTGTAGAAGAGTACGTCCGACGTGGATTTCATCACATTTTCCTTCGTCCCATCAGTCCCTACGGATTTGCCGTCAGAAATCAAAAAAGGAATGCCTACCAAACCGAAGAGTTCCTTACTTTTTACAAAACCGCCCTCCAACGCATCATCGAGCATAATTTGAATGGCTATCATTTGATAGAAGATTACGCTGCCATTCTATTGAAAAAAATCCTTACTCCTTTTCCGGTGGGTTACGTTGATCTACAGTCCCCCGCCGGATTGATCAATAATGTGATCGTTTTTAATTACGACGGGAAGGTTTTCGCCTCCGATGAAGCGCGGATGTTGGCAGAAATGAAGGACGATACTTTTTGCCTGGGTAGCCTTGATACGCATTCTTACCAAGAGATCTTTTATGGGGAGAAAGCTCGTTGGATTGCCCAAGTATGGACCAATGAGGGGTTGGCGGGTTGTTCCGAATGCGCATTTCAGGCGTATTGCGGGGCGGACCCCGTATTTCACCATGCCACGCAGGGGGATGCGTACGGTTATCGGCCAACGAGTGGATTTTGCCGAAAGAATATGGAGCTGATTCGCTACTTAATCGAACTGATGAATACAACTCCGGAAATCAACCGGGTATTTAGAAGGTGGATTTCCCAATCTTAACCATATAATCAGGTGTTATGTTACTTCATACCAAAGGAGTTGCTCATCACGTGAAAGTCCCCCTGCTTGGAAGCGTTTCCCGCAGTCCCCTTCCGCAGAACGATCACACTGTTTTTCTGGCTGAGGATGGCCTGCCTGATCTCTGGGACACCCGGTTGCTGGGGGCGTTCACGACTGCACGATCTCTTCCACGAGATGACTACGCCTGGCCCGTAATCTATCGCCTACCGAGTTTGGATCATCTGAACGAAGGAGACTGGATAGTAGCGGATCCCCGAGGTCACGTCAATACCTTATTCCGGCCAACCTCATCCCATAATTCCCTGTTGGTCACGGAACGCTGTAATAGTAATTGTTTAATGTGTTCCCAGCCCCCCAAGGATCGGGATGATACCGAATATTACTATCAGTTGTATCAAAAATTGATTCCTAAGCTGCCCAAAGATACCAATGAAATTGGCATCACCGGTGGAGAACCTACGCTTTGGGGACTGCGCTTTTTTGATTTGCTCGGGACGCTCAAGGATCATCTTCCCCAAACTGATCTGCACGTGCTTACCAACGGCCGTTCCTTCGCATGGCCCTCCTTTGCCGCCCGGATGGGGGATCTCCATTACCAACGGTGTATGCTCGGTATCCCCCTGTATTCGGATGTCTACTCCGTGCATGACCACGTAGTGCAAGCTCGGGATGCATTTTATCAGACTGTACGGGGTTTGCACCACCTGGCCCGATTTAACCAGCGCATTGAGATTCGAGTGGTTCTCCATCGGTTGACCATTCCCCGATTGTATCGGTTGGCGGAATTTATTTACCGAAATCTGCCTTTTGTGGAGCACGTTGCCTTCATGGGATTGGAAAACATGGGATATACACCTTACAATCTCAAGCAATTGTGGATTGATCCGGTGGAATACGCCGAGGAGTTGGGTGAAGCCCTTGATCTACTGAGTTCCAGAGGAATGAACGTGTCCATCTACAATACGCCCTTGTGCCTATTACCCCCTTCCCTCTGGGGTTACGCCCGGAAGTCCATTTCTGATTGGAAAAATATCTATCTGGATGAGTGTCAACGCTGCTCCGTAAAAGAGCAATGCGGGGGATTCTTTGCCTCTTCCACCAAAGTACACAGCGCCCACCTGCGAGCACTTTGAAAGGGGGAAGCCAAATCAGTTTATTTACCACATCCGCTTGAAATCCCGGGAAGAGTATTCCCAGTAACGAGCCTGATAATATGTGTTGAATTTGCTTCTGCGTAGTTTCAAGGGATCCCGGTTGAAAAGACGATAGATTAAGGCCGAGGGACAAAGAACGCCGATGAAAAGGAGGCTGAGTAGCAATTGCGTGTGAATGAAGTGAAGGTGTGCAGTAAGTTTACTCCAGAGAACCGCTACCCTACCCCTCCACCTCACTGAAAGGAACATGCTCAAGGGTAACAGCGTGGCGAAGGCTTGTAGAGAGAGCCAAGGCCATAGATAAGCGACCAGCGAGAGATAAGCGGTTAGAGAGGCCGTATGGGCAAGGGTTTTTTCGTTACTCATTTCTTTAGAAGAGGGTATAAATAAAAGGGGCAAGTGTTGAACCCGTACCTATTACCAAGATAAAGCCCAATAACAAAAGCAAGAAGACCACGGGCAGTAACCACCACTTCTTCCTTTCTTTAAAAAAATGAAATAATTCTGAGAGAATTTCCATAGGATCACCTTAATCGAGTGGGTAATGAAGGGGCGGAATATCGCTTTTTTTCCAATGAATCTGTTTTGTCTTTCTGAAAAAATAATTTTCGATGACCAGAAAATCCATTTGCGTGTGCATAAAGCATTGATAGGCTTCCGCCGGTGTACACACAATGGGTTCACCCCGGACGTTGAAAGAAGTATTTACCAGAGCGGCACAGCCGGTCAATTGGAGAAAAGCCCGCAACAACCTGGTTAAGGCGGGGTTGGTTTTTTCATCCACCGTTTGCACGCGGGCACTAAAATCCGCGTGAGTGATAGCCGGAAGACTGGATTTTGTCCAGGTCATTTTTTCCTGCCAACTAATGGGATCCTGGGTTTCGGGGGGGGGATGTCGAATATCGGATCGAACCCGGTAGGTAAATGACATATAGGGAGCAGCCTGGGTTTCTTCAAAGTAATGGGTGAGGTATTCTCTCAATACGACGGGAGCAAAGGGCCGGAAGCCTTCCCGAAATTTAATGCTTTGGTTGAGTATACCCTGCATTCGTGGGTTTCTGGGATCGGCTAGTATACTGCGATTTCCCAAGGCCCGGGGGCCAAATTCCATTCGGCCCTGGAACCAGCCGACGATGTTGCCTTCTGCAATGAGTCCCGCAATCTCAAACGCTAGTTCCTCTGTATTCTCAAAGACCTCAAAGGTAGCGCCGAATTGTTCTTTGAGACACTCAATTTCCGCAGGGGAATAGGAAGGGCCTAAGTATGGACTTTGAAAGCTTTCCTGCTCCAGGTACCGGTTCTTCTGATCAAAAAAGATGTGATAAGCAGCCAAGGCCGCACCGATGGCACCTCCGGCATCACCGGGGGCAGGAGGAACGAATACGCAATCAAACAACTTTTCCCTCATCAGCCGGCCATTGGCCGCGCAATTGAGCGCCACCCCACCGGCCAGGCATAAATTGTTGGAGCCAGTCAGTTTCTTCACTTCCCGGGACATGAGCAGGACCGCCTCTTCAGTAATGCGTTGGATGGCCAGGCTCAAGTCACAATGAGCCTGCGTAAGGGAAGATTCGGGTTGTCGGCGGGGAAGCCCCAGAAGTTTTTCCCATTTATGCTCCCGGATCATTTTCAGACCTGTGGCATATGAAAAGTAGTGTTGATTCAGCCAGATGGAACCGTCCGGTTTAATGTCGATGATTTCCCGTTTGAAGAGTTGGATGTACCGCTCAACCCTTGGGGATTCTGCCTGCCCATAGGGGGCTAGTCCCATCATCTTATATTCACCGGAGTTTATTTTGAAACCCAAAAAGTAGGTGCAAGCTGCGTAGAAAAGACCGAGCGAATGGGGAAATCGGACTTCTTTGAGTAATTGGATGCGATTATCCCTACCGTGGAGTAAAGTCGTTGTCGCCCACTCTCCTACCCCATCCACCACTAAAATAGCTGATTCAGTAAAGGAAGAAGCGAAATAACTGCTGGCCGCGTGGGAAAGGTGATGCTCAGGAAATAAGAAACGATGGGTTTTGGAATCAAATTGAGGATCCAGACTTTTAAGCTGATGGGCCAGGTTGCGCTTAAGGTACAATTTATCCTTGAGCCAAGTGGGCATCGCTGCTAGAAAGGAAACCAGCCCTCGGGGAGCTAGCCCATAGTAGGTTTCTAATAGCCTTTCGAATTTAAGAAAGGGTTTATCATAAAACACGATTGCATCTAATTCATTGGTGCGTAATCCTGTGTGTGAGAGACAGTAACAAATCGCACTTTGAGGGAATGAGGGATCATTTTTTTTTCTGGAAAACCGCTCTTCCTGGGCGGCAGCCTTAATTTGCCCATCCACGAGGACCGCGGCAGCGGCATCGTGGTAAAAGGCAGAAATACCTAATATTTTCATGGATAATCCTAAGCTGTCTACATAGGTGAAGTAGATCAAATAATTTGTTATATTTAGATTATTGCCAATAAAAAACCTAATTTTGGCTCACTTTTCTTGGGATTGACGGTATGAAAATGTATCAATTAATCTTTTTTTCACTGTTTGGATGGGCTTTGATCTCATGCACCGAAAGTTCCAATCAGGCGCCAGTCGGGGAGTTGAAAGCATCAGACAGCTTGGTTCAACCGGTTGTTGCTGAATCTAAGCCTACACCTTCGTTAGATGAATCCAGTTTCGAGTTAATTACCACGACGCACAAAAGTGCCGTGGAGAATTTCCATGTTTGGATAAAGTTAAAGGACTACGACGAACAGCAACTGAATGCGTTTGTAGAGTCTTTTAAAAAAATATATTGCACGAAAGCTTGTAATATCAATCTGTATGATGACCGCTCGGTGAAAGATTTGATTGGAAAATATCCCCTGAATAAAAAGGAATACCTTCGATTTGCCGATCATTTTATAGCCACCTCTTCCTTTGATTCTCCCGAGATCTGGATGTATCCCTATCAGGACGCAAAGTATAAGGAGTACGGAGGGAAAAATTGGAAGAAGGATCCCATTAAGTAATACCTCATAGACAATAGATTGATTTTAATTCATCAACCCAACTAAGGCAATAAATAAGACTTACCATGTTCGCCCAAGGGTATTCGAATAGTTGGTTGAAGGCTTTCCTGCAGATGGGCTTTGGCTGGTTTATACTATCGGTAGCTTGGTCTTGTGTGGGGCAGAAGCCATCGAATGGAATTGCTTTTGAAATCATTGATCAACAAGGCCAACCCTATCGGGGATACAGTCTTCGGGTTAGTTTGATTGATTCCCTCCACCAGAAAGATTCGGTTCTGTTTCATCGCAACGCTTTGGGATACGAACCAGGCTGGTCAGGGGTCTTTTTAATGGTTCCCAGAGCGGGTTATTATCGGGTAGTTGCCACGTGCGACCGTACAGAGACCACCTCATATCAAGTAATTCGCTATCTGGGTAAACGAGTCTCCTTACCCATTAAGATCAATCAGCGACAATATTGGTTTGAATCAAATTGATCGAGCGGACTGACCTCCTTCCAAAAAATGACCCAGCCAGGTGTAAAGGAATTGACTGTACCATTAAAATCAGAGTCAACTGCTACGGCTTACTGGCAGAGAGACTAAAATGAATCCAGGGGTGATTTAATCAGTTGAAGCTGGGTTGACGGCGCAATCGTAGCAGTGCTTGAAAACCAAAAATCTAAACTTTCTGTATTATCTTGATTAAAATATTCACTTCAAATATATTACCAAGGTTTGATTTGGGGGAATTCACTCCTAAAAACGACACGTAAGAACTTTATTTTTGCAGACTACTCTTTCTCTATCAATATCCTGCAATGGCTAAGTTTTTAAATACCTCGGGCGTGTCCTACCATTTAGAAGAATTAATTAAGAACACCCTCGAAAAACTCATTCTCATCAGCCCCTATTTACAGTTCAATGACCGCATCAAGGAGCATTTAGTCAATTTAAATTCCCAAAAGAAAGACATCCGCATAGTATATCGGGAAAACAAACTGCATCCCGATGAAAATAATTGGCTGGCTCAACAGATCGGGGTTAGAACCAGCATTTGCAAAAATCTACACGCAAAGTGTTATCTCAACGATAGAGAAGCATTGATCACTTCAATGAACCTTTACGAGTTTTCCCAGGTCAATAACAACGAAATGGGTATCTATCTCACCAAAGATCAAGATCCTGAATTATACCACTCGGTATTGATGGAGGCACAGCGCTTATTAACCATCAGTGAGGAAATACGGGTAACCGTACAAAGGGTAGATACACCATACATGGATGGTAGTTCAAAGAAAGTTGTGAACGGTGTACAGGCTATGAATGACCAGAGAGGGTTTTGTATTCGTACCGGAGTTAAAATTCCTTTCGATGTCAAAAAGCCTATGGCCATGGAAGCCTGGCGAAAGTGGAGTGAATACGGGGATGCTAACTATCCCGAAAAGTATTGTCATTTCTCAGGAGAAAAATCCAATGGGGAAACCAGCTTTTCCAAACCCATATTAAAAAAGCACTGGCAAAAGGCGAAGGAAATGCACGTATTCTGAAAAGTAGCCTACACGCTTAGAACACTGCTTGCAATCATAAATCAGCGGGAGTAGTCAAAACTTGATCTGACAGAATTGAGTTAATGAGCAATATCCAGAAATTGGAAAGGGTTATTTAGTGATAAAAGGTTCTAATCTTTGAATAACTTAAAACTCACCTTATACCGATAGAAATCAATATTTGGTGCAACGGCCAACGCTCTTCTTATTTTCAGGTCGTCTTCTAATGCGATGATTACGCCTTTAACCAGCTGCCCGGGTTCAGCAAGCTCTTCCAAAACATACCCCATATAACGCTGAATCTGCCCAACCACTTTATCACTTGCGCGGCCTTTTTTCAGTTCCACCACCAGGAGTTCCTTCCGATCCTTACTGATGGCTAAAATGTCAATGGGGCCCGTATCACTGAGATACTGCTGTCCCACCAAATCACCGTCTACCTCGTAGATGTCATACTTTTTTCCCAAATCAGTACTTTCCCAATTATCCACCAGAAACGCTTCCAGGTATTTCTCTAGAGCGAAGACCGTAACATCTTCCACCGTTTCATCATCGGACACTAGCGGGGTAGAAACGGAATGTCCTAGCAATGCTTCTATTTCCTCCGCGAATTTTGTAATGGTACTTACGGTTCCCGTCGAACCGGCGGAGTTCTGCAACGCTTTGCTCATCTGACTCCGTTCAATGGTTTTCGGGAACCAATTTACGGTGCGACGATGGGGCAAATCTTCTCCGGCGTGGTAAGAATAATCCTCCACCACCTCTCCTACCCAATAGCTGCCATTGCCATTGGGACATAAAACAACATCTCCCTTTTGAATGCCCTTACAGACGGTGTGCAAAGCTCCACAAGCCAATCCCGCTGCCACTTTAGTTTTATGGGGATAACCGGCCAAATAAACCGGAATGAATTGTCGGTTAAAATCCCGCCAGTTATCGGCAAGCTGTCCAGTCAAATCCATTCTGATACCGGAACTGGCTCCGATAAAATTCGCTTGATAACACTGCTGAGCAAACTTGCTTTTTTTGCCCAGCATAATCCGGTAATAACTTTTCATTTGAAAGATCAACTTGATGGTTTTGTTAATTTATCAAATATATAAATTTTAAGGATGAGTAGAGGAACCGACTTTTATGAAGTGACCTACTCTAAAAAAGTGTTCACTGATAAGTAGGGAACAAAGCCGGGAGACCCAGCCAATGGGGATGAACCTCCTTCCCCGGCTCTGATGCCCGGTTATACGTGTGACAGTTGATTGATAAGGCGCTTCCAGCGCAAAAGCTGAACGAGTTATATCGGATAACCCGGCAGATGAGCGGCGCGGAGAATCAACGACGGGTTAATGATTGTACGAATATAAGCTAAGCAGCGAGATCTTCCAGCTTTCGGTGGATTGCCTCGTATTCAGATAAGGTGAGCTCATCTAGAAAGTCATTTGGGCCGAACTGAAGGAGATGGCCTATGTCTTCTTCCAATGCCTTCTTAAATTCCAGGTAGGGTTGAAAGGCGTTGGGATTTATTTTTCTCTCTTGGCGGAAGGATGTAAGCCAGCGGAGGGCTACATTTAACCCAATTTTTACCACTAAACTTGAAAAGAAGCAAGCTGTAAATGCCGCCATAACAGGAAGGATCAATACTAATTCGGGTGCGAACAGCATCTTAACCGCTTCCTTACTCGTGTCCGTGAACCCTTCAAGTCCTCCCGCTTTCAACGTTTCCAGCGCTTTGGCTGAATTGCCCTCCAGGTATAATAGACGGACTTGCCGGATGAACACTACGAAATACAGTAGGTAAAGCGTCTGCTGGAGGGTGAGTTTTTGCTTTAGATGGTAGTAGACAATCAACTTTGTATAGAGTTTTTCACAGTTGGAGTAAACGGTAAATTTCCAACTGGCGATCACCCTCACCAAGGCTTTTTCCATATCACCACCAGTTCGTGCGACTGCTTCCATGGCCTGGAACGTTTGTTGGACTTCCTCCATCAGTTCTTCCATCTCGGTCGGTAGCACCTGCGTCAAGCTGGCCCTTTCGCTTTCCTGCAGCCACTGGGCCAATTGATCCTCGATCGCTTGTTGGAGAAATTTCTGTTTTCTTTCTCGCCGGTAGACAATAACCTTGTCTTTCTCATTAGCGGATAGGTTAATGGTATAAGATTTTGCAAACTCCCTGTGTCGGAAAGCAGGATCCGTAGCTTGACGCACTGCTGAAATAGCCTGCGAGATTTCTGTGTAATAAGCATATCTCCGCAAGAGGGCTAAATCCTGTGTGGGAGAGCCGCGGAGCTCTTGGGGTTGAAAGCCCTTGAGAAAACCCTGCTCTCGAGTTAATTGACTTTCCCGGCTTCTGATCTCGGCAATTTTAGCAGTCCGGGCAGCGGGTTGGTTCAGCTCGGACAGCGTTAAAACTTGCATATAGGCCGCCGGTAAAAAATGATTGCTTCGTTCAAAGCAGTCTTGAGCCTCCGTCCAACTCCGGTTCAGGTAGAAAAACTGGCCGGCATAGTACAACTCAACCGAATCGTGAGCCTCCCCTTTCTTGAAACGTTCAGCATACTGCCCGGCTCGAGTGAGCGCTCCCTGTAAAATGCTTTTTTGGCTCTCGGCCGGCTCTAAACTTTCGTGGGCCGCCTTGAGGTAATAATAGTGTTCGGTGAGCGAAAGAAGTTGGCGGTTGCCATAATCCGAAATAGAGTCGAAGATGCTGAATGCTTCTATGGCATCTCCCATGTAGTAATGGATAAAAGCTTTTAGCTGGTAAAATCCGCGAGGGTTAATTTCGGGGTGTTTTTTGTACGCTAGGTAATCCAAATACAAGTCAAAACCGTTGCATTTCACATTATTTTCCTCCAATACCGATTGATAGCTCCATAGATTATTCACCCAGGGAAGCCGCTGAAAAATAGCTTTTATCAAATAGGGAACATAACAGCGTTCCCGAAAAACCGTAATCAAAGGGGGTAAGCGAGTAGCTAGCTCTTGAAGATCAGTCAGCCTGACAAAACGGACAAAGTTTCTCTGTGCTTCCGGCCAGTTGCTCATATCCGCATATGACAATCCACGGTTAATATAAGCTAAATCAAGATAAGGATTCAGTTTAATGGCTATATCATAATCAGCGATGGCTTTTTCGTTTTGGCCTAATCTTGCTTTTGCCAATCCCCGGTTAGAATAAGTCGCAGCAAAATAAGGATTCAGTTGAACGGCTTTGTCATAATCAGCGATGGCTTCTTCGTATTGACCTGATTCAGCCTTTGCCATTCCCCGATTAGAATAAGCGGCAGCAAAATCAGGATACAGATTTATGGCTATATCATAATCAGCAATGGCTTTTTCGTTTTGTCCTAATTTGGCTTTTGCCAATCCCCGGTTAGAATAAGCGGCAGCAAAATCAGGATACAGATTAACGGCTTCATCATAATCAGTGACGGCTTCTTCGTATTGACCCAACTCTGCTTTTAATACTCCCCGGTTATAATAAGTCGCAGCAAAATCAGGATTCAGTTGAACGGCTTTGTCATAATCAGCGATGGCTTCTTCATATTGACCCAACTCAGCTTTTAATGCTCCCCTATTGATATAAGATTGCGTAAAATCAGGATTCAGGGTAATAGCTTTGTCATAATCAGTAATGGCTTCTTCGTATTGACCCATCTCAGCTTTTACCAGACCCCGATTATTATGAGCGTTACTGTGACTAGGATTCAGTTGAACGGCTTTGTCATAATCAGCAATGGCTTCTTCGTATTGACCTGATTCAGCCTTTGCCATTCCCCGATTAAAATAAAGTTCAGCGAAATCAGGATTCAGAATAATGGCTATATCATAATCAGCAATGGCTTCCTTGTATTGGCCTAATCTGGCTTTTGCCAATCCCCGGTTAGAATAAGCCTCAAGAAAGCCAGGGTTTAAAGCAATTGCCTTATCATAATCAGATATGGCCTCCTCGAAGCGGCGGCTGTTAAATTTTTCATTACCTTTTCTAAAGTAATATTCTGCGGATTCCATTTGTATCTACTTTTTAGGAGCTAAGGAAAAACCTATCAGACTTGTTGCAATATTGGAGTATAGTGGATTTAGCAGAATAAAAATAGCAATTGAAGAACTAAAAACTGACCAGTAATGAGGTGTACCCAGATGATTGGACAGAAAATGGTGAGGAAGAAGATGCGTTTGAGGCCCTCCCATTTTTTGTACCGGCCTAAAGTGTAGAAATTGGGGGAGGTCACCGTGCAAAATAATTAGGAAGCAAAGGTCAAAAGTTGCCCAGGAAGTCCACGATTTCGATGCTGAATTATCCAGACTATCTACCACCACCCGGGGCGACTTGTTGAACTCAAGTAGGAGGATATTTCTGGCAAATGTCTATTCCAAGAGGTGATACATTAAAATTAAGCGCTAGTTTACAGGCACACAATACTGATATTTCAGTATTTGCCAGCTTCCCTCAAAAGGGCTTGAATGCAAAGCCGAAAAACTTCTCCTAAAAAAGTGTTTACTGATGAGAAGGGAAAAAAGCGGCAGCCCTAGGCAATCGGAATAAACTCATCCCCTACTTCTCCCCGGCGGTGATGCGCAGAAAAAGCCGCCTCACCTGGGTGGCGACGAACTTTTTTCCCCTTGACGCCCTGAAGCCCTCCTGGTTGAGTTTCTCGGCGATGGCCCGGTAGGTCTGGCCGGTGGCTCTCAGGCTGCGGATGTAGCCCGAAGCGCGGACATTGTTTTCATTCTGGCGCGAATTGCCGACCCGGGTGACCAGCGATTTTTGGCTGGCTTGATCGGTAAGGTTGTTGGGCACCCGGTGTATATACCCTCGGCTCTTCTTGGCCTGCCAGGCGGCCTTAGTTCGTTCGGACACCTTCAGCAGCTCCTCCTCGTGGAGAGCCGTCTTGATCTTGATGATGAAGGGGGTGTCGTTGGGGGCATCGGCGCAGACGAACTCCAACCCCGAGGCGATGAAGAAATTCATCAGCAACGAATAGCGGGTTAAGCGTGACGCTTCCTTCACTACGATGACGGCACGTTCTTCCTGGGCCTGCCCGATGACTTTTTGCAGCGTAGGACGTTTCTTGAGCAATCGCCCGATGTCCACTTCCATGTTGATGGAAATCTTGTCCTTGTTGCCGCCGGATTCGGTTTCCTGGTATTCGGCGAGGAGCTCCCCTCCTACCGTCTCCAGATAGCGGCGGATCGAATAGCGCTGTGATTCCAGCCCTAGTGCCGAGTTGGCCTGCTTCTGGGTGGAAACCCGGTAGAGGGCAATGAACCGTTTCATGGTAGCAAGGTAAAACGCCCTTGTGACATTTGCTAATCGTCCAATTAACAAATGTCACAAGGGCATTTCAACTTGGATGGACACCCAGTGCCCGCAACACCGGTCGGCAAATGAACCGGGTGCGTATCAAGGTTAATCCCCACCGGCCAGTTCCCAACCCGTCAGCACCTGCCTACGCTTGAAACCGGATCAATTGTATCTTCTCCCAGAGCCACCCCGTGAGAGAAGCTCTGTGTCGGCTCGTTCTCTTCGCTACCTGGGGCGCAAGGCTGCTCCTAACCAACTGCACTTATTAGACCAGGTGGAAATATTGTCGTTTCAAAAAAATTGCACAAATCCGGGATTGCGGTTGCACCTCTGTTTCCACAGTTAGAGCGACCATCCGAGGCTAGCCATTTTATTCCTGGGCGATGACCGCCTGCCTTCCTGGCCCATCTTCGCCTTGATGGACTGGCCAGAGTGGGTTTCCCTCCTGGCCTACTCGTTGGCCGGACCGCTTACCGCTACCTCTTCTCCAGAACCTCCTTCCGGTTTCTCCCCTTTGCTCAGCTCAGATTTATCGAAACCGTATTCCTCCAACTACGGTTTTGTGCGTCAACTACCCTGTGGTTGGGTTGCCTTGCGAGCCGTTTCCGATGGGTATTGGATCTCTTCCCACCCTTCCACGGTGACCGGGCGGCTCTGATGCGACCTGATCTGAAAAGCCGCTGCGTTCAAACTTACCTTTGCCTGCTGCTTCCTCCGGCTTGGTTTTCCAGACGGGGTTTACGTAGATGGGTTTGCCGGCTTTGCCCCCTGGGCCGACAATAAATTCACTCATTCAGCCTGTCTTCGCCTGACTGATCATTAGCTGCCTTTTCTATTATGAGAAAAATGGAGTAATAATGAATCAAAAACTGCCTTCATTGCCTATTTTTTCGTGTTGTGTATGTTGTAGTTGTTGAATATGTTGTTTGTGTTTAGTATATTTATAATGTTGTTTATGTCGGTTGTGTTTAATATGTTGTTTATGTACGTAAGCAACATTGTGTTAGCTATGTTAATTATGTGATTGATGTTGGATGGTAACATAATGTTATATATGTTGCACGTGTTATAATCCAACACTGTGTTATTTATGTTAATCATATTAGTCTATAACATAAACAACACCGTGTTGCTGATGTTGTTTATGTCGTTTGTGTTTGCTCAGGTAGGGTGGGTTTGGCTTTATTCAGTCTTGGTTTGAATGTCCCCGGGCCATAGAGAGCAGGCCTAAGGAGATGACACGTAAAAGAAGACGAGCGCTGCAAGAACCTAAAAACAGACCGTAAAATCTGGGACTTCGACGGGATTCTGAACCAAGCGAGTCTGGGAGGAAGAACACCAAACCTCAGGGATTAGTAGGTAGGAGAGAGGTCCATTTCCGGCGGAAGCCTACGACCGTATAAATCCAATGAAATGAGTCGAACGAAGCTTCTGAAAGGATACAAACAAATTGAATTTTTTTAAGTATCCTCCCAATGGTAGGATCCACTGGAAACCAGTTAGACAATCAACCTAGCCATTCGTAGCGATCAAGCCAGGAGAGTCCAGTTGTTGCAGGTGATTGAAATAGTTACAACATGTGGCACATAGGGAACATAATAAACATAAGCAACACAAGCAACATAATAGACATAAAAAACATAATAGACATAAAAAACGTTGACTGTATTAACTACAAACGAAATGGCGAAAGTTATATCAATCACCAACCAGAAGGGGGGAGTTGGAAAAACGACAGTAGCCCTGAATCTGGCGGCGGGACTGGCAGAAGTGGGGAAAAAGGTGCTTCTCATCGACATTGATCCACAAGCCAACCTTTCAACGGCATTCGGGGTGGATCTCCACATTAAGGAAAATGTGGGTACCCTTCTGAAGGGGCAGAACACCTTCGAGGACGTCATCCTGCAGGCAGGGGAGGGGCTGCACCTGATCCCGGCGGCCTATGAGCTAACTTACATCGAGCGGGAATTGTCGGGAAAGATGGGTCGGGACCGGCTCCTGAAGAACGCGCTGAACAAATACAAGAAGAATTACGACTATATCCTCATCGATTGTGCCCCCAACAAGAATACGCTGGTTGAGAATGCCCTCATCTTCAGTGATGAGTTCATCGTCCCCATCCTGCCTGATTATTTCTCCTGGAAGGGAATTGAACAGATTCTATACTTCGCCCAGGAAATCAAGGAAATCAACGAAGACATCGAATTATTGGGAATACTGGTTAACCAGTTCAATGAAAAGGTCCGCAATAAGCTGAAACAGAAAGTAAACAGCAGTTTAGAAGCCGATGTGAATGTCGGCGAGAAGGTTTTCCGCACGAAGATTGGCATCTGCACCCAGTTGGCCGAATCTCCGGCGCACAATCAAACCATATTTGAATCGGACCCCAACTCATCGGGGGCCATCCATTACCGAAACCTAACCACCGAAATCCTGGAACGCCATGGCCAAAGCACAGAAAGTTAATCCGCAAGAAAAGGAGAAAGAGGAAAAAGACATCTTCAATCCTTTGCCAAAACTGGAAAAGAAATCAGCCAACCCTCCGGAGGCTAAAAAGGAAAAGAAAGTACACCGGGCTTATCTTTTCCCCGAAAGCATGGACCGCAACATCGCCGCCGAGGCCTATTGGAGCCGCAAGGACAAGACCCGGGTACTGATGGAGATACTAACCAGGCATTACCAACAGCATCCGCAGGAGCCGATCCCGGAATAGGAGGGAAGGTGCCGGCAAAAAGGGCCAAATCCGCACGAGAGAAGTGAATACCCGTTATTGACACTGATATTCAATGGTAATTGTATTATTGGACTTACTGCCTTGCTCTACACAGGTAGTTACTACTGTCGGATATCCCTTTTCGTTCAGTTCATAAGTGTAGATGTAAGTAGTTGTAAAACCTTTGCTGGTAACTGAAGTGCTTTTTGGTAAATTTTTACTGGGGGTAGGCCCGCCCGGCGACAGGATACTGCTCAATCTTGACTTGTCTTCTTTATCCAGATAATAAGCTAATAAGCGTTGTTTGGGTATAGGGGATAGGGGGAATATTGGTGGAGGCTGAATAATGGGCCACTTCCTCCATCAAATTCCTATTGGCATACTTGTAGATCATATAATTATGAATAGTTCCCAAGGCACTCACATACTCATCATCACATATCTTTTCATAGGGGAAGGTGGATTTGATTTAGATAGGGTTCCAGCAGCTTGGCACTTTGGAAGGCTCGATGCGAAAGAATCGCATTGGAATCCGTATTGTAATACACCTCAGCAAGGAATTCCCCACAATCATAAAGGCTCACCCGCACCTGCTTGCTCTCTAATCTAAGCATCAGAAATTCTCCATTGTCCCAGATGTACACTAACTGCTTCTCTTCCCGTAGCGCGTAAAATTCGTAGAGGGTCATTCAAGCAGATAAATTTACTGTGTTCGAAAGAGTACAGTTCACTGAAATGCATTAGTTAGCATTTACCTCCTCTTAGTCGCGCTAATACAGTGGTACTGTACTCCCCATTTATAGAACCAGACTAGTGTAGTTCTTAATTGAAATTTTTTTAACTCAATCACTGATATTAGCAAGGTTTCGATTCTATTTGGCGAGATCAGAATAGCTATGTTTAATAAATCTTTAGATTTCAAATCTAAACGGGTATTTTATTTAATCTTTTCGAATATATTTATTGGGGCGTTCATTGTGTAAGGGTAGCCTGCAAATGCACAATCATGTGTATACTTAAAAATTATGGTTTGACGACTTTTTAAATGATTGTTATAAAAATCGGTTGAACACACCCAATGTGGATATCTTAAAAGAATTTCATTAAGTTTTGAAAGTACGACATCAACTGTTTGGTTAGCAAAACCTTCTGAAAATTCCTTACACTTGATACAACTATGTTTATAATAACCTAGGATTAATAGAGATTGATTGGTAAAAGGTAATATATTTAGGAATAAATAAGATGCTATATGATCGATACCTAATAGTTCTAATTGATCAAGAACTTCGCTACTTTCAAAACAGAACGCAAAAGAGGCATAAATGTGAATATGGGGGATAGTTATTGCAATAAACTCAAAATCTTTTTGGGAGGAATTTTCAATATGGTCTTCAAATTTATGTTTATAAAATAATAGGTCTTTTAAAGCCAAATTACCCTCCTCAATTTGCCTGTTCAAAAATTCTGAATCGAAATATCCTAGGGTAAAGTTTTTTTCCAAAAGAGCCTTTCTTATTTCAATATTTGTTTCTTTCGCCCTTAAGCTTCTTAGTAAAGCTCTGTATGAGAATAATAAATTGCTTCTATAGCTTCGGAAATCAATTTCCCTTTGCTCAATATATTTAAAAATAGAATCATCGTGGATAGAACAAAGGCCAGCAAAACGATATGCTTTTGTTATCGGTGATAATTTAAAATGCAAAGCGAGCTTATCGTATGGGGCTTCACAATATTCTCTTATAAAGCCGTTAGAAGCCAATAAATTAAGTATTCCATTTTTTTGTAATACGTGGGAATTGATTGCTGTATTTTGACATTGGTCAATAATACAGGTCCGCTCTTTGTTTGCAATTTTATCTTCAATTGACACATACATATGCAATTTCTTTGGGTCCATATTGAGCGGCATTTATTAAAAACATAATTGATTATCCTTTCCTCCTTATCGATTGTGAACAACGGACCAAACCTCAACGCAATTGCGCATAAGCCCTGCGTTGGGCAGGCCAGTTGTCGGGGTGCATTTCAAAATTACGCGGCTCGGTTAATCGTATCCGTCATCAGGTGATTGCGCTTGTTTTTGAAAGCAACTCGCAGCTTGAGCAGTTGTTGGGCCCGCTCAGGTGAGCATCGTTGGCCGGATCGTTTCATCCGCTGTTGGATCAATGTGCGGTGAGCTGCTTCAATAGCCCCAGACCCAATGCAGTAGCCCGCTTGCCGATAGGCTTGATAATCCATTCGATAGCGATTTTTCTCATAGTAGTTCAACAATTTATCCCGTTTGTCAACGGCCAGCCATTTCAAGGCTTTCAGATTTTCTACCACCCGGTCAAGTTGGCTTTCCAGCAGTAGGTTTCGTTGATTTTCCAACCAGCCATTGGGCAAAAGCAAGCCTTGGACGGTTTGGGCCAGATGCTCGACTGCGTGATAATACGGGGTCGCCCGGCGATCTAGAATTTGAAGCGCATTGGGATAGCTTCGATCTATCCATTGCTTGATCCATTCGGCCCCATCGCTCAAGAAGACAATGTCCTTGGAAGCGGACAAGAGCTTTTCAAAGCGCTCACAAAAAAGCTGATAAAGCGCAATAGGCACTCTGGGACAAATCGGCTCGCCCACTTTGAGCGTCTCTGGCAAAAACACGTCCCAGTTTTACCTCCTGCCATCCATCGTCGGTTAACAACATGCTACCGTCTACCTCAGCATAAACACTGGAGTGAGATACTGGCTGATAAAGAGTCGTTTCTAGCACGTTTTCCGCTGTCGCAACCGTTATGCGATAGATGGCCAAGGCACTTACCGGGATGCGTAAAAGCTGTTCTAAGAGTTGGTTACCCGAAGCATACACCTCATTGACTCCCACTACCACCATCAACTCTTGCAGATAAGGACTGATGCGAAAGCCTTGCACGGGCTGGCTATAGGCATGAGATTTGGCTATTTGGATTTCCCCGTAGCGGCTGGCAATGAAGTTTTTTTTCGCGGATTCTCTGGCACTGCACTAATGGTGCCCTCTAGCACTTGACGGCCTAGCCCGACCCAGATCTCGTCAAACCGTTTTTCGTGTTCATAAAAATTTTTACTTTGTTCCAAAGCGGCTAGCGCAGCGTATTGTACTTCTGCTAAGGCTAAAAACTCTTCTTTACTAATCATGTGGTTAGTAGATATGATTGTTCTCCTCAAGGTAAACATTCATTGGTAGTTTTGAAATGCACCCGTCCGCCGCGCGGTACATTCTTTCCAGATTTTATAGTCAAATGTATAATATATAGAAAGTTACAAGCAAAACTTACCCTTATTCCAATTCCAGAATCTTTTCCTTTTCAAATTGTACCGCATTTTTTAGCGCTTTCCCCGAGAAATCGCATTCCATTGTAAATATATGTGCCGGGCACCGCGTGCTGATAGCTTAATTATTAAAATGACTAATCCAAAATCATGCTCTCTTCTAACTCTTCTGTTTCTTCAACATGTCGTAACCCATCATTGTACCATAAACTTAAAGACGGATCATTTGTATTCTTTGATAATTCATAATTTACTTTATAGTTTTTAACAAATGAATCTCTATTCAACAAGTTTTCGGCCAACTGACCTATCCAATATGGTGCACTTTCTTTTTTACCCTCTGAACTGTTCCCGCCATGCCCAAATCTTGCATCCTGATTTGAACGGTCAATACTATGTATAACTTCATGTATAATAGTATTTGCTATACTTGCCCTAGAACGACCTGTTTTACCTTTATTAATAAATATAGTATTAGGATAGTCAGAAGTAACATATGCAAGGGTTGCTGTATTTTCACCTCCATCATACATTCTTACCCTTATACTGATAGTAGCATCCTTAATCATTTGAGAAAGATGCTTTGGCCTCTCTGAAGTAAATGTGAAATCCTGTTTTTCACTAATTTTTGTATAAAAATCATCCCTTTTGAGAATTTCCAAAGCATCTTTAATACCATTCTTTATTATTGGATCATCACCGTCAGGATAAGTTATTTTTATTTTAGTTTGATGAACAAGGTTAAACTTTATTTCAGCTGAAATGAAGCTAAAGAACAAGATGCCAATGAGAAAAATAGCAATTTTCATTTTTTGAAGTTAATTGGTTTCTGATATTTTTAATAACTAAATCACACTAATTATTACATTTATAATTAGTGTGATTTAGTTTGTGCCAAATGGAGTAAAGACATGCGTTTAAACACTTTGAATTAGATGTTATTTACAAGGAGCTGGGGGAGTACATCCTCCTGCGCATGTATTGAATGCATTATAAAATTCCAAATTTCCCTTATCCTTAATTAAGGCATAATAATACCTTGATTCATAAGGTCTATTTAACTTTACTGAATAACCTGGTGTTCCTTTAAATACTGACCAAGTGTAATTTTTAGATTGGCATTCAGGCGATATGTGATAGTTTCCACTTCCATCAATATATCCAGTTTCTAAGAAAGACATGGCAACATTATCAAATATGTAGAATTGCTTAAAAGATGAATCTTTAAAATTTAGAGTCCATTTTCCAGTTAGTAGGGATGTATAGTGGGCAATAGAATCAAATGCTACGACCCTAGCAGAAATTATTTTTTCTTCAATAAATCCCTCTTTAATTACCTTAATATTAAACTTGAAAGCTTCATCTTTACCTGACAAAGATTTAAACTTAACTGTCTCTCCAGATTTGCTAACTAATTGAACTTTATCGTTAGATATGTTTGTAATAGAAATGTCATTACTTGTAAGAGTACAAGGCCCTTCTTTGTTCTTAAATAAGGGAAAATTTCCAAAAACTGATGTTAATCTATTCCAATACGTACTTAAGGAAGACATTGCATTAATAAAACGTGCGCTACCCAAATTAACATTTGCATCGTTCATGGATATAGAGAGAAATTTAGGCTTTAAATTAAGACCCGTACTAAACTGATCCTGAAAAACCTCTGTTATTGACAGAAATAAAGCTTTACTAAAGATCCAATGTGCATTTAGAAAAGGATATAATGAACGTTTAAAATGTTGAACGGCTGGTTTAACTTCAGTTATTAATAAGTAACCTGCCATTCCTAATGCTAATGTGGTACCAGCCGCTGAAAGACCAAAAGATGCGGGTGCTAAATAAACGGAAGCACCTGCCAAGAACATTATTTTTACGAACTCTCTTGAACAGTTCTTTAAATTAACAGCAGAGTTTGCAAGATTATCAGCAGTACATCCATAAAATGTTTTAAAATCTGTTCGAGGACAATCTGATTGAGCTTCTATTCTAAATGACGTAGAAGCGTTTAAATCTAAAAAAGTGCTATTCGAAAAAGCTTTAAAAACCGCTTTATTTGCTTCATAAAATAGTGCAGTTTGCCTTTTTTCTTCAACAGATAATGAGTTAAACAATTTTAAAACATTTTCTTTATATATTTTGATGCTATCATTTTCTGCAATTTCTTCTAGAGTAGAGGGATTAAATGAAGAAATTTGTGTATCAAATTTTTCAAATAACTTAGTCACAAGATCCTGGGGATCTACTTCTAGCGTTTTCGTAACATTAAATTTAATTTTCACTTGTTCAAACTCCAGAAAATGCTCCCCATCTGTAACATCTGGTACAAAAAAGGTAAGAGTACTATCAGATGTATTAATTAATTCTATCGATGCACTTCCAAATGTTGCACTAATTTTTGATAAAGTATTTTTCTCGTGTTTAAGGTTGATAATTTCATAAGTTTGAACATTTGTTTTCTCTGATGTATAGCCTCCGGCATTAATTGGTCTACCTGGTTCGATTTTTTTTTCAGAGCAGGAGATGATAAAAAACACTATTAAGTAAACAATGAAATAGTAATATTTTTGCATAGTATAATAGGACGGGGAAAAAAATAAGATAAGGAAACTAACTAACGTAAAAGTAGAAGTAAAAGAATGATTAATAAATACCAAAAAATAGGTATTTTATTAATCTTTGCCCCTCTTTATATTCATGGCAAACTCACAAATTGACCAATTGGACATCACTAAGGTTTGAGTTAACGGGATTAGAGGCAGGTTATATGAGTAATGTACAGCCCTCAAATTAATGACTGATGTTATGCGCTCAAGAGGGCAAGTTGCTGGTGACCAATTCCTTTTTTACTTCGTACCCTCTTGCATTAGAAAATGAAGCAGAACCACATTTTTGTTGTTTATATACCTTTGCTACAACAATAAAAAAGTTTTGTGTAAAAGCATCTTGGCTACCTACCGCTATTAAAAAAATAGTTAATACTGTTAATCGAATAAATCGGTTTTTAGAAATGGTTTTCATTTTCTACGTTAGTTAGTTATGTGTAGAATAGTACTTTCAATTTTAGATAGGTGCTTTTGTAATTTGTTCAAAATTAAAGACATAGAAAACAATTGCCTATACCCACTTCCAGTGATTTTTTATATATTTATGAAATAATCCCCAACCTTGGGGATGTTCATACGCCTGTCCTTTAGCCTATTGATGTTCAGTTAGTGAAAACAATGTGATCTAACATGTGAATTCTAGTAGATATAAAAAACAGCTAAGTAGATACACGGTGCTTATCAGAGATTGAATAAATATGTTTTTAAATGGATAAGGATAGAATATCAGATGAAATCAATGAGAAAATTTCTGCAATCTGCTCCATTGCCGACAAGTTGCCCGGCGTTGTGATTATTCATGACTTGAAGGCCTTATCCGTAGTTTGGATGTCCCAGCGAGGATTAAAAGGATTGGGCAAAACTGCCCACGAAATAGAAGGCATGAGCGCAGAGGAGTACTTCCGGCGCTATTTTAACGAGGAAGATGCCAAGGATAATATACCCAAGATAGTAGGGCTGATGCAGCGTAACAACGATGAAGAAGTAATCACTTTTTTTCAACAGGTGCTATTCTGGGATAATACCTGGCGCTGGCACATGAATAGCATCAGAATATTAACACAAGATGAAGAAGGGAAGCCCTGGCTATCCATCACAATATCATTGCCAGTAGATGCCATGCATCACATGACAGCTAAGGCTGCCCGATTGGTGGAAGAAAACAACTTCCTACGGAAAAACTTTAGTTTATATGCCAAGTTGACCAACCGCGAAAGAGAGGTGCTCCGGCTGTTAGCCTTGGGCAAAAGTGCCACCGATACGGCCGAAGAACTTTTCATTTCTCTGAACACAGTGGAAACGCACCGAAAGAACATCAAGCAGAAACTGGATACGAATGCTTACTTTGACCTATGCCAATATGCCAGGGCGTTTGACTTGGTGTAAAGTTTCTTTGAATTTTCCCATTAGTTCATACTCCTTGAGAACTTATTTTGTGAACATTGCCAAAATGAACGGAGCCGATGATTCGGAAGTGATGCGGCAGACCAAGCACCGCAAGTCGGATATGATCCAGCGATATACTCGCATTGAGGACATTCGATTGCACAAGGCAGCTATGAAACTAGGGCTGTAATAGGTATAGTATGTTGGCTAAAGTAACCCATATTGGAGAGCAAAATTATTTAGCGGGGGATTATGTCCAATTACTAGGAGAACCCCGTTAATTCCCAAGAATCTCCCTTTTATTTTTGTCAACCTTTTCTCTCGATTCTTCCATAGATTTACGTAATCCAACCCCTTCTTTTGCAATTCTAAAAGTACTAAACCCGTTCGTATAGCTATTACGACCGTAAATATCTATTGAAATGAGAATGTTATTTACCTTCCTATTATATTGATCCCCGTTTTTCGTATGACGTTTCACTTTAGCGTTAATTATCCCGTAAAGATCACTCATCGCTATAAAGAAACCTTCCGCGAAAGTTTCATTATACTTGTTAAGCGACTGAATCCTTATTTCATATAGTCTGTTTTGGTAGTATTCATAATGAACTTCCACCGGACATTTGAATAACGTCTCATATTTCGGGAGACTTTCAACCTCTTCCTTAGTCATTCCAAATTTAGCCCCTTTGAAACCATTCATCGAGATGATTTCCTGATCGGTGAGTTGAGCTAAAGAAGGGGTATGACAAATTGTAATTGAACCTAGAAATACTAAACTTAGAATTAAAGAATTCAACTTAGTTTTCATACTAAAATGAGAGATGAGTTACTGGTATATATTAGGTTGCAACTACCAAAGCGGGCCAAATATCAAATAGCCTTTCCTGACCTAGCCCGTTGTAGGTTGTTTTTATTTAACCAATTCGCCAGATTCTGCTTGGTTGTGCCATATCGCTTGGCAATAAACTGTTGAGTCGAACCATTATTGAGTAGGGCTTCGATCTCAATCCGGTAGGCATCCAACTTACTTTTACCGGCTCCTTTGGGTCGCCCTAACCGTATACCAGCCGCTTTCTTTACGGCTAAGGCCTGACGGGTGCGTTTGGCGATTAGATCGCGTTCAATCTCGGCGGCCATGGCAAAGACCATCGCCATCACTTTACTCTGAATGGTATCGTCGAGTTGCCAGCCACCCTTCACCGTGTAAATCCGGATCCCTTTTTGTACCGCAACGGAGATAATCTCCATGCACTCCAGCATACTCCGACCCAGCCGGGAGAACTCGCTGAGTAAAATGGTATCCCCCGCCTTCAATTCTTCCAGTACACCAGCGATCTTGCGTTGACGCCAACTGACTTTCCCGGATACTTTTTCTTCGACAAAACGCACCTGCCCCAAGTTTTTTTCATTGGCCAGATGCAAAATTTCCGATTTGTTCTTTCCCAGATTCTGATCCAGAGTTGAAACCCGTAAATAGGCTACATTTTGTGCCATAACTGATGGGTCAAAAGAAAACCCTATTTAATGATTTATTTTTTACTTTTTGCTCATCAAATATACACGCCTTTCTTTTTACTTTCCGGACAAGTATAACCCCTCCTTTTTACTTGCCCTTGTGAGCCGATTAAAACTTCTCGATGCCGCCGAAATCCGTCGCTTTGACCTGCCCCCTTCGTTGACTGGCCAGCAGCAGGCCCACTATTTTACCCTGCCATCGGACGGATTACCTCCGTTTCGCAAACCCGTTACGCGGATAGGATTCTGCCTACAGTGGGGCTACTTTCGGCTAACGCAGAAGTTTTTTCGGGCTGCTGATTTCCACCCGGCCGATATTGATTATGTGACTCAACGGTTCCAAAGCCAACCGGTTGATCTGGCAGACTACTCCACCCAGATTGCCTGGGAACATCAGCAACTGATTCTCCGTGTACTTCATATCAAACCCTTTGACACCTATCGCGACTCATTCAACCAACTGGTTTATGGACTCTTTGAGCAACCGTTGTTGCCCCGAAAAGTACTCGAAGAGTCTCGCCAACACCTGATGAGGCAGCGGGTCGAAGTCCCCAGCTATGATGTCTTTCTGCGAATCATTACCGAGCAGTATAATCGCTACGGCCGACGATTATCCAGTCAGCTTGAGCAGCACCTAACGGAGCAACATCGGCAAGCGCTGGAGCAACTCATCCAAACTGATACCGCCTATGAAAGACCTCTGTTGCAGACCTTCCGGACAATCAGTCAGGTTGAACAGCCAAAGGCGATCAAGGCTAGCCTGGCCCTGTTCAAGCAAGTGAAGACTCTATTTGAGCAAGTAGAAGGGGCGGTGAATCAATTGGGGTTTCCGATGCGACGTTGAGTCACTACGCCCACCGAACGGGGCAGGACCGTACTAGCCATATCAAAGCGCATGAGTCCCGCCACCTGTTTCTACTCTGTTTTCTGGTGCATCAATACCGGGTACGCCAGGATACTTTCGTCGATATGATCTTGTCCTGTGTCAAGGCAACCGAACACGTTACCGGGCGAAAACGACAGCAACTCTACTTTGCCACGAATCGGCAACGGCGTAGTGCTACTCTACTTACGATCCGCAGTCGGCATCAATACGCTCGGCAGATCGAGCAAATTCGTCAGATAATGAACTTAGACGAGGAGCCAATCAGTAAACTGGCCCGGATTGATACCGTACTGGCCCTGGAGCCGCCCCTGACGGGGGAACAGCAAACCTTGATTGATCAGTTGGATGGGGAAATGCACCGCTCCGAAGAACAGGAAAAGCGGACTTTGCTGGGGGAACGCTCCGCCTGGCTGGGAAATCGATTGACGGGCATCCTGGGCGTACTGCACTTTAACCCCGACACTTCAGATGCCGTTTTGCTGAGTGCCATCAAGCATTACATTCAACGCCATGGTAAGCCTATCGCACCAGCTAAAGATCTGAGTTGGCTAAGTGAAACCGAGCAGCAGGCGCTTTTCGATGCCGACGACCGCTTCAACCGACGGCTCTATCGGGTCTTGTTAATGAGTACGTTGGCTCATCACCTGCGGGAAGGCACCATGAACCTGAAACACTCCTACCGGTATCGGTCGTTGGATGAGTATTTAGTAGACAAACCTTATTATCAAGCCAATCGGGAGTGGAATTGCAATAGTATACTAGAGGATTTTTTGGCAACCATTGAATTTGTAAAAAAATGAGTTTCGCTCTGAAGAGGAGTCTGATAATTGAGCGTCGAATGTTTCCGTCGCCGATTATACCAACCCTCGATATACTCAAACGTAGCCAGCTTCGCCTGGTGACGTGTTTCAAAATTAACGTGGTTGACCATCTCACTCTTCAGTGTTTTAAAAAAACTCTCGGCTACCGCATTGTCCCAGCATTTGCCCTTTCTACTCATACTTTGCAAGACCGCTAAGTCCTTAAATTGATCTCGGAATTCAGTACAAGCGTACTGCACCCCCCGATCAGAATGAAAAAGTAATTCGCCTGCTAGGGGCCTGTTTTTAAGGGCCATTTGCCAAGCCGCAATACTGGTATCTGCTGCAGTCAGATTATCACTTAGGGCCCAACCGACCACCTTTCTATCCGCTAAATCTAAAATAGCCGTCAAGTATAGCCAGCCTTCACCAGTAGGAATATACGTAATGTCAGTCAGTAAGCTGGTTGCTTAATGCCAAATTTTATTCCCAAACACGTTCTATGACTTGAATATAGTTTAAATACGTTCTTGATAAAAGAAACTAATCTTGAAAAAACCTATTGATGTAGTATAATTTTTGACTGTATTAATTCATTTTATGAAAGTATTCTAACCCATCTGCTGGCACAGATGGGTTCTTTCTCAATTCTCCCCAGCCAACATCATCTAATTTATTCAAATATCGACTTATTAATTCTTTTGACCAAGGTACATGTATATTGTTAAATATACTCGGCTCGTATACATGTTCTTCAACCTCTCCATCTTCATTATCTGAAAAAAAACCCTTGTGAATCGTATAAGTTCTAATGTAGTGGTAATCCACTGTCTTCCAATTAATTTTCCCTAGTCCGTCGAAAAGCTGAATAATATCGTCATTCATAAGTAGGTTAGACATTGTATATTTGTAAATCGCATCTTTTTTATATTCTAATATCTTTCTCCATTGACTTGATAATAAAAATTTCAAATCCTTAGATTGTTTAATTATACTATCTATATCAATTTTATCGATCATTGAGTTAACTATAATTGAATCCTGAAAAATTTCAAGTTTATGAGGCAGTAACACATACTGAAAAGTAAACTCAAGATGATGCTTCTTTAAAACAGGTAGATACTCGAAAACTAAATTTTTTGTCCATAAATCTTTTGTTCTCTCTAATAAAATATACCAATTTATGTTATAATTTTGATAGGTGAACGCATCGATAAAATCTTTGTCCGTAAATATATTTAACCCTTTAGTTAACTCATGCCAGTTAATTATATTTCTAAACTTTGTGATAAGTTCAAAATCGTAACAAAACTTATTTGCATTCTTAGGTGGATATGAACTGAAATAGCCTTGATTATCCAGTATTAGTTCGCGTATGTTACCATCATTAATAGCATTTACAAGAGTTTCATAGGAAGTTAAATTGTTCAACCATAATCTAACTAAATATTTGTTATCAATTTTAGAAATAAATAATTCAGAAATATCTGTTATTTGTAAAATTTCCAGTATTTCTATTTTAATGTTATCAGGCTCGATATAATATTTTTTTAAAAAGGCATCAAGTACAAAGTATATAGATTCGGATGCAATCCTATTATGGCGTCTTAAAAAATTGTGTATATATTTTGTATATTCTATTGTTTCCAAATTTTTAAAATTTGATGCTTCTTGTAATAGTGTCCCGTCAAAATTATTCTTATCTAAAAATTTAAGAATTGCCCCACTTCTTAATTGTTGAAAAAATAACGCTTTATGATCTTCATAGCATTTTTCTATTGTATGTAAATCTTCTAGCTCAAACACATATAGTATATTGACAGCTCTTTTGCTATGTCCAGAAGTGCTTTCTTCATATAACACATGTCTATAACTTGATTCTACTACTAAACCAGACTTGGATTTAACAGCGTTGATTTTAAAATATATATCGCTATTCATGGCTTTAATAAACCCGAATCCTTTTTCGTGATATACCTTTTTAATCGTTCCAGCTTTCATTGTATTAACCTTGGGTCTTCCAGGAAAAGGGGGTAAAAACTTGCATAGACCAATCAGTTTCTTTCTGGACGGTCTGCCCACTCTGGTGAGAACAGGCGTCCTCTTTTTTTACGCATCTAAAGCTACACTGTACTCAGCAAAAAGAGGATTGCAACGTCCCAATAAGGAAGAACACCGGTTTGAATAGAGAAAGTTGACCGCACCACTTGGGTTGGCTTTTCGTCGCTATCTTTAATGTTGACGTGGAATGAGCTTCTTTTCAACCAAGTCTTCTTTAGTGTAATGAATAGCAAGTTAATTCAATATCTGAAATTCGACACTGGATAAAATTAATTTATTGAAAATAAGCATATTATGATAATTTCTATGCAAGTTTTAACCCCTTTTCCTGGAAGACCCAAGGATGCGCTCAACTGGTTGATTCAGCCGGGGCAGCTCCAGGCTTTGCAGCAATTGATCCCGGTTAGCCCATTGCTCGGCACTGATTAGGTCCTGTTCAAAGCTTTTGTAATTCAAGCTATCGGACACATACATATCACCCGATTCGAGTTGCTCCCTTACTTTGGGTCCCGCTAAAAGTTTAGTACATTCTTTCCGGTTTAAACCTACTTACGACTGACTACAAGTTAGTTGCGATATTATTTTATCCTAAATCCAGTTCCAGGATTTTTTCCATATCAAACCGTACCGCAATTTTTAGCATATCCTCCGAGAAATCGAATTCTCCCCGCAAGTTAATGTTCTGGCAGCACACGGCACATCAATTCGCAACCGGGCGGCCGGTGCCGGGCAGTTTGACATCTTGGAAAAAGCACTCAAAGATGCCGTTATGTTTGAGATAGCATATTTTTGAAACTGAACTTGTGAAAAATAAAGGTAACTAACATATAATTAGCCTGTTATTCTTTACAAGTGGAAAGATTGTACTATATTTTTAATGTAACCCGTTAGTGGTCGTTGTTTTCAGCCTTGCGTTTTTGGGAATTTCGGAACAGGAAGTTGATAATACTATTTTATTGCGCACACAAAAGGGGATGGCACCACTATTCAATATGAAGTGTTTGCCAAGAAAGTAGATAGATCTGGTAACTGTTTTTCCTCAGTACTACGAATAGATATAGATTTAAATACAATAAGTTTTGTACGGTTAACTGCCAACATTCGCAGTGACTATGGACCAGAGTTTATTAGCAATGCTTTAAGTGAGTGGTGTGACCAAAAGGCATCCGCCTATGCTGGATAAAGCTGGGAAAACCCACCCAGAACGCTTACATTGAGCGGCTCAAATAAAGGCTCTAAGCCGTATTTGTTATTTACCAGCGATTTTATTGGAAGAATCTGCCTAATTGCCTGTACTTCACCGAATGTTTACGCATGTATTGAGGCCAATGCCCAGAGGCAAGAGGTGGCAAAATGGATTGCTTAAGCTGCTGGAGTTTTGTATTTTTTAGGCGTTTCGTTTTCTCTGGATGCAGGAAGACAGGCAAGCCTTTCCCGAAACATCCGAAAAATTTGTCAGCCCATCTGTACTTTGCTTGGAGAGAAGCCACGAAGCAATATATTTGGGAAACGTTTAACTCATTGCTAATGAAAGCAGTTGCGGTATCGCTCCTGATACTATTTTTCTTTTTCAACGACGGACTTGCCCAGGAAGACATCGTGCTGCCGGTCAACGTCGCTGGTTACTCCAAGGACAAAAGCCATTACTGGATTTTTCAGAGTGATGGAAATTTTGTCGTGTACCGGGCGGGTTCCACTCCCGTCCCAATCTGGACATCGAAGACCAACGGAAATGGGACCGCGTGTGTGCTGCAAGCGGATGGAAATTTGGTTGTCTACAACGGTTCCACGCCCACCTGGGCATCCAATACCAACGTCAGCCCGTCCGTCCTATCCAATCTGGGCTTATCCGACGCGGGTGAACTGTACGTCGAACGGATCTACGGTTGCAACCGTGTCATCGTGTGGTCTTCCACAAAAGGAAGAAAGCCGGAAGCCGACGTGAATGCCGAGCGGGACGCTAAAGCCAAGTCTAATCCCTGCCTACCACCACCGCCCGATTACCTGCGAGAATTTGTATTACCTACAAACGCACCAGCTTATTCTAAGGACAAAAGCCATTACTGGATTTTTACGCAAGACGGAAATTTTATCGTCTACCGGGCTAAACCCACTATCCAAGCGATCTGGGCGACGAATACAAACGGAAAGGGAACCATGTGTGTGCTGCAAGCGGATGGAAATTTGGTTGTCTACAACGGCACCTCGACGATTTGGGCTTCCAATTCCAATGGCTACCCGTATTTCCAGTCCAATCTGGGCTTAACCGATGCGGGTGAACTGTACGTCGAAAGGATTTACGACAACTGCAACCGTGTCATCGTGTGGTCTTCCACAAAAGGAAGAAAGCCGGAAGCCGACGTAAATGCCGAGCGGGACGCTAAGATCAAGGCTAATCCCTGCCTACCACCACCGCCACCACCACCTGCGCCCGTGCAACGCACGAATTTTAACAAATGTGAGGGAAACGGATGCGAGAACCTTTATGTCTTGGAATCGACCTTTCGTCCGGGAACGTCGAACGTTAGGTCAGTCGTATTCGAGAACGCCGGAGATGTGCCGATCACGGTGACGGTCGAGTGGGGTGATATATTAGGTGGTTGCCATTCGACCAGACCAATCGTAATAATGGGAGGGAGAACGAGTGAAATCTTTGCTACCAGCGAATACATTATCGGCTGGTGCATCGTCTTTGCCAGGGCTGGGCGGTAGTCCTTTCCGCCTAGCCTTGTTCCCGTCGATTCCTGCTTGAGCCCCCCGGTGAGTGTCGAACCCCACCGGGGGTTCGTATTTTCGTATCCGTCCAGTGGAGTACCTATTTTTTGGCGGAGAAGAAAAAATTAGCTTTGCACCTGTACAAAATGTAGTCCACCGGACTAATCGTTGTTAGATGCTTTTTTGTTTACCAATATTGGACAATTAAGACAAGTGGTAGCAGATTGGCTAGTGGATTATAATACCCTTTGACCCCACCAGGCGTTAGGCTTTTTAACACCAGTAGAGTTCAAAATGACTAGCTAGACTCAGTTACCACTGGAGAATTAAACTGGGAATAACACAGGGAGGACGCCATAAGCCCAGTTTCTACACTTTAGGCCGGTCCAATAAACGGGAGGACGCCAAACGGTGTAAGCTCCCCTGCAAATAGGACAGTTTAAAAGTAGAGAAAATCACCTTAACTTTAAACTGTAGATGATGAAAAGAAAGACCTTCACCCCCGAACAGATTTCCAAGATCCTCAAGGAGTTTGAGGCTGGGAAAAGTGCAGCAGAGATTAGTCGAGAACATGGCGTAAGTCAGGCTGCCTTTTACAAATGGCGTGAACGCTATGTCGGCATGGATGCCAAAGAAATGAAGCGGCTCAAGGAGTTGGAAGAAGAGAACACCCGCCTCAAGAAGATGTATGCTGAGTTAGCTCTGGATCTGAGGGTAGCAAAAGAGATTATTGAAAAAAAGCTCTAAAGCCCTGCCAGAAGAAGCAAATAATAGAAGAGGTTGCTAAAGAAAGCCAGTGCGGTATTAGCAGGGCATGCCGTGTCTTGAGTTTAAGTAAGTCGGTCTACTACTACCAGAGCAAAAAGGATGATGCCGCTGTGCAGGAGGCGCTTCGGCAAAAAGCGGAAGATTTCCCACGGGAAGGTTTTTGGAAGGCCTATGATAGGTTGCGTAAGGAAGGTAAATCCTGGAACCACAAAAAGGTGCATAGGATCTATAAACACCTGGGCTTACCTCTCAGAAGGAAAGCCAAGAAAAGGCTTCCTCAGCGGGTAAAAGAGCCACTGGAGGTACCTTCACAGCTTAACGATACCTGGTCGATTGATTTTATGTCGGATGCCCTGGATAATGGCCGCAAGTTCCGCTCCTTCAACGTGATGGATGATTATAATAGGGAAGCGCTGCATATCGAGATCGATTATTCCTTGAAAAGCAACAGAGTAGTATGGGTGCTCAACCACCTAATCAAAAGAAGACAAAAGCCTACAAAGATCAGGATGGATAATGGCCCAGAATTCATTGCTTCACTCATGGAAGAATGGAGCAAGGTGCAGGGCATCGAGTTCAAATATATCGAACCTGGCAAACCAACCCAGAATGCTTTTGTGGAAAGGTTCAACGGAACCTACAGAAGAAATGTGCTTGATGTGTATCTTTTTGATACCTTAGATGAGGTAAGAGAGATTACCGAAAAATGGATGTAGGATTATAATCACATTAGACCACATGACAGCCTTAATGGGATGAGTCCGGTGGAGTATGCGAGTGAAAAAACAAGGGTGTTAACAGTGGATAACTCCTGGGGAGTTACCCACTGTTAACACCCATAGCAATAGTAGTAGCTAAAAATCATTATTTGAAAAAGAATAAACTTCTCTACTTCCTGATAGTCCTAAAAAGGGGGAGCCGACAGTGTTGGTGTCCCCAATTGGTTTTACCAAGGTATAAGATGCGTGTAGAAGGATTGCTCATAATGGTATTCTTTACTCGGTGAGCTTTTTTTTACCACTATACGCTTTCTTCTGTTGCTCTTGATTAACAGGTCGTTGAATGGGTATTTCCGTGGCATCAATTAAGAGATGCTTCTCGGCTCGTAGATATTGTTCTAACTCCTCCACCTTCTCAAATCCTCGCTTGGGAAGTAAGTGCAATTGCCG
>Ga0209902_100271_pt1 | contig 73910 bp, 67 predicted proteins | sample FECB27metaG_FD_188304 | JGI IMG/M metagenome (GOLD analysis project Ga0209902, IMG submission 188304) | Cyanobacterial communities from the Joint Genome Institute, California, USA - FECB-27 (SPAdes) (version 2) | ecosystem: Environmental > Aquatic > Thermal springs > Hot (42-90C) > Microbial mats... | reverse complement strand
TCCGGGCTCCGCAAGCGCGTGACCGTCTTCAGCCAGCCCAACTATGTCGAGAACTTCGTGCAGTCGATCTTCGACTGCCTCGAAGGGATCAAGGGCAAGACGCTGGTGCTGGGCGGCGACGGCCGCTTCTACAACGACGTCGCCATCCAGAAGATCATCAAGATCGCCTCCGCGAACGGCTTTGGCGCGGTGCTGGTGGGGCAGGGCGGGATCCTCTCCACCCCCGCAGCCAGCCACGTCATCCGCCACCACAAGGCGTTCGGCGGGCTGATCCTGTCGGCCAGCCACAATCCGGGCGGGCCGGATGGCGATTTCGGCATCAAGTACAATGTCTCGAATGGCGGGCCGGCGCCCGAAAAGATCACCGATGCAGTGTTCGCACGCTCGAAGGAAATCGATCGCTACCTGATCGTCGATGCGCCGGACGTGGACCTGAGCCGCATCGGCACCCAGCATTCGGCCGGCATGGTGGTCGAGGTGATCGATCCGGTCGCCGACTATGCGGCGCTGATGGAGACGCTGTTCGATTTCGACAAGATCCGCGCCATGTTCGCCGCGGGCTTCACCATGCGCTTCGATGCCATGCATGCTGTCACCGGGCCCTACGCGCACAAGATTCTCGAGGGCATGCTGGGGGCGCCCAAGGGTACGGTGGTCAACGGCGCGCCGTCGCCGGATTTCGGTGGCGGGCATCCCGACCCCAACCTCGTCTATGCCAAGGATCTCTACGACCTGATGATGAGCGACAACGCGCCGGATTTCGGTGCGGCTTCAGATGGCGATGGCGACCGTAACCTGATCATCGGCCGCAACCGCTTCGTCACCCCATCGGATTCGCTCGCCATTCTCGCCGCCAATGCGCCGCATGCGCCTGGCTATGCCGCCGGGATCGCCGGCATTGCCCGCTCGATGCCGACCAGCGCGGCGGCCGATCGGGTGGCCGAGAAACTCGGCATCGAGATGCACGAGACGCCGACCGGCTGGAAGTTCTTCGGCAACCTGCTCGATGCCGGCCGGGTCACCATCTGCGGCGAGGAATCGGCCGGCACCGGTTCGAACCATGTGCGCGAGAAGGATGGGCTGTGGGCGGTGCTGCTCTGGCTCAACGTGCTGGCGGCGCGCGAGCAGAGCGTCGACCTGATCGTGCAGGATCACTGGGCCACCTATGGCCGCAACTACTACACCCGGCACGACTACGAAGAGGTGGAGGCGGCGCCGGCCAACGCGTTGATGGATGACCTTCGAGCGAAGCTGCCGAGCCTCGTCGGCCAGTCGCTGGAGGGACGGCCGGTGGCCTATGCCGACGACTTCACCTATCACGACCCGGTGGACGGCTCGACCAGCGGCAAGCAAGGGGTGCGGATCGGTTTTGCCGATGGCAGCCGCATCGTCGTGCGGCTCAGTGGAACCGGGACGGTCGGCGCCACGTTGCGTTTGTACCTCGAACGGTATGAGCCTCCGCATGGACAGCACGATCTCGATACCCAGTCGGCCCTTTCGCCCCTCATTTCCATCGCCGACAGCGTTGCTGGCATCAAGGCCCGCACCGGCCGCGACGCGCCCAGCGTTATCACTTGAAAGCCCGGTAGCCGTGAAACCAGTATTGGTGCCGGGCGCTGGCAGCCCGGACAAGCTTGGCGCGACCCTCACCGCCGAGGGTGTGAACTTCGCCGTCTATTCCGAGACGGCGACGGTGATCTGGGTATCGATCTACGACGAGCTCGATCAGGAGGTGGCGCGCATCGCGCTCGACGGGCACGAAGACCACATCTGGTTCGGGCTGATCGGCAATATCGGGGCAGGGGCCAAGTACGGGCTGCGCGCCGACGGTCGTTACGATCCCGACCAGGGCTATTTCTTCGATCCGCACAAACTGCTGGTCGACCCGTATGCGCGGCGGCTCGACCGCCCCTTCGTGCGTTCGCCGCGGCTGCGGCTCAATCGCGATGAAGCAGTGGATACGGCGCCGCTGATCCCCAAGGCGATCGTGCTGGCCTCCGATAACAAGAATGCGGTGCCGCGGCGGAAGACGCCGGGGCTGTTCTACGAGCTCAACGTGCGCGGCTACACCATGCGCCACCCCTCGGTGCAGGGGCCGTTGCGCGGCACGCTGGCGGGTCTGACCACCAAGCGGGTGGTGGATCATCTGCGCTATCTCGGGGTCGACACCGTCGAGCTGATGCCGATCGCGGCGTTTATCGACGATGGCCACCTGCCGGCGATGGGGCTCACCAACGCCTGGGGCTACAACCCGGTCAGCTATTTCGCGGTCGACCCGCGGCTCGCGCCGCGCGGCCCGCAGGAATTGCGCAACATGACCGATGTCTACCGCAAGGCGGGCATCTCGGTGATCCTCGACGTGGTCTACAACCATACCGGCGAAGGCGATGCCAACGGGCCGATGCTGAGCCTGATGGGGCTCGATGCAAAGACCTACTATAGGTTCGTCGAAGTCGACGGCAAACAGCACCTGGTCAACGATGCCGGCACCGGCAATACGCTGCGGGCCGACCATCCGGCGACGCAGCGGCTGGTGATCGAGAGCCTCCGCTACTGGGTGGAGGAGATGGGCGTTTCCGGCTTCCGCTTCGACCTGGCGCCGATCCTCGGCCGCGAGCCGGGGTTCAACCCCAACGCCAAAATGCTGCAACTGATCAAGTCCGATCCGGTGCTGGGCAAGTCGATCCTCGTCGCCGAGCCGTGGGATCCGGGTCCGGGCGGTTACCAGCTCGGGCAGTTCGGCAAGGAATTCCGCGAGTGGAACGACACCTATCGCGATGATGTGCGTTCGTTCTGGCGCGGCGACCAGGGGAAGATCGGGGCATTGGCCGGCAAGGTTGCCGGTTCAGCCGAGATCTTCGACTTCGCGGGCCGGAAGCCGAGCGCCGGCGTCAACATGCTGGCCGTGCATGATGGCTTCACGCTGGCCGATCTGGTCTCCTATCTCGACAAGCACAACGAGGCGAACGGCGAGGGCAACCGCGACGGGCACAACAACAACCACTCGTGGAACTGTGGGCACGAGGGGCCGACCGACGACGGGCAGATCAACGCGGCGCGCCGCCGCGACGTGCGGGCGCTGCTGGCGACGCTGTTCCTGAGCCGCGGCTTGCCGCTGATCCAGCAGGGCGACGAGTTCGGCCGCACCCAGCAGGGCAACAACAATGCCTACGCACAGGACAACGAAATCACCTGGGTCGACTGGGAGAATGCCGACGGCGCGCTGGTGGATTTCGTCTCGGCGCTCAGCGAATTCCGCCGCATGCATCCGGCGCTGACGCATGACCATTTCCTTTCCGGGCAGACCAAGCACGGGGTGCGCGACGTCGCGTGGCTGCATCCCGATGGCCGCGAAATGAACGAGGGCGACTGGAACGATGCCGGCGCCTCGGTGCTCGGCATGCGGCTGCAGACGGTGGAGGAGGATCTGATCGTCTGGTTCAACCGCCGCATCGATCCGGTGCTGGCGCGCCTGCCCGAAGGTTACTGGACCGTCGGCCTCGTCTCCGACGACCAGGCGGTGCTGCCGGTCGCCGACCGCGCCGCAACGCTGCCGCCGCGCTCGGTGGTGGTGCTGCTCAAGGGCCAGATCCCGCCGGCCAAGCCGGAAGTGCCGGTGCCGCCGCAGGAAATCCCGGTGCAGCCGGACATTCCGCAGCCACCGCCACAACCCGACAATGTGCCGGGTGTGCCGCCGGAGGAGCTGCCGGGTGATGAGCCGCCCGAGGAAACGCCGAAGGAATAGCCTGACGTTTGGCCGCGGGCCGCCGATGTGACATTGATGGGGTGTTCCAGGATGTTGCACGAGGTTTCGCATGTCACCGTTGCTCGGGCTGATCCTCCTGGCGCTGCTGGTCGGCGCCAGCTCCATCATCTCGATGTCGGAGATCGCCTTTGCGGCGGCGCGCGAGGTGCGGATCCGCGCGCTGGCCGAGAGCGGTGACGGGAGGGCCATCCGCTTCACGGCGCTGCGCGCCGATGCCGGCAACATCATCACGGCATTCCAGATCGCCATCAACTCGATCTCGATCCTCGCGGGCGTGATCGGCGACGGGCTGCTTGGGCCGGTGTTTGCCGAGGCGTTGGCAGGCGCGGGGGCAGGGAGCTTTGCCGGGCCGGTCGGCTCGATCCTCGCCTTCTGCCTCACCACGACGCTGTTCATCCTGTTCGCCGACCTGATCCCCAAGCGCATCGGCATGCTGATCCCCGAACAGGTGGCGCTGGCGCTGGTGTGGTTTCCGGAGGCGGCGGTGGTGGTGCTGCGGCCGCTGGTCTGGCTGTTCAGTGGCATCTCGGACTGGCTGATCGCCCGGCTGCACCTGGCCCCGTCCGGGCCCGCCGACGAGGTGACCACCGAGGACTTCCGCATGATCCTTGCTGGTGGTGAGAAATCCGGCGCCCTGATGAAGAAGGAGCGCCGGCTGATCGAGAACGTGCTGGGGCTGGAACTGCGCAGCGTCACCTCGGTGATGACGGTGCGCGATGAGATCGTTTATCTCGACCTCAGCGACCCGCTCGAGGTGCAGCAGGAAAAGGTGCGTCGCCGGCCGTTCTCGCACTATCCGATCTGCGATGGCGGCATCGACGAGGTGATCGGCTGCGTGCGGGCCGAAGACGTGCTGGCAACGGTGATGGAGCGCGATGCGCCGGTGGATTTCGCCAAGGCGCGCCGCGACGTGCTGTCGGTGCCGGACACGCTCAACGTCTGGGAGGTGCTGGCCGAGTTCCAGGCCAAGGGCACCGGGTTTGCCGTGGTGGTCAGCGAGTATGCGCACGTGGTTGGCGTCGTCACCTTCAAGGACCTGATGAGCGCCCTGATGCAGGGGCTGGCCAACCCGTTCGAGGAAGAGGCGATCATGCGTCGCGACGACGGCAGCTGGCTGGTCGACGGCGTCGCCCCGGTGGTCGATGTGGTGCGCGCCCTCAATATGAAGAGCTTTCCACACGACGGCGCCTACGAGACCATTGGCGGCTTCATCGTCCACAACCTGCGCCGCGCCGCCCGCAAGGGCGACAAGGTGGAGGCCGGCGGCTACCTGTTCGAGGTGGTCGATGCCGACAAGCTGCGGCTCAACCAGTTGCTGGTGACGCGGATCAGTTCGAAGTCGGGAGTGCGGGCGTAGAGCAGCGCATCGTTTGAAGAGGCGCCATCTCCATCAGTCGTCAGACCGCCGCAAACCCCAGCCGCTCATACAGCCGTCGCGCCCCGGTATTGGCGGTCACCACCTTTAGCTGCACGTCACCGGCCCTACGCTCCCGCAGCGCCAGCATCGCCGTCGCCAGCAGTGCGGCGCCCAGCCCGTGGCCCTGCCACTCGGGCGCCACCACCAGATCCTTGACGAAGCTCGAGGTCCAACAGAGGCAGAAGCCGACGACTTCGCTGCCGGCCCTGGCGACGAGGCACAGGGCCGGGTCGAACTCGCTGTCGGCGCGCAGGGCTTCCCACCAGTCCAGCCAGTCGGGCGTGACGGCCCCGAAGCCGTTGGTGTAAGCGCGCTGCAGCAGAGCGTGGATGGCTCGGATGTCCGCGACGTCGAAGGCGACGAGATGGACGCCTTCGGGCCAGAGGGGAGCAGGGATCGGTTTGGTGAGATCGCGCCGCAGGGCCACGAAATCCGGGGGCGCCGGGTTCAGCAAACAAGGCTCCATTGATCTCGACGGGCAAGGCTGCGCTTGTCCCGGCAATCGATGCAGGCCAAGTTTACCGAGTCCCCGCCAGCGAGTCCGCCATGCTGATTGCCCAACTGAGCGATATCCACCTCAATGGCGATGCATCGTTCGAGCCGCTCGACCGCGTGCTGCACTGGGTGAATGAACTGAAGCCGGATGCCGTGGCGGTAAGCGGCGATCTCGCCAACCATTCGCACCGCTCGCACTATGGCGTGCTGCGAGAACGCCTGACGGCGCTCGGTGCACCGCTGCTGGTAGTGCCGGGCAATGTCGACAGCCGCGAGGCGATGCGCGAGGTGTTCGGCGGGCCGGCGGATGGGCCGCTCAACCGCGTGGTCGAGGTTGGTGGCATCAGGCTGATCGGGCTCGATGTGATCGTACCCGGCGCAGCGCATGGCGACGCCACGCCGGTGCTGGGCTGGCTCGAGTCCGAGCTCAACTCAGGCGGTGGGCCGGCGCTGATCTTTCTGCATCAGCACCCGTTCGATTGCGGCATGGACCAGTACGAGACCATCGACTGCCGCAACAAGGAGGGCCTCGCCGCAGTGATCGAAGCTGCTGCTGACACGGTGCTCGGCATCGGCTGCGGCCACCTGCACCGGCCGATGTTCACGCGCTTTGCGGGGGTGCCGGCGACGCTGGCGCCGGCGATTGCACGGATGGGCGGGCTCGCGGCCGACGGCCGGAAGATGCCGGCGACCGATCCGCCGGGGCTGCTGGTGCATCACCTCAGGGGTGGCAAGCTTGTGACCCACGTGATCTCGGTGGGCGGGTAGGGGCCTTCGCGTTGAAGCCGAGGCCTGCAGTAGGCTACTCGTCGATTGGTGAGAAGCGCCAGGCTCTACTCAGCCGCCTGGGCCGCAACCAGTCCGCCCTGTTGCTCGATGAAGCCGATGATCTGGTCGAGGTTCTCGCGGCGCAACAGGTCAGCGAAGACATAGGGGCGGCCCTCGCGCACGCGCTGCGTATCGGCCTCCATCACCTCGAGGCTGGCATTCACGTATTGCGCGATATCGGTGTGGGTGACGATCAGCAGGTCTGAGCGGGTGATGGCCGGGCCGCCCTTGCGCGGGATCTTTTCACCCTGCGCCACCGAGATGACATAGAGCGTGATGTCGGCGAGATCGGGCGAGAAGGTCGCCGCGAGATTGTCGCCGCCGGACTCGATCAGGATGATGTCGAGATCTGGGAACTTTCGGTTGAGGTCGGCGATGGCCGCGAGGTTCAGCGACGCGTCTTCGCGGATGGCGGTGTGCGGGCAGCCGCCGGTTTCGACGCCGACGATGCGGTCCTCGGAGATCGCCTGCACCCGGTTGAGGATCAGCGCATCTTCCTTGGTGTAGATGTCGTTGGTGACCACCGCCATCGAGTAGCGATCACGCATCGCCTTGAGCAGCATTTCGCAGAGCGTGGTCTTGCCGGATCCGACCGGGCCGCCGATGCCGACGCGCAGGGGACCGTTGAGCGATTTCATATGAGCCTCATGATGACGAGGAGGAGGTAGCCGACGCCGAGTGCGATGCAGAGCGGCGAGTAGTTCTTGCGGTCGAGCGTGGCGAACGGCTCGGCCGAGAAGGTGGCGCGCCAGCGCTCGGTATAGCCGATGGCGCCACGGCCGAGGAATACGGCGGCAAGCGCCAAGCCGATCAGCGTCAGCCACCAGCCGCCGGCCGTGTGGTCGGCGAGCGCCAGCGCGAGGACGCCGGCCGCGAGCACCAGCAGCGAAACAATGAACGAAGCGAATTTCGGCACGCGAGTGACGCCGGGCTTGCCCACCACGGTGCGCGCCAGCAGTTCCGGATCGCGGATCGGCCAACGGCTGCCGATCGACCACAGGAAGTGGGCAATGGCTACCGCCAGCAGCACGACGAAGATGAGGGCGGCAATCAGCATGCTCATGAACGGAAAATCCTCGGTTCCAGCGTCTCGTGGCGCATCTGCGCGATATCGGCGGCGTAGGCGATTGCGCCGAGGTCGGCAAGGGTTGCCGTAGCCGCGGAAGCCGCCAGCGCAGCGACGCGGGGTTCAATCGCAGCGAGGACGCGCAGGCCGTCCGACTGGCCGAGTGGCACCAGCCGCACCGCCACCGAAATCTGGCCGTGCACCGTGGCGGTGAGCCAGGCGATGAGGGTGTCGATCAGGTCGATGTGGTGGGCCGCGGCGATGGCGCCGACCGCCACGGGGTAGGGGCAGGGCTGTGGCAGCAACGTGAGGATGTCGCTGGGCCAGTGTTTTGCCGCCAGCACGTAGTTGTCGCCGGTGATTGTGGTCTCCATCCAGCGCTCTCGGCTGGCGGTGAGGGCGAGGCTGAGGTCGGCGAGATCCTGAAGGCCGGAGTCTGGCTCGCCCCGCCTCCCAACCTCCCCCGCAAGGGGGGAGGTGCCCGCCTGTACTTGTGGCGCGACCTCGCCTGATCCACCGTCCGGCACCCTCCCCCTCGCGGGGACGGTTGGGGAGGGGGGAGAGGCGGACTCGATCCCCCGCACCACCCGCCACGCCTCGGCCAGCAGGATCGCGTCGGTGCGCACGCCACCATGAGCCAGCGCGCCGCCGATCCAGTTCTCCAAGCGTTCGGCACTGGTTACGCGACGATCTGCAATTGCCGTCTCAAGTCCGGCCGACCAGGCGAAAGCCCCGACCGGAAAGGCAGGCGACAGCCAGGTGACCAGTTTCTGCAGGTTGGCGGGGTCGGTCATCGGTTGAGAAGGGCGTGCGCGGGCTCGCCGTGGCTATGGGCGTAGGCGCCTTCCTCCGGGTGGAAGGGTTCGGAGATTTCGGTGATTGTGGCGCCGAGGCCGCGCAGCATGTCGCGGATCACGTGATCGCGGAGGATCAGCACCCGGTCATCCTCGATCTGCGTCTTGAGGTGGCGGTTGCCGAGGTGCCAGCAAAGCCGCATCAGGTGGATGCGGTCGTGGCCGCGCACTTCGTAGAGCGGCTCTTCGCCGGCGATGATTTCGACCAGGCGGCCATCCTCGAGTTCGAGCACGGAGCGGTCGGCAAGGGTGATGGGGTCTGGGAAATCGACCAGCACGTTGTCGCCATGCACCAGGGTCAGCATGCGGCGGCGCACACGGCGCTCATCGTGCAGCAGGATGGCGAGATCGAAGGGGGTACCGGCGGCGCCGGATGGCAAATAGCCAACCGCGCGAAAGGTTTGCGGCATCATCAACTACCGAGTCTTCGAGGCTTCCCAACCTTGCAGCAGAGCTTAGCCGGTCACCCGCGGGTTTCAAAGTAGAAGCCGATCGACCAGGCCTGATAAATCAGGTGCACAATGACGAAGCTCAGATGGAAGCGGCGGTTCGGGGTCCAGATGGCGATGGCCGACAGCACCAGCCCGAAGGGGATCTGCGCCATATAGAGCAGATCCATAGCCTCGAAGTAGGGGGCGCCCTTGATCAGCGTGTCGGTCAGGTCGAGCAGGAAGGTCAGCCCGAAAATGCCGAAGAACCAGTGCCGGCGTTTGATGAAGAAATCTTCGTAGCCGTCATATTCGCTGAGGTTGTCGGGAAACAGCAGCGCGGCGAGCGCGAACAGCGTCACCGCGTAGCCGATCAGGAAGATGAAGACACCGAAGTTCCAGCTCGGCAGGCGCGCCAGATCGTATTCCCACCACCAGAACAGGATCAGTTCGAGGCTCATCGAGGCCACCCAGAGCAGGTGGATGAGCGACAGCCTGGCGCGTTTGGGATGCTGGATCAGGCCTGCCGCACCCATGAGCAGGCGCGTCAGGCCAAGGCCGATGACCGTTCCCATGACGATGCGCACATGCACGAACACATCGTGGGCGGTGCCTGTGTCCATCGCCGCCTCAGGGGGTGTTGCTGACTTCCGCGCAGTTCACCGACTGCGGATCGGCCATCAGGTCGGTGAGGGTCGCCTCACTGCCCTTGGTCCAGAACTCGAATTGGCCGGCCACGTATTTGGCGCCGGAGCCGGACATGACGTTGACGAACACCAGCCTCTGCGGCCCGACCGGCACGATGGCGAGGAAGTTCGGCTTGGCGTTGATGAAATCCACCGAGAACGGTTCGAGGCCTTCGCACTGATACTGGTGGGTGGTGCGCTCGAAATCGCCGGCGAGGTTCAGCACAACCTGAGCCGATACATCGACGTTCTGCATCATGGCGGCAGTGGCAAGAGCTTCCATCGTCTGGTCCTCCTCGGAACTCAGGGAGCCTAACCGATTCGCTGTGGCGGATTTCAGTCGGCGTCAGCTGCCGTGGAGAGGGAAGTGCTTCGTCGATGCCGCAGCACCAGCAAGGCAAGGCTGAGCAGGGCGCTGAGCGACAATCCGGTCGCCACCCATAGCGCCGCGTCGCTGCCCGGCCCGGCGAGCAGAGCGGCGAACAGCGGCGGGGCGCAGGCAAAGCTCAGATTCAGCGGCAGCGCCAGCATTGACGAGGCGCGGGCGTAGGCGCCGGGTGGAAACAGGTCGAGCGGCATGGTCGAGCGGGCGACGGCGAGGACGCCGCTGGCGAGACCGTAGACGGCAACGAAGGCGATAGCGGCCGGCGCACCGGTGCCGACGATCAATACGGCAAAGCTCAGCGGCAGGGCCGCGGCTGCCGCGAGGCCGGTGGCGAGGCTGTTCCAGCGCTTGCCGGCGGCGAAGTCGACCAGCCGGGCCGTAAGCGCCGTCACTCCGATGAACGAAGCAACCACTACCGCCATGCCGTGTTCGAGCCCACGGCCTTCGAACAGGGTGATGATGGTGAGTGAGAAACCCCAGGTGACTATGCCGTTGGCGGCACTGGCAAAGGCGAGCAGCGCAAAGGCGATGCGGTCGAGCGGCGGCGTGGGGCCGGCAGCCTGCGGCCTCGCCGCTCCGGCCGGGCGTTTCGCCAGCAGCAGCCAGTAGATCGGCGCCGCGATGACGAGGAGCAGCGCCGCTCCCACCAATGTTGCGATCCGCCAGCCGAATGCCCCATGCAACGCCCCCAGCAGTGGCCAGGAAAGCGTGGTCGACAGCCCGCCGAAGATCAGCAGCGCTCCGATGGCCTGCCGGGCCCGCGGTCCGGCCCATTCGGCAACGCCGATCTGCATGGCAGTGGTCAGCATGCCGGCGCCGGCCATGCCGACCAGCAGCCAGCCGGTGAAGTAGGCCCACGCCGTGCCGGCGGTTGCTATGGTCGCGAGCCCGAGCGCCGCGATTGCGGTAGCCGAGGTCATCACCAGGCGCGCGCCGTGCCTCTCGAACAGGCGCAGGCATGGCACGGCAGCGAGCGCCATTGTCACCAGCATCACCGTCGGCCCGGCCATGACGGCGGGGTAGGGCAGCCCCAGCGTCTCAGCCATGGCGCTGCCGGTGATCGCCGGCAGGTTGAAGGTCATGCCCCAGCACACTGCCTGGGCAAGGGCAAAGGCCGCGATGGTGAGCGGCAGGCGGAAACGGGACTCTAGCAAGCATCACCCACAAGGAAACGCGCTAGCGAGCATGCCGAGGTTGCAGCCGTGTGACAGTGAGCTAGGCGGTTTCGAGCGTGTTGGGACGGGGCTGGTAGCCATCGATATCGGCATAGCCATACTCGAGCGCGAGGTCGGCGCTGGTGAATACCCTGCCGGACTTATCCATCAGTGCCGGATCGGCGCAGAGATGGGCGACGGCGCGGCCCTGGAATTCCGGGCTCTCCGAGTTCGACATGTCGAAGTATTGGGCATTCTTCAGCACTTCCTCGGTGCGCACCAGCCCGGGGTAGAGCGCGATGGCGGCAACGTCGAACTCGCGCATCTGGTGGGCGACATCGGCGGCCATTTTGTCCATGGCGGCCTTCGAGACGCCGTAGACGACGTTCTGCATGAATTTCTGCGCCGCCCAGAACGAGATGTTGACGATCAGCCCGGAGCGCTGCCGCGCCATAGCTTCGCTGGCGACGCGGATGGCGCACCAGGCGGAGCGTGCGCCGACGCCGATCATGGCGTCCCAGCGCCACATCGGCTGCTGCCAGATCGGATCGACCCAGGTGAAGCGGTTGTCCTCCTCCATGCGCTCGTAGCCGGGCCAGGCGGAGTTGACGAGGATATCGAGCCTGCCCTCGTCGGCCAGCACGCGGCGGACCACCGCCTCGGTTTCCATGTCATAGGCATGGTCGACGCGGTGCGCGACACAGCGGCCGGGGTACTGGCCGGATTCATCGAGCACCGAGGCGAGTGAGCCGGCCCGGTCGAGGCCTTCGGGATGTTCGCCGTCGCGCACCGTGCGGCCGGTGATGTGGACAGTCGCTCCGGCCTCAAGCAGCCCCAGCGCCACACCGCGCCCGACGCCGCGGCTGGCCCCGGTGACGAGGCAGACCTTGCCTGTGAGATCGACTGCCATGCTGTTCTCCCCGACTCAACATGGAGAACGTAGCATGAACAAAAGCGCGGGACTAAGTCTGAGCTAGAACAGGAAATACCGCTGCGCCATCGGTAGCACGGTGGCCGGTTCGCAGGTCAGCAGCTCGCCATCGGCTCGCACCTCGTAGGTCTCGGGGTCGACGTCGATATGCGGGGTGGCCGAGTTGTGGATCATCGAGGCCTTGCTGATACCGCTCCGGGTGTTTTCGACCGGCAGCATGCCCTTGGCGACACCGAGTGTGGCCTGCAGGCCGTTGTCGTAGGCGGCCTGGCTGATGAAGGTCACCGAGGAGTTGGTCCTGAGCTTGCCGTAGGCGCCGAACATCGGGCGGTAGTGCATCGGCTGCGGCGTGGGGATCGAGGCGTTGGGGTCGCCCATCGGGGCGGCGGCGATCGAGCCGCCCATGATCACCATTTCAGGCTTCACGCCGAAGAAGGCCGGTGTCCACATCACGAGGTCAGCGCGCTTGCCCACTTCCACCGAGCCGATATGGCGGCTCAGGCCCTGCGCGATGGCCGGGTTGATGGTGTATTTGGCGATGAAGCGCTTCACCCGGAAATTGTCGTTGTCGCCGCTTTCTTCGGGCAGTCGACCGCGCTGGCGCTTCATCTTGTCGGCGGTCTGCCAGGTGCGGATGATCACCTCGCCGACGCGGCCCATGGCCTGGCTGTCGGACGAGATCATCGAGAAGGCACCGATATCGTGGAGGATATCCTCGGCGGCGATGGTCTCCTTGCGGATGCGGCTCTCGGCGAAGGCGACGTCCTCGGCGATGGCGGGGCTCAGGTGGTGGCAGACCATCAGCATGTCGAGATGCTCGGCCAGCGTATTCACGGTGTAGGGCCGGGTCGGATTGGTCGAGGAGGGAAGCACATTGGGGAGGCTCGCCACCTTGATGATGTCGGGGGCATGGCCGCCGCCGGCGCCTTCGGTGTGGAAGGCGTGGATGGTGCGGCCCTTGAAGGCGCGCACGGTGTCCTCGACGAAGCCGGACTCGTTCAGCGTATCGGTGTGGATCATCACCTGCACATCGAAGGCGTCGGCGACGGCGAGGCAGTTGTCGATGGTTGCCGGCGTAGTGCCCCAGTCCTCGTGCAGCTTCATCGAACTGGCGCCCGCAAGGATCATCTCCTCGAGCGGCGCAGGAAGCGAGGCGTTGCCCTTGCCGGCGAGGCCGAGATTCATCGGGAAGGCGTCGAAGCTCTCGATCATCCGGTGGATGTGCCAGGCGCCGGTGCAGGTGGTGGCGAGCGTGCCGTGCGCCGGACCGGTGCCACCGCCGATCATCGTGGTGATGCCCGACATCAGGGCTTCTTCGATCTGCTGCGGAGCGATGAAGTGGATATGCGCATCCATGCCGCCGGCGGTGATGATGCGTCCCTCCGAGGCGATCACCTCGGTGGATGGCCCGATGATGATGTCGACATTGGGCTGGGTGTCGGGATTGCCGGCCTTGCCGATGGCGTGGATGCGGCCATCGCGGAGCCCGATATCAGCCTTGTAGATGCCGGTGTGGTCGATGATCAGCGCGTTGGTGATCACCGTGTCGACGGCTCCGGCGGCCCGGGTGATCTGGCTTTGGCCCATGCCGTCGCGGATCACCTTGCCGCCGCCGAACTTCACCTCCTCGCCATAGGTGGTGAGATCCTTCTCCACTTCGACGAACAGTTCGGTATCGGCCAGCCGCACCCGATCGCCGGTGGTCGGCCCATACATCTGGGCGTAGGTCGAACGGGAGATGCGAGCGGGCATGATGGTCCTTCCAGGCGAAGCGGAGGATCCATTTGAACCGCCTAAGAGTTAGGCTGTCCAGCCATCTGACGCGAAAATCAGCAGTTCAGTTCGGTTTCGGAGTTGCGGCCTGCGCCTTGCGGTAGGCGGCGATGAGGAAGCCGAGCATGTCGTCGAGCAGGCCATCGCCGGCGCGGACTTCCGGATCGGCCTGGGTGCGGGCGATCAGCGAGATGGCGAGCACCTGAACGGCGTAGGCGTGCTTGGCCTTGCCCTCGCGATGGAAGTCGTTGCCCTGCTTCTGGAAATCGCCGAGCAGCTTGTCGTAGGTCTCGCGCGCCATGTTGGCCTTGTAGGCGGCCCAACTGGGCTGCCTGTCGCGGTCGACGAGGCGCGCCGCGAGGCTGCCGATCAGGAACATCGCCTCGGGGTCCTTGCCGCCATTGCTGCGCAGGTCCTGCAGCACCGCCACGAAGCGCTCTTTGAAATCTTCTTCCTTGGTGGCCATCGCCGTCCTGCCCATTGAAACCGGCGCATCCCTAACCGAAATCTCTGGCGATTGCCAAAACAGAGTGGCCACCTGTCCGGATTTTGCCACAGGCTGCGGCTCTATTGGCGCTGGCTGCTTTGGAGGCTCACATGAAATCCCGATTCGTCGTTGCGTTCGCCGCCGCCCTGCTGATGGCAGCGCCGCAGTTCGCGCAGGCGCAGCACATGGATATCAACACGATCATTTCGGGGATCGGCGACAGCAAGTTCCTGCGCTCCGCCGAGCGGGCAGACGATGCCGCCGGATTGCGCGTGGTGCGGTTGTCGACGCTCGCGGGTGCAGAACAGTCGGCGTCGCGGCTCTACTCCGCGATCGACCTGAAGGAGCGGGATATCCGCTATCTGCAGGGCAACCTGGTGATCAACCCGTTAGCGATGAGCGCGATCCGCAATTCTGGCGTCTCGCTGCAACAGATCGTCTCCGCCGACATCGCGCGCGATGGCGGTGGCGTGCTCTACGCCAACGATCTCTGATCTCGGGGTTGCGCCAGCAACACCCCGGGTTTCGCACGGTCTCTGATCGTAAGGTTTCGCACGATCTCTGATCGTAAGGTTTGGCACGATCTCTGCTCGTAAGGTTCGCGCGATCTCTGATCGTAAGGTTCGCACGATCTCTGAGGGCGGGTTCCCGTCATCAACGCAACATAGTGTGAACGGGCAGGGGGAAACCTCTGCGACGCTCATGCGTATCTCCACCGTGGATTTTATGACCAATGGAGATAAAAATGTTGAATTTCAAGGCTATTGCTGTTGCCGCCGCCCTCACCCTGTCGACTGCCGGTCTTGCCATGGCAGCGGAAGGCAGCGCCATGGACGCGTTGACCTCGGCAACGACTGTCAGCTTCCAGACGGTGACGGCTGCAGAGCTCAATCCTCTGAGCCCGGGCTATGAGGAAGTCGATCTCGACTCTCTGAAGGCCCGCATCCAGGGCAACCCGGGGCTGCTTGCCCAGCTCGAAAGCTACGGCGCGACGATTGACGATGTCGTAGGCATCACCGGTACCGATGAGACCGACGTGACGATCCTGGTTCAGGGCTAACAATTCCCTCAACCTGTAAAAAGGGCCGGGCTTGATGCCCGGCCTCTTCGCGTCTTCCGGCCAGAGCTTGGGCTAGAGCTTACCCATCACCTTCTGCTGGAAGCCGTAGACAACGCGGTTGCCCGACAGCGGCACCAGCCGAACCTCCCGCGCCTGTCCGGGTTCGAAGCGCACCGCGGTGCCGGCGGCGATGTCGAGCCGCATGCCCCGGGCTTTTTCGCGGTCGAAGCTGAGGCCGGCATTGGTCTCGTAGAAGTGGTAGTGCGAGCCGACCTGGATCGGCCGATCACCGGTATTGGCCACCTCGATGGTGATCTGCGGCGCACCGACGTTCAGCTCGATATCGCCGGGGACGGTGTAGATTTCACCTGGGATGAGGGCCATCTCGCTCACCTGATTGGTTCGTGGACGGTGACCAGCTTGGTGCCGTCGGGGAAGGTCGCTTCGACCTGCACATCGTGGATCATCTCGGCGATGCCCTCCATCACCTGGGCACGGCTCACTACATGGGCGCCGGCCTCCATCAGGTCGGCGACCGAGCGGCCGTCGCGGGCGCCTTCGACGACATAGTCGGTGATCAAAGCGATGGCCTCGGGATGGTTCAGCTTCACGCCGCGCTCGAGGCGCTTGCGGGCGACGATCGCGGCCATGGCGATCAGCAGCTTGTCTTTCTCGCGGGGGGTCAGATTCATGCGATTTCCTAAAGGCTCCAGAGGCGCGGCAGGGTGCCGGCGCCCGAGAGTTTTGCGATTATTGGAGTGATGACCCGGCGCAGCGCAAGCCCTGATGGCGCCATCGCGCGTATGACGAGGCGCTCGCCGATGACGCTGGCTCCGGATTGGCCGGTGCAGAGGGCGCGGACCGGGTCGAGCTTTCGCTCCGCGTCCACGCCGACATAGAGCAGCGTGGCGAAGGCACCGGCGCCGGCGAGCAGCGACAGGCCGTCGCGCTCCTGGCTGTCGGCGCTCAGCCGGGTGGCCTCGGCGTGGATCAGCCGGCCGCCGCGGCGGATCCGCCAGTTGTCGGTGAGCCGCGCGCCACGAGCGGCTTCGCCCATCGCCTCGCGTCCGAGGATGATCGCTTCGATGCCGAGGAAGCTCGCATCGGGGGCGAGATCGACCTCGAGGCTGCGATGCAGCCGGCCACCTTCGTAGAGAATGGTCTCCTGCGGCAGCCAGTCGAGCTGCGCGCCAGCGCCGACCTCGAGCCGCGTGCTGACGCGCGCATCGTCGCCGAGCGAGCGATAGACCCGTTCGCAGGCCTGGGTGGTGAGCACCATTCTGGCGCCGGGCGCGGCTTTCGCTTCCCATGCCACATCATCGCCACCGGTCAGCCCGCCGGCGGTGTTGATCAGCACCGCCTGCAGGCTCGGGTCGTGGGTGTGCGGCAGCCGGATCTTGGCGCAACCCTCCTGGAACAGCGTCGTCAGCCGGGTGCGACCGTCGAGCACCTGGGTGGCGATGCGGCCGATACCGCGGGCGCGCTGGTGGCCGGGCAGGGCTAGTGCCGCAGTCATTGGGCGGCCGCACTCTTGCCTTCTCCCCCGAGGGGAGAAGGTGGCGCGCAGCGCCGGATGAGGGGTTGAGCGTTGCCCGATACGATATGCTGCAGCACACCGCTATGCTGCCAGCGAGCGCATGGGGAGGCACTGAACCCCTCACCCTGACCCTCTCCCCTCAGGGGAGAGGGGACGCTTGGGGGAACGTCGAGAACGACAACTGACACTCTCACACCATCAAATGCCGGCGGACCTCGGGCAGGTCGAGGTCGGCGGCGGGGCCGGAATGCATGATTTCACCGCGATCCATGATGTAGATGTCGTCGGCGATCTCGCGGCAGAAGTCCAGATACTGCTCGACCAGCAGGATGGTCATGCCCTTCTGGTCGCGCAGGAACTGCAGCGCCCGGCCGATATCCTTGATGATCGAGGGCTGGATGCCTTCGGTCGGCTCGTCGAGCACCAGCACTTTGGGGCGCGTCACCAGAGCCCGGCCGATGGCGAGCTGCTGCTGCTGGCCGCCCGAGAGGTCGCCGCCGCGGCGGCCGAGCATGGATTTGAGGATCGGGAACAGCTCGTAGATATAGTCGGGCACGTTACGCTCGGCCGGCTTCAGCGGCGCATAGCCGGTCTCGAGGTTCTCCTTCACCGTCAGCAGCGGGAACACCTCGCGGCCCTGTGGCACATAGCCGATGCCGAGCCGGGCCCGTTTGTAGGGCGGCGCCTTCTTCAGCACCTCGTCGTTGAAGACGATCTCGCCCGAGGAAACGTTGTTGATGCCGGTGACGGCGCGCAGGGTCGAGGATTTGCCGACGCCGTTGCGGCCGAGCACCGCGGTGATCCGTCCGGGCTTCGCCTCGATGGAAATGCCGCGCAGGGCCTGCGCAGCGCCGTAGTGGAGGCCGATGTCACGGATGGAGAGGGCGGTGGTCATCAGTGTGCTCCGATGTCATCTGGGATGTCGTCCCGGCCCGGATGGGGGATCTGCTTCTGCGCGCCCGATCGCTCGTCGCATCCCTTGCGGTCGCGCAGCCCCTGGTTGCAGATCCCCCGTCCGGCCCGCCGCGACGGCGTATGCCGGCGCTTCCCGCCACCTTCTCCCAAGCAAGGGGCGGGCAGTGCGACGAGCGGATAGAGAGTAACGAGTTGCATCATCGGCCGAGATAGCGCTCGATGACGATCGGGTTGGCACTCACCTGGTCGAGCGTCCCCTCGGCCAGCACCGATCCCTCGGCGAGGCAGGTGACGCGGGTGCCGAGCTCGCGCACGAAGCTCATGTCGTGCTCGACCACCACCACCGAGCGGGTCCTGGCGATCTCCTTGAGCAGTTTGGCCGTCTCGACGGTTTCGGCATCGGTCATGCCGGCAACCGGCTCATCGACCAGCAGCAGCTTTGGGTCCTGGGCCAGCAGCATGCCGATCTCCAGCCACTGCTTCTGGCCATGGCTGAGGTCGGCGGCGAGCTCGTCCTTGCGCGCCGTGAGGCGCACGGTTGCGAGGATTTCCTCGATGCGGGCCCTATCCTCGGAGCTCTCGGAATAGAGCAGGGCGGCGAGCACGCTGCGCGGCCGCTTCAGCGCCAGTACCAGGTTGTCCCAGATGGTGTGGCTCTCGAACACCGTCGGCTTCTGGAACTTGCGGCCGATACCGAGATTGGCGATCTGCGCTTCGTCGAGCCTGGTGAGGTCGGTGCGGCCGTCGAAGTACACCTCGCCGTCATCGGGGCGGGTCTTGCCGGTGATGATGTCCATCATGGTGGTCTTGCCGGCGCCGTTCGGGCCGATGATCGCCAGCATCTCGCCCGGATGGACGATGATGGAGAGGTGGTTCAGTGCCTTGAACCCATCGAACGAAACGGAGACGCCGTTGAGATAGAGCATGGTGCCGGATTTGTCGGTCATTCGGCGGGCTCCGGCACGGATTTCTGCTGCGGCAGGGTGGAGGGATCCTCGCCGGCTTCGGCGGCGGAGCTTGCCTCCTTGCCCTTGCGCGGCCTGAACTTCTGGAACAGCCCGACAATGCCCTTGGGCATGAACAGGGTGACGAAGATGAAGAGGCCACCGAGGCAGTAGAGCCAGAAATCAGGGAAGGCGCCGGTGAACACCGACTTGCCGGCATTGACCAGCACCGCGCCGATGATCGGGCCGATCAGCGTGCCGCGGCCACCGACGGCGACCCAGATCACCGCTTCGATGGAATTGGCGGGGTCGAACTCGCCCGGGTTGATGATGCCGACCTGCGGGGTGTAGAGCGCACCGGCAATGCCGGCCAGCACCGCCGAGACGACGAAGGCGAACAGCTTTACGTTCTCCGGTCGCCAACCGAGGAAGCGGGTGCGGCTCTCGGCATCGCGCACCGCCACCATCACCTTGCCGAGCTTCGAATTGACGATGGCCGAGCAGATGATCACGGCCAGCGCCAAAGCCAGCGCCGAGGCGGCGAACAGGGCAGCGCGGGTGGTCGCCGCCTGGACGTTGAAGCCGAGGATATCCTTGAAGTCGGTGAGGCCGTTATTGCCGCCTAGCCCGAGATCGTTGCGGAAGAAGGCGAGCAGCAGGGCATAGGTCATCGCCTGGGTGATGATCGACAGGTAGACGCCGGTGACGCGGCTGCGGAAGGCGAACCAGCCGAAGGCAAAGGCCAGCAGCCCCGGCACGAACAGCACCATCAGGAAGGCGAACCACCACAGGTCGAACCCATGCCAGAACCAGGGCAGATCCTTGTAGTTGAGGAATACCATGAAATCGGGAAGCACCGGATTGGCATAGACGCCGCGGGCGCCGATCTGGCGCATCAGGTACATGCCCATGGCATAGGCGCCGAGCGCGAAAAACGCAGCGTGGCCCAGCGAGAGAATGCCGCAATAGCCCCAGACCAGATCGAGGGCGAGCGCCAAGAGCGCATAGTTCAGGTACTTGCCGAGCAGCGGCACCATGTAGTTGGGCAGATGCAGCGGGTTGCCTTCGGGGATCACCAGGTTGGCGACCGGGATGGCGATGGCGATGAAGACCAGCGCGGCGACGAGCCAGATGGCCTTTTTGTCGAGGGCGCGGAACAGCATTTGGGTCAGCATTTGTCGACACCCGTCAGAAGAAAGGCCCCCTCACCCGGCCTTCGGCCGACCTCTCCCCCAAAGGGAGAGGTGGCGCTATGGCGCGATCTCGCCTCCCCACCACCTGTCCCTTGGGGGAGAGGTCGGCGCGGAGCGCCTGGTGACGGGGCCTTTTGACCAGCCACCGTCCTCACGACTCCACCGCCCGGCCCTTGAGCGCGAACAGCCCGCGCGGCCGCCTCTGGATGAACAGGATGATGAGGATGAGGATGGCGATCTTGGCCAGCACGGCGCCGGCATAGGGCTCGAGGAACTTGTTGGCGACGCCCAGCGATACCGCCCCGATCAGCGTACCCCAGAGGTTCCCGACGCCGCCGAATACCACCACCATGAAACTGTCGATGATGTAGCCCTGGCCGAGATTGGGGGAGACGTTGTCGATCTGGCTCAGCGCGACGCCCGCCATGCCGGCAATGCCCGAGCCGAGCCCGAAAGTCATGGCGTCGACGAACGGGGTGCGGATGCCCATGGCCGAAGCCATGCGGCGGTTCTGCGTCACGGCGCGCATCTGCAGGCCCAGCGGCGTGCGGTTGAGGATGATCTGTAGCGCGATGAACACGGCGACGGCAAAGACGATGATCCAGAGCCGATTCCAGGTGAAGCTCAGGTTCCACAATTCGAACGTGCCGCTCATCCAGGTCGGCGGCTGCACCAGCTTGTTGGTGGGGCCGAAAATGGTGCGCACCAGCTGCTGCAGCACCAGCGACAGGCCCCAGGTGGCGAGCAGCGTCTCGAGCGGTCGGCCATAGAGCCAGCGAATGATGCCACGCTCGATGCCGATGCCAACCAGAGCGGTGATGAGGAAGGCGGCGGGCACCGCGAAGGCGAGGGAGTATTCCATCAACCCGGGCGCCACCTGCTGGATGACCAGTTGGGTGACATAGGTGGTGTAGGCGCCGATCATCACCATCTCGCCATGCGCCATGTTGATGACGCCCATCACCCCGAAGGTGATGGCGAGGCCGATGGCGGCGAGCAGCAGCACCGAGCTCAGCGAGATGCCGTAGAGCAGGTTCTGCCCGACATCCCAGACGGCGAGGGTGCGGCCGATCGAGTCGATGCCGGCCGCGATGGTCGGCTTCAGCTCCTCGGGGGCTGTGTCGAGGGTGTTGCGCAGCACGGTCTGGGCGGCGCGATTGTTCTGCGCGACGACGAGATCGACGGCTGCGCGTTTTTCCTCGATCGAAGCATCGGTCTTCAGGACGATGACGGCGCGCGCCATCTGCATGGTGCTCTTGATGTCGGGATCGGCCTCGGCGGCGATCGCCTGGTCGAGCAGCTCGAGCATGGCCGGATCGGCGTTCTTCAACACGCTCTGGGCGGCGGCGAGGCGCACTGGCTGCTCCGGGCTCAGGAGCGTCATCTTGCCGATCGCGGTGCGGATCTTGCCGCGCAGGCCATTGTTGGTCTTGATCTTTTCGAGCTCGCCGCTCGGCAATATGCCGAGGTCGGCGCCATCGACCGGATCAGTCAGTGCCAGGCCGCCGGCGGCCTTGCTGGCGACAACCACTTTGCCATCGGCTTCGCGGATGTAGAGGTTGCCGTCGCTCAGCGCCTGCAGCACCGGCGGCACGCGCTCGTCACCGGTGGCGACCAGCGCGTCCATCGCCTTGGTGCGGTCGGCGAAGCTGCCAGGCCCAAGTGCATCGATCTGCGCAACAAAGTCCGCCTGTGCAAGCGCGGGCAGGGGGGCGAGAGCTACAGCGAGCAGGAAGGCAATCAGAGTGAGAAATCGGGTGGCCATCGTGGTCGCTCTATCGCGGAGGGGGCGAGAAGGTGGCGACGGCGGAGGCCGCCGTCGCCGGAGTTCGTGCAGCGCTTACATGGCAGCCGGAGCGACTTCGCAGGTGTTGGTCGCGGTGTTGAGGCGGCCGCAACCGGTCAGCGGATCGGTCCAGTCGGCCTCGATGCCCTTGTCTTCGGGCAGCACATCCGACCAGGCGTCGCCGGGGACATCGCCCTCGGTCTGCCAGACGGTTTCGAACTGGCCGTCGGCCTGGATCTCGCCGATCAGCACCGGCTTGGTCAGATGGTGGTTCGGCAGGACTTTCGCCGTGCCGCCGGTGAGGTTCGGCACTTCGAGCCCGACAATGGCCTTGAGCACGGCGTCGGTATCGGTGGTGCCGGCCTTCTCGACCGCCTGCACCCAGAGCTGGAAGCCGAGATAGGCGGCTTCCATCGGATCGTTGGTGGTGCGCTTGTCGTTGCCGATATAGGCGTGCCAGTTCTTGATGAACTCGGCATTGGCCTCGTTCTCTACCGACTGGAAGTAGTTCCAGGCAGCGAGGTGACCGACGAGAGCCGAGGTATCCATGCCGGCGAGCTCTTCTTCACCGACCGAGAAGGCGACGACCGGGATATCCTCGGCCGAGATGCCCTGGTTGCCCAGTTCCTTGTAGAACGGCACGTTGGCATCGCCGTTGATGGTCGAGACCACGGCGGTCTTCTTGCCGGCCGAACCGAACTCCTTGATGGCAGCGACTTCGGTCTGCCAGTCGGCGAAGCCGAACGGGGTGTAGTTGATCTTGATGTCTTCAGGCGCCACGCCCTTGTCCTTGAGATACTGCTCGAGGATCTTGTTGGTGGTGCGCGGGTAGACGTAGTCGGTGGCTTCCAGCACCCAGCGCTTCACGGCGCCGCCTTCCTCGCTCATCAGGTAGTCGACGGCGGGGATGGCCTGCTGGTTCGGCGCGGCGCCGGTATAGATGACGTTCTTCTCGGACTCTTCGCCCTCGTACTGCACGGGGTAAAAGAGGATCGAGTTCAACTCCTTGAATACCGGCAGCACCGATTTGCGCGACGACGAGGTCCAGCAGCCGAACACTGCGGCAACGCCGTTGACGGCGATCAGCTCGCGGGCCTTTTCGGCGAACAGCGGCCAGTCGGACGCGGGGTCGACGACGACGGCCTCGAGCTGCTTGCCGAGGACGCCGCCCTTCTTGTTCTGCTCATCGATGAGGAAGAGCATGGTGTCCTTCAGGGTGGTCTCCGAAATCGCCATGGTCCCCGACAGCGAGTGAAGTACGCCCACCTTGATGGTGTCCTGCGCATAAGCAGTAAGAGGCGCGAGCGCCCCGGCAGTCATCGCGACCCCCAGGCCGATCCCGGCCATCATGCGATTGATACCTGTCATACTTACCTCCGACAGTTTGGTTGTTTGCACCGGGGAGGAAGTTGCAATCGCCGTGCCAGCAGCGAAAACCATCGCCAAACCGCTGAGTCTGCTGGAGTCTTTCCGCGTGTCTGGGTTTCGCGCGGCGGAACTGCTGCATACCGGCGGGGTCGTGTTGCCGGTTCTCTGAGCAGCGCCATTAGTAACTGCTTAAGATTTAAGCATTGACTTTGCGTGCCCAAGAACCGGGCGGTGCATTGCGCGCCATCGAGACGAGCGGAGGGGTGACCCCGCTTTGCAGCACTGCTAAAAATCGGGCACCGGAAGTTCGCTTCCGGCAGAGGTTGTTTGCACCACACCCTCGGCCCCGCGTCGGCAACGGCGCGGGGCTTTGCATTTCTTGACGCGCGATCGGCACATCGGCCCGCAACCATCCGGGCGGTTCGCCGTTAAGCCAGCAAGCCGCCGGAGATGTCCGTTCCCGGTGCACAGATATCGGCCGATGCTGCGAGGGCTGACGCTCCCTCGTTGTTGACGCCGGTGGGGCGCGGAGCTTCGGCTTCGCGCCTTCTTTGTTTGGTGAGTCGGCGCCTTCTGGGCAAGTCTACGTGTTTGTCGTGATGTCGCTAAGCGTAGGTGCCGATTACGCCCGCAAGCTGCCGTTCTACCTAACTCGAAAGCGGTGTTCCGGCTGGTCCGGCAGGGCGGAGAGGCGCGTTGCATCAGGTTGATCGGCGCTCCGGCGACGTTCGTTCATAAGTCGCAGAAGACTGTCAGCGAGCTGTCATGTGGCGCGATCAAGTTCAGGCAGGGCAGTCGCAGACGTTGGCCAAAACACTCCCAAGTATCCAAAGGTCCGCGCCAGCTGTGCTTTTCGGGTGGCATCGCGATGAAGCCCCGAACGGTCGGTTGTGGCGATGACCGCGCGGCTAAGTGATGGCGCGTAGGCGAGAGAGGAGGTTCCGGTGACATCTTGCATTGGACTCAAGGTTCAAGAAAATTGTCTGCGCTGTAAGCGGTATTGCGTACAAATATACGCAGAGCTTCTGCCTAAGTGTCATTGCGTAATATTCGCAATTGCAGAAGATTCGGAATATATTGGCCAACCAATCACAAGTTGATCAGCTATCGCGCCGAAGCTTTACAACGGCTTCATACGTGCATATTCATCAGCCGACGGGCGGCGGATGGAGCGGAGAATGGTCATGAGAAGCAACGTTTTTGCGGCCTTGGCGACGTTCACAATCGTCGCCGGGATGAGCGCGGCTCCTGCCAGTGCGCTTGATCTTGGTGGAGCGCTCGGTGGCGTGGTCGGCACGGTTACCGGCACGGTCACGACGGTTACCGATACGATTGGCCTGACCGACAGCGGTGGTGGCGGCGGCGGTAGTGGTGGCAGCGGTGGTAGTGGTGGCAGCGGCGGTAGTGGTGGCAGCGGCGGTAGTGGTGGCGGTAGTGGTGGCGGCGGTGGTAGCGGCGGCGGCACCAATGTCGGCGGCCTGTTGTCACTGAACGACTCCGACAACGACGCGCTGGTCAACCTCGACATCGGCGGCGGCAACAACAACCTGCTGAATGCCGCAGTGGGCAAGGGCAGCAAGCCCCTGGTCAACGCCAACGTGTCGACCACCGGCCTGCTCGACAGCACCACGGTGACGCTCGACCTCGGCGGGCTCGGCCTCGACCTGACAGTCGATCTGGGGATTCTCGATCCCGACAGCCCGAACAACCCTGGTGGTCCGAACAATCCGGGCGGCCGGAACAATGCTGGCGGGCGGGCGGTGCTGGTTGGCAGCCTCGGCGGCGGCGGCAGCTTTGTGATCAACTGCACGGTCAACAACACCAAGCAGCTGCTGCAGGTGGCGGCGGCCGGCAAGATCAGCGGCGTCGAGATCAAGGCGTGGATGCGGGCCGCCAATGTCCAGGTGGTGCCGATCAAAATCTGCCCGGCAGCAAAGAAGCAGGTCGCGGCGTTGCTCGCCAAGAGCCAGAAGATCAATTTGCTGCGCCGGGCGGTGATGTCCGATGCGCTGATCACCGCATCGCTGGGGCGTACTCGCTATGACGCCGGCGATGTAGTCGCGGTACAGCGCAAGGGCGGCCAACTGGTGGTCTACGTCTACTGATCACCATCTCGGTTGGAGGTTTCGAAGGGCGCGACCTGCGGGTCGCGCCCTTCTCTTTTGTCGCATAAGTGTCGTTCTGACTGAAAGTAAGTAGTTTTTGGCATATGGTGCAATCTGACTCACATAGATCAGATGTCTGGTAACCGAAAATCTCTCACTGCAAACAACGTGTAAGTAACTGACAGCGTCCTGTCAGCTTGCGAGGCGCAAGTTCGCCGCCATGTTTTGCAGAGGAGAAGCGTGATGCGATCCAGAAAGATAACAGTACTCGCAGCAGTGATGCTGATGACAAGTACGAGCCTCGTACCTGTCCACGCCGAAGGACTGCTCGGCAGCGTTCTTGGTGATGGGGACGGCGGCGGAGTTCTCGGCAACGTCCTTGGCGGCGGCGGCGGCGACGGAGACTCTGTTCTCGGCGGTGTCCTCGACGTGGATAGCGGCGACGCCGGCAATGACGCCGCGGTCAATGTCGGCCTCGGTTCGGACGAGAATACCAGCCTTGGTGTGAACCTCGGCGATAGCGACGGCGACGGCCTGCTCGGCGGCCTGCTGGGCGGCGATGGCGACGGCGACGGCGATAGTGACGGGCTGCTCGGCAACGTCCTCGGCGACGGCGTCGGCAACGGTGACGGCCTGCTCGGCGATGTCCTGGGCGACGGCGTCGGCAACGGTGACGGCCTGCTCGGCGATGTCCTGGGTGACGGCGTCGGCAACGGCGACGGCCTGCTCGGCGATGTCCTGGGTGACGGCGTCGGCAACGGCGACGGCCTGCTTGGCGACATCCTGGGTGACGGCGTCGGCAACGGCGACGGACTGCTCGGCGATATCCTGGGTGACGGCGTCGGCAACGGCGACGGACTGCTCGGCGACATCCTGGGTGACGGCGTCGGCAACGGCGACGGCCTGCTCGGCGATATCCTGGGTGACGGCGTCGGCAACGGCGACGGCCTGCTCGGCGACATCCTGGGTGACGGCGTCGGCAACGGCGACGGCCTGCTCGGCGACATTCTGGGCGACGGCGTCGGCAACGGCGACGGCCTGCTCGGCGACATCCTGGGTGACGGCGTCGGCAACGGCGACGGCCTGCTTGGCGACATTCTGGGTGACGGGGTCGGCAACGGCGACGGCCTGCTCGGCGACATCCTGGGTGACGGCGTCGGCAACGGCGACGGACTGCTCGGTGATATCCTGGGTGACGGCGTCGGTAACGGCGAGGATGGCCTGTTGAACGGCCTGCTCGGCGACGGCATCCTCAATGGCGAGGACGGACTGCTGGGCGATCTCGGTGGTATCGCCAACGGCGATGACGGCCTGCTGAATGGTCTGCTCGGCGACGGCATCCTCAACGGTGAGGACGGCTTGCTGGGAGATCTCGGTGGCGTTGCCAACGGCGACGACGGTCTGCTGAACGGTCTGCTCGGGGACGGCGTTCTCAATGGTGAGGATGGTCTGCTCGGCGGGCTCGACGTCGGCGGTGTGCTGGGCGATGGCATCCTCAACGGTGAGGATGGCTTACTCGGTGGCGTACTCAACGGCGAAGATGGCCTGCTGAACGGCCTCGACGTCGGCGGGATACTCAACAGCGACGATGGGCTGTTGGGTGGCATCGATATCGGCGACGGTATCCTCAATGGTGAGGACGGCCTGCTCGGCGGGCTCGACGTCGGCGGTGTGCTGGGCAACGGCATCCTCAACGGGGAAGACGGTCTGCTCGGCGGTCTCGACCTCGACAACGTCCTCGGTGATGGCATCCTGAACGGCGAAGACGGGCTGTTGAACGGCCTCAACCTGCTGGATGTCGATGACCTGCTGCAGGGGCTCGACCTGAGCAACCTCGGGCTCGACCTGGCCGATGGCGGTGTGCTGAACGGCGTCACGGATGTGCTCGACCTTGGCGACCTCGGTCTGCTCGACCTCGGTGATATCGGCGATATCGGTCTGCTGGACGGACTGGCATTGACCGATATCCTGACCGACACCGACCTCAGCGGCTTGCTGTCTGACCTGGATCTGGGCGGTGTGTTGTCCGATCTCGATCTGAGCAATCTGCTCGACCTCAGCAGCCTGCTCAGCATCGGCGACATCAACATCGACCTGGGCGGCGGCAGCGGCCCTGGCGGGCCGGGAGGCCCTGGTGGTCCGGGAGGTCCTGGTGGCCCCGGCGGCCCTGGCGGTCCTGGTAACCCGGGCGGCCCTGGCGGTCCCGGCGGTCCTGGTGGCCCCGGTGGTCGGGTGATCGTGGCCGGCGGTGGCGCAGGTGGGTTCGGTATGAACCGTGCATGCAACCCGCAGGATGCCAAGCAGGTGATCTCGCAGGTCAAGCAGACGCAACTGAACCGCGCCGCGCTTGCCAACGTCAAGGCAATCAAGGTGGTCAAAGTCCGCCTCTGCGCCGACATCAAGGGCAAGGTTGTGCAGGCGGTGAGCGCGAGCAAGAAGGTACAGGTGCTGCAGCGCGTGCTGGGTGGCAGCGGCAAGCTGGTCGCCGAACTGCAGCGCTCCGGCGCCGGCGTGAACGACGTCTATGCTATCGGTCGCAGCGGCGGACAGCTGACCGTATACGCGTTCTGATCTCGCCCCGATCAGGACCCGAAGAAGGGCGCGGCCTGGATGGCTCCACCGCGCCCTTCGACTTGTCTAGTCGCCAATGCCACGGTCACGAAAAGGCGGCCTTCGAAGGTACGATGCCGCCCCACCCACGGTGTCATCCCAGCGGAAGCTGGGACCCATCTCACGGTATGCGCCAGCTGTTAGTTGGTCCCAGCTTCGCTGGGATGACGGCCGGTGGGAAGGCGAGAGGAGCTCTCGAGGAGCTGGCCCAGGGAGAGATGACCAAGACCCCAACTGCCCAGCTACTCCGCCGGAGCCGGATGAGCATCCGCGTCCGCTGCATCGGCAGCTTCCAGTTCTCGCCGCAGCCGCTCTTCTTCTACCGCCTTGGGCTTCGAGAACCGCGCCAGCAACAGGTAGGCGACCGGGGTCAGGTAGAGTGTCGCGACTGCCGCGAGGCTCAGCCCGCCCACCATGATCCAGCCGAGCGCCGCGCGGGCCTCCGAGCCGGCGCCGCCGGCGATGATCAGAGGCACGCCGCCGAGTACGGTGGCGATCATCGTCATCACCACGGGCCTCAGCCGGATATTGGCGGAGTTCTCCACCGCCTCGCGCACCGACTGGCCGCGGTCGCGCAGTTGGTTGGCAAACTCCACGATCAGGATGCCGTTCTTGGCCATGATGCCGACCACCAGCACCAGGCCGATCTGGCTGTAGACGTTGAGCGTTACCCCTGTAAGCAGCATGGCGAACACCGCGCAGGCGAGGCCGAACGGCACCGTCGCCATGACGATGATGGCGCTCCACACGCTCTCGAACTGTGCCGCGAGGACGAGCAGGATGACAATAAGCGCGAAGCCGAAGGTGATGAGCAGCCCGTTATTGCTCTCGCCCAGTGTCTTCGCCTCGGCCATCGGCACGATGGTGGCGCCGTCAGGCAAGAGCGGTTGTGCAATCGCAACGGCCTCATTGTAGGCGTCGCCCAGCGCGAAGCCGTCAGTCAGCGCCGCGGTGACGGTCACTGCGCGGCGCTGCTGCTCGCGGCCCAGTGACGGAGCGATCGGCGCCTCGGCGAGCGAGGCGATGGTCGACATCGGCACATAGCGGCCGTCGGTGGTCTTGATGAAGATCGACTCGAGGTCGCCGGGATCGTTCACCGGGCTCGAGGTCGAGGTCATGCGGACCGAGTAGCTGGAATCGTTGATGAACACGGTGCCGACGTCGGAGCCGTCGATCATCGCCTGCATGGTGGTGCCGAGCCCGTTGATGTCGATGCCCAGCTGTGCCGCCTTTTCGCGGTCGATGGTCAGCGTCATCTGCGGCTGCGTCGTCTCATAGTTGACCGAGACGCGGCCCCATTTCTCATCCTTCTCCAGCTCGGCTTTCACCTTGTTGGCGGCGTCGGAGAGCGTTGCGTAGTTATCGCCGAGCAGGGCGAACTGCAGGCCTGAGCCGCCGCCGCGGACGCCGAGGCTGTTGCCCTGTCGGATATTGGCGCGGACGCCCGGCACCCGCACCAGCTGCTGGGTAATCTCGGCGGCGATCTGCTGCTGGCTACGGGTGCGGTGTTCCCAATCGGCCAGCGTCATGATGATGAAGCCCGAATTGGTGTTCGAGCCGAAGCCGGAAATCGAGAAGATGCTCGTCGCCTCGCCGCTGTCCTTGTAGGGCTGCAGCATCTCCTCGATCTTCTGCATCTGGGTGCGGGTGAAATCGAGGCTCACTGTCGCCGGTGCGCTGACATTGATGGCGACCTGCGCCCGATCTTCAGGCGGGGTGAGCTCCTGCTTCAGGGTGCCGAACACCGCCCAGGCGGCGCCGGCGAACAGCAGCGCAATGACGATCACCACCAGGGAGTTGTCGAGCGCCAGCCTGAGGGTGCGCCGATAGAGCCCAGCCAGCACGCCGCCAAAGCGTTCGAGCAGGTTGGGCGGCCGCTCGACATGCGGCTTCAGCATGCGCGACGCCATCATCGGCGCCAGCGACAGCGCCACCACGGCCGAGAGCCCCACCGAGATGGCGAGGGTGAAGCCGAACTCGCGGAACAGCAGGCCGGTCTGGCCGGGCAGGAACGAGATCGGGATGAATACCGCAGCCAGCGTCAGGGTGGTCGCCACGACGGCGAAGAACACCTCCTGGGTACCGAGCACGGCGGCGGCGCGGGGGCCGAGGCCCATGCTACGCCGGCGGGTGATGTTTTCCAGCACGACGATGGCATCGTCGACGACGAGGCCAGTGGCGATCACCAAAGCCAGCAATGTCAGGATGTTGAGCGAGAATCCGAAGGCATAGATTCCGGCAACCGTGCCGATCAGCGCTACCGGCATGGTGACGGCGGGAATGATGGTGGCGCGCCAATCGAGCAGGAACAGGAAGATGATGACGATGACGCCGACCACGGCGATCAGCAGCGAGCGCTCGACCTCGTGCACGGCGCCGGCGATGAACACCGACTCGTCGGACGAGATCTTGATGTCGACGCCTGGGGGCAGGGTGGTCTTCAGTTCGGCGACGGCCGCCTTCACCCCCTCGGAGATCTGCATGGTGTTCGATTGCGCCTGGCGCACGATGCCGAGCCCGATGCCGGATTTGCCGTCGCTGCGGAGGCCGGAATTGGCGGCAGCCGGCGAGAACACCACGCTCGCCACGTCGCCGAGCCGGGTGGTGCCCTTGATGACGATGTTCTCGAACGCCTCGGGGGTGTTGACCTCGGCGATGGCGCGAATGGCGATGTTCTGGTTGGTGCCGTTGAGCGAGCCGGCCGGGCTGTCGAAGGCAATGGTCGACAGCGCACTGCGGATGTCGCCCACCGTCAGGCCCAGGCTCGCGAGCTTCACCTGATCGACGTCGATCTCGAAACTGCGGTTCTGCGTGCCATTGACCTGCACATCGGCGACGCCGGTTACCGCGGCCAGCCGCTCCGAGATGGTGTTTTCGACCAGCTCGGTGAGCTCGTCCTTGCTGAGCGTGTCGGAGGTCACCGCCAACTGGATGATGGCCTGGGCGTTGGCATCGGCCTTGACGATGGTCGGAGTCTCGGCGCCATCGGGCAGCCGGTTGGTAATGCGGCCGAGCGCATCGCGGATGTCGGAGGTGGCGTTGTCGAGGTTGGTGCCATCGTTGAAGGTCATCGAGACGCGGCTGCGTCCGTAGGACGAGTCGGAAGAGATCGACGCGACGCCCTGTATCCGCGCCACCACGCCCTCGATAGCCGAGGTGATTTCACGATCGACAGTCTCGGCGGCGGCGCCGGGGAAATTGGTGGAGATGGAGAGGGTCGGGCGCTCGACGCTGGGCAACTCGCGGATTTCGACGCCAAAGAAGGCGGCAAGCCCGGCGACGATGATCAGGCAGCTGACGACGATAGCCAGTACAGGCCGCCGCACGAACAACCCGGCAATGGCGCCACCGCGCTCGTTCTGGGTCTGGATGCTCATGCGGAGACTCCCAGGTGATGGTCAACTGAGCGAGACGGCCCCCTCCCGGCCTCCCCCATGAAGGGGGAGGTGAAGAGTCGAGGCTGGGGGTGGATCGTGCCAAACACTGGATGCGGCACCTCCCCCTTCATGGGGGAGGATGGGAGGGGGCCGTCTCTATCAGTCATCCTCACGACGGATTCCCCGCGCCCTCTGCCGGCCGCTTCCGACCTTCACCGCCCTGGCCGCCACCTGCGGGGTCATCGAGCAGTCGCACGCTCGCCCCGGCGGTGAGCTGTTGCACGCCCTGCGTCACCACCTGGTCGCCCTCGGCCAGTTCGGCCTTCACCAGCACGCCGTCGGAATTGCGCTGGATGATCTCGACCGGCACGCGTTCGACTTTGCCGTCGACGAACTTCCACAGATAGCTGCCGGCGCTCGACCACTGGATGGCGAGCGGATCGACGGAGGGGAATTGCTCGCCGGCAAAGCTCATCGACACCGAGAACGACATGCCGGGCCGCAGCCGGCCTTCGTCGTTGGGGATAGCGGCTTCGACCTTGAGGGTGCGGCTGGCTGGATCGATGCGGTTGTCGACGGCGCTGACTTCGCCGGCAATGGTCTGCCCGGGCAGCGCCACGGCCGCGGCCGTCAGCGGCATGCCGGTCGCGATCGCCGAGGCATAGCGCTCGGGGACCCAGAAGCTGACGAGGATGTGCGACGTGTCCTCGATGGTGGTGACGACACTCTGTGAGGTGACGGTGTTGCCGGCGCTGACCTGGAACAGGCCGACGGTTCCGGCGATCGGCGTCGAAATGGTGCGCTTTGCCAGCGCCAGGTCGGCGTTCTGCAGCTCCAGCCGGGCGTTGTTGAAAGCGAGTTGCGCCGCCGCCACCTGCACGCTTGTGGTGTTGCTGGCTTTGGCCAACTCATTGGTGCGGTCGAGCGCCGTCTGCGCATCGTCAAAGCCGAGCTTGGCGCGCTCCTGGGCGATCCGCTCGGCATCGGCGTCGAGCCGACCGATCACCGCACCTGCCGTCACCGCCTCGCCCGGACGCACCGTCAATTCGGCCAGCGTGCCATTGGCCGGCGACAGCACCGTGACCGAATGGGCGGCAGCGCCTTCGCCGATCGAGGTCAGCTTGTCGTTGATGGTGGCGAGCAGTACCGGCGCGGTGACCACCACCATGGTGCGATTGCCGCCCCGACCGCCGGGACCACCGCCAGGGCCGCGCTGGCCGGCGGCCGGCTGCTGGCCCGCAGCGCCGGCCGGGCCGGTCGCCGCTTCAGCCGGTTCCCCGAAGGGGAGGGTGATGCCGAAGCGGGCCAGCGTCTCCGATGCGCCGGGCACAAAGAAGACGTAAGCGACCGCGGCCGCTCCAACAACGACGAGCGAAAGCAGCAATTGCCTGAACAAGCGACCGAATCCTAAACGAGATGTGCCCCTGCCGGATCAGGGGGCAGAACGGTGCGGACGATAGCATCGGCATTCGACGCTTCACATTAAATCGCCGTAACGTTGGGGTGAGCGACGTCGACCCCAAGTGCGTTGCGGCTGAGCGCCATGGGCGCTCGGGGTGAGCGTGATCCTCCAGCTCTAGTACGGCGCCAGCTGCTCCAGTCGAGCTGCCAGCCACTCGTGGCCGCCTTCGCGCGCGTAGCTGGCGGCCGAGCGATCCTTGCCACTCAGTAGCGTCGGGTCAGCGCCGAACAGCAGCAGCAGGCCGACAATGGCTGCATCGCCATGCATGGCGGCGGCGTGGAGCGGCGTGAAGCCGTCGGCCTGCATCTGGTTGGGGGCGGCGCCGGCGCGCAGGAGTTTCTCGACCATTGCGGCGTTGCGCTTGGCGGTTGCGGCATGGATGGCGGCCACCTGCTGCGGGTTCTTCGCCGCCTGGTTGACGTCACGGGTCAAGGGCAGCAGGAGCTCGAACGCCTCGGTGTTGTCGAAGAAGGCGGCCAGCCCCAGCGGGGTGAAGCCGTCGGCGGAGAGCGCATTAGGGTCCCAGCCGCCGGCCAGCGCCACTTCCAGCCGCTCGCCATCGTTGAGAATGATCGCCTCGTGCGGATCGAGTTCGGCCACGCAGGCTCGGATCGCCGAGATGGCGCCGACATTGCCCATATAGGCCGCCCAAGCCACCAGCGAGGCGCCGCTCGGATGGCGCGCACGGGCCAGCTCCGGGTCATGCGCCAGCTCGGCGCGGAGGCCATCGAGATCGTTGCCGGTGACAAGAACGAAAGGATCGCTCATAGCGCCAGCATACCGCGATGTGCGATGGCCGTTAAGCGGTAGCCGCTGGAACGGCATGGGTGGTGGAAGCGGCGTCACGCTGGACCACGGGTTCATCAACTCCTCCTCGGGAACGGATGACAACGTGGGGCGGGGCGAGGCGTTCCCCCGCTAGTGCTGGCGCGCTGCGCTCGGTGGGGTCGGATTGATCCGGCCCCAGGCGCGGCGGAGCTGGCGCGAGGAGGCGAAGCCGGTGCGTTCGGCGATCCGCTCCATGTCGAGCCGGGTTTCGCTGAGCAGTTGCTGGGCCAGCGCGACGCGTAGCCGATTGACGTAGTCGGGGATGCTCATGCCGGCATGTTCGTTGAACAGGCGGGAAACGTGGCGCGGGCTGGCGAAGGCGATTTCGGCCAATGCCTCCAGCGACCAGTCGCGCACCGGATCGGCAGTGATGGCATCCTGCACGCGATGGATGGCCGGGTGGATGTGGTTGCGGCCCTCGAGCCAGGGCGAGAGCTGCGGATCGGTGCCGGCGCGACGCAGATAGACAACGAGGAAGCGCGCCACCGCGGCTGCCGTGGCGGGGCCGGCGAGTTGGCCGATGATATGCAGCATCAGGTCGATGCCGGCGGTAATGCCGGCGCTGGTGTAGCGCTCGCCATCCTCGACATAGAGCCGGTTCTCCAGCACCCGGGCGGTGGGAGCGGTTTCGGCCAGGAGGGAGCAATCGGTGAAATGCGTGGTGCAGGCGCGCCCATCGAGCAGGCCGGCGCGGGCGGCGAGCAGGGCGCCCGAACAGATCGAGACCAGCCGGATGCCCGGCCGGATGTTGTCGCGTAACCAGGTGACGATCGCATCCGAACCCTGTAGCGGCGCCTCGATCGGGCCCAGCCGCTCGGCGCCGAGGATCAGCTCGGTATCGCCCGACAGCACCACCATGGCGCTATCCTCGATCGCTTCGGGCAGCGGCGCGATGCCGCTGACGGTGAGGCCTATGGAGCTGGTGACCTCGGGCAGGGCGCCGACATAGCGGACATCGAACGCCACCTCGGACTGCAGCTGGTTGGCCTTGCGCAGGGCCTCCATCGGCCCCGCGACATCGAGCAGCAGGGTGCGCGCCGGCAGCACGACATAGACCGGAATTTTCCGCGGGACGGGGCTCACGCGGCGGCGGCTTTGGGCGCGCCGGCCAGCGCCTCGGCGATGCTGCAGACACGGGCGAAACGGCCATCGAGCACGGCGGCGGTGCGCGCCTTCAGTTCATCGACGCTCCAGGTACGGCCGGTCTTGTCGGTCAGCGCCATGGTGTGGGTCGCTTCGGTGACGTAGTCGACCTGCCAGCCGAGATCGGAAGCGTGCCGGGTGGTGGTTTCGCAGCACTGCTCGGTGCGGATGCCGGAGACTATCAACCGGCGGATGCCGTTTTCGGTGAGCCAGACATCGAGACCAGAGCCGACCAGCGCCGAGTGCCGGGTCTTCAGGAACTCCGCATCCGGCGTCAGCTGCAGTTCGGCGAGCGGACGGACGAAGCCCGAAGCGAGCGAGAAGATGCCCTCGGGCTCGACATGCAGGATGCGAACCACGGCATAGCCCTTGGCGCGGGCACCATCGATAAGCGCCTGCTGGTTGCGGAGATAGGTGGCGTAGTCGGTCTCGAACCAGTTCTGGCGCTGCCGGAACGATTCCTGGGCATCGATGACGAGCACGGCAGTGTCGGACATATCTGGACCTCATGGGCTGGATGATGGCCGGAGGGTAGGGCGCAGCGAGGATGCCCGAAAGGCCGTGACGGGACAAGGAGCGGACAGAAAAGGACATTACCGAGCAGCTACAATCCCAGGAACGTGAAGGCCGGCGTCTCCACGAACTGCTTGGTCGCATCCCCCGCGAAGGTGTTGGCCTGATCCGGCCCCAGATCGAGCTTCCGCGTCGTCCCCGTCTCGGCCGAGAAATCCACCGTTTTGAGGTCGACCCAGAAGGTGTTCGGGGTGAGCGCCGACTCGAACACGTAGAGCCTGCGCTTGTGGTCGACGATGGTGCGCCAGCGGGTGGAGGAGATGTTGGGCTGGTCCGGCGTGGTAATGCCAAAGGGGACCGAGGTGTTGCGGATGACGCTCACGACGCTGGCGAGGGCGCGGTTGGGGTCTTCGTCCTTGGGGATGGCGTTGACGTAGAAGCTGGCGCGGGCAAAGCGATCCGAGGCGCGATTGGTGCCGGGCAGGAACACGGTACCACCGACCTCCTGCCAGTAGCTGTTGAGCGCCAGTTGCTCGCCATAGGTCGGCGAGTTGGTCATCACCTGATATTGCGAGCCGTGGTGGATCACCTGCTTGCCGTCGATGTATTCGAAGATGGCGCTGTCGCCGGTCGCGTCGGAGAGCGACAGGTGCACCGTCGCCATCCGGTCCTCGCCGGGCATCCGGTCGGTCACCAGCACGAACGGCTGCTGCTCCAGGGCCGCGACCGCCTCGGCCACGGTGGCGAAGTTGTCGAGCACGTACTGAGCCCAGAGCGAAACCGCGAGGCCGGGCTCGGTGCCATCGAAGGCGGGGTACTCGGATTCCACCAGCCAGAGCAGGTTGGCCATCAGGCCCTTTTCATTCACGCCGTCGGTGGTGGCGATGTCGTAGGCGGTGGCGACGACGCTGCCGTATTTCGAAGTCCAGGCGATGCTGTTCGGACCGGTTTCTCCGGTTCGTTCGGCGCCGCGCGGCAGGATCCACAGGTTGGTGCCGATGTCGGTTTTCCAGTCCATCGAGCGGGCGGTGATGATGTTGTCGTTGGGGCCGAGATAGACCAGCCGGGTGCAGGCCAGCGCCTGGGTCAGGCCGACAAGGCCGGTCAATGCGGTGGTGGCGAGGATCAGGCCGATGGTTGGGAAAGTGCTGGACATGCGGGCGCTCCGTGCTGGTCAGGCGACGTGAGGCCGGGGCAGTGTGCGGGGAGGTCCGGCATCGGCCGGTTTCCGCCGACGCCGGCATTTGTCGATAATGAGACAGGTGTTTGATCGGCTGACCGCGTGATATCCTCGCCGGCACGAGTGAGGATTTCGATGACTATCGACGACAGGCCGCGCATCGTCGGCGGCGGCCCCAAGAAGCTGCTCTATACGGTCGACACCATCCGCCGCATGGGCGTGGGCAAGGCCGCCAAGGCGCTGACGGCCCACAATACCTGCAAGGCCTGTGCCTATGGCATGGGCGGGCAGAAGGGCGGCATGACCAATGAGCTGGGCGAGTTCCCTTCGGTCTGCAACAAATCGGTGCAGGCGCAATCGACCGACATTCAGCCCGCCATCCCGAACGAGGCGTTCCTCCACCCGCTGAGCGACCTGCAGCAGCTGTCGGGCCGCGAGATGGAAAAGCTCGGGCGGCTCAATACGCCGCTGTTCAAGGCGGCCGGTGCCGAGCGGTTCGAGCCGGTGAACTGGGATTTCGCCATCGCCCACGCAGCGGCGCAGTTGAAGGTGACCGACCCGAACCGCACCTTCTTTTATTCCTCCGGCCGCTCGTCGAACGAAGCCGGCTTTGTGTTCCAGCTGCTGGCCCGGGTGTACGGCACCAACAACGTCAACAACTGCTCGTATTATTGCCACCAGGCGACCAGCGAAGGGCTGGCCACCACCATCGGCAAGGGTACTGCGACGGTCGAGCTCGAGGACCTGACCGGGGCCGACCTGATCTTCGTCATCGGCGCCAATCCGTCATCCAACCACCCGCGCTTCATCCACATGCTGAAGCATTGCCGCGACCGCGGCGGCGACGTGATCGTCGTCAACCCGGCAAAGGAGCCGGGGCTGGTGAAGTTCGCGGTGCCGAAATCACCGACCTCGATGCTGTCGGGCGGCACCGAGATCGCCTCGGATTACCTGCAGCCGCGCATCGGCTCCGACATCGCGCTGTTCAAGGGGCTGATGAAGGCGGTGCTGGCGATCGGCGCTGAGGATCGGGGCTTCATCGAGACCTACACCGCCGAGTTCGAAGCGCTGCGGGCCGATCTCGACGCCGTCGCCTGGTCCGAGATCGAGGCGATGACCGGTCTCAAGCAGGCCGAGATCGAGCGCGTCGCCACCCGCTATGCCAACCGGCAGAACGTGGTCTTTGCCTGGGGCATGGGGATGACGCACCACCTGCATGGGGTGGAGAATGTCGAGGCGATCGCCAACCTGGCGCTGCTGCGCGGCATGATCGGCAAGCGCTATGCCGGGCTGCTGCCATTGCGCGGACACTCGAACGTCCAAGGCATCGGCACCATCGGGGTGAAGCCGATCGTCTCCGCCGAGGTGTTCGCGGCTATGGAGCAGGCGTTCGGGATTACCCTCGGCCGGACCAAGGGGCTCGACACCATGGCCGGCCTCGAAGCGGCTGAGCGCGGCGAGATCGACAGCGCAGTGATCATGGGTGGGAACCTCTGGGGGGCGACGCCCGACACCGCCTTTGCCAGCCGCGCCATGGAGGCGATCGGCTTCAAGCTGTTCCTCACCACGACGCTCAACCGCGGGCATGTGCACGGGCTGGGAGAGGGCGAAGTGCTGATCCTGCCGGTCACGGCGCGTGACGAGGAATGGTCGCCGACGACGCAGGAATCGATGTTCAACTTCGTGCGCCTGTCGGATGGCGGCATCGAGCGGCTCGACAATGTACGGCCGGAAACGGTGATCCTCTGCGATCTCGCGGCCCAGTTGCTGCCGCACAGTCAGGTGCCCTTCGAGCGATTCAAGGAACACCGGCAAGTCCGTGAAGTCATTGCGAAAGTCGTGCCGGGGCTGGAGCAGCTGGCCGATATCGATGTGGCGAAGCGCGAGTTCCACATCAAGAACCGGGTGATGCACGCGCCGGAGTTCGGCACGCCCGACGGCAAGGCGCATTTCGTGGTGACGCCACTGCCCAAGGCGTCGGCGCCGCTGACCCTCGCCACGGTGCGCTCCGAGGGGCAGTTCAACACGATCATCTATGAAGAGCAGGACAGCTACCGGCTGAAGGCCGGGCGTGACGCCATCTTCCTCAACCGCGACGACATGGCGGCGTTCGGGGTGCGCGACGGACAGCGTGTCACTCTCGCTTCGGACAACGGCCGCATGGAAGGCACCGCCACCGCGTTCGACCTGCCGCGCGGCTCGGCGCTGGCCTATTACCCCGAGGCCAATGTGCTCTGCGGTACGGCGGTCGATCCGCGCTCGAAGACCCCGGCGTTCAAGTCGGTGCCGGTGTGGATCGAGGCGTAGGGTGCCCCACTCCGCACGAGGTGGTGCCACCCCTTGCTTCCCTCCCCCATGAGGGAGGGATTGAGGGAGGGGGTGGTCCTGTGATCACCGATGGACCCCCACCCCCCACCCCTCCCATCAAGCGGGAGGGGTGCAGAAAGCCGGGATTGCCGGCTCCCTGAACTGGGATAATGTTCGCCTGGGGTTCGGGGACGACACGATGACCGACGACAAGCAGCAGCAACCGGCGCCGGAGGTGGATCGCCCCGGCCAGCGCGCGCGGGCCTTCAACGCTGCCATGGCGACCTTCGGCATCGCGCTTGTCGTGTTCATCGTCGGTGTGGTGGTCGGCTTCCCGTTGGCGACTTTCGGGGTGGAGTTCGTCACCACGAATGGCGGCGTGGTGTTCGGGCTGCTGTTCGGCTTTCTCGTCCTCGTGCTGGTCGTCACCGCAGTGCTGATGATCTTCCGGCGGCAGATCTGGGAGAGCCTGTTCAAGCGCGGCGAAGTCGAGATGGAGCGGTTTGCCCGGCCGCTCTCTGAGGTTGCGCGCTTTGCAGCGCTGCAGAAGGTCCATGAAGCGACCGAATCCGCGCGCGATCTCGCCGAGCTGGTGCTGGCCCGCTACGCCTGGGTCTCCACCCGGCGCTGGCTGATGGCGACGATCACCGCGTTCATTGCCGCGATCGCGGCGCTCGCGGGGTCGGCGCTGCTGTTCCAGCAGAACCAGCTGCTGCGCACCCAGATCGGGCTGATGCAGGATCAGAATGGCCGCATCGAGGAACAGAACCGCTTCATCCAGAGCCAGATCGAACTCGGCGAAGCCCAGCGCTCTACCTCGATCGTGCCGGAGATTCTCGAGATCGGGGCGCAGGTGGCGCAGGAAGTGGCAGGGTTCAACACCTTTGCCGGCGATCAGCCCGCCATCGCGCTGCTGAGCCCAGGGCTGCGGGCGCGCATCATCGCCGCGACGACCGCGGCGCGGCCCTACCGGTACCTGCGCAACCCGCTGACCGACCTCGATGAGAACCTGTTGATGTCGTCGGGCCTGCTGCGTCGGACCGATCTCGCGGCCTCGGCGGCGGTGCGCCAGCAGCTCGATGCGGCGAACGGGGCGGTGCAGTTCGCCGGCGAGCAGACCGGCGTGATGTCCGACCGGCCTCTGTCGCCCGAGCGCGGCCAGATCATCGGTTTGCTGATCTCCAACGGGCTGACGGACTTCTCGACATTGAACGGCGCCGATTTCAGCTTTGCCGAGGTGCGCTCAGCCAGCACCGGCAGCCAGATTCGTTTCCACTTCGCGGCGCTGCGCTTTGCCAACTTCGATCGGCAACTGCTGGTGGGGGCGGAGTTCGACGGGGCCTATCTCGAGCATGCGCGGTTCCGCAACGCCAACATCAACTACACCCGGTTCACTGCCGGCGAGTTGCCTTCGATCAGCGGCGGCGAGGGCTTGAAGCAGGGGGCGCAGCTTTCGGGCGCCGACTTTTCCGGCGCCATCCTCAAGCACGCCTCGTTCGACGGCAGCCGCGGCTTCGGTATCAATTTCGATGGCGGCGTCGTGCACAACACCACGTTTGCCGGCACTTCGATGGCCGGCAGCACGTTCCGCAACACCATCTTCGGGGTGGTGGATTTCACCGGGGCGGATCTGAAGAGCGTCGATTTCGACGGGGCCATTGTGTTCGATGCCGGCTTCCTCGATACCGTCGCCAAACAGGCGGTGCCGGAGAGCTTCGTGCGTGAGCGTTTCGAGATCGCGCCGCTCGCTGCCGAGGAATTCGCCCGCCACCCACGCTGGTCCGATGCGTGGCTGGATGGGCTGGAAGCCAAGCAGGCATATCGGATCACCCGTGTCGGAGCATTCGAATGAGCGGCTTTCCCAAACAGACTTTCGAGTTCCTGGCGGGAATCGCGGCACACAACGAAAGGGCCTGGTTCGATGCCAACCGGCCGCTCTACGAAGCCGGCTATGTCGAGCCGGGCAAGGCGTTCGTCGCCGAGATCGGGCCGAAGCTCAAGGCGATCTCGCCCGAGGTGCAGTTCGACCCCAAGGTCAACGGCTCGATCTCGCGCATCAACCGAGACATCCGGTTTTCGAAGGACAAGCGACCCTACAAGCAGCATCTGGCGCTGTGGTTCTGGCATGGCGACAGGCGCAGCTGGGATCGGCCGGGCTTTTACGTGCACATCGAAGCGGAGCGGGTGTTCCTCGGTACCGGCATGTATGGCTTCGACAAGGAGACGCTCGACAGTTTCCGCCAATCGATCGTCCATCCGCGCTCCGGCAAGGCGCTGGTCGCGGCGGTGGCCGAGGTGAAGGCGAAGGGCGCTTACACTATTGGCGAGAAGACGCGCAAACTGATGCCGCGCGGCTTCGAGACGGATCCGGATCGGGCCGAGTTCCTGCTCTACGAGGGGCTGACCGCCGGCATCGAACTGCCGGCGAGCGTCGCGGCGCAGCCAGACTTCGCCGAAGTGTGCCTAGAGCATTTCGGCAACACGGCGCCGATCGCTCGGTGGTTGATTGCCGAGGTGGCGGGGTAGGGCCTTCACCTCTCCTTGGGGGGAGGTCGGCCGAAGGCCGGGTGAGGGGGCCTTTCCTACGTTCTGTGTTTGCGGCAAGGCCCCCTCGCCCCAACCCTCTCCCACGGGAGAGGGGGCGCTAGAGCCGCGCCGCCGGAGGTGAATTGCCTGCCCAACTCACCCGTTCCGGAACGCATAGCCATACCCGTTCAGCGCCGGGGCGCCGCCGAGGTGGGCGTAGAGCACCTTGCTTCCTCTCGGGAAGTAGCCGGTTTCGACCAGGTCGATCATCCCCTGCATGGATTTGCCCTCGTAGACCGGGTCGGTGATCATGCCCTCGAGCCGGCCGACCAAGCGGATGGCGTTCTTGGTTTCCGCTGAAGGCACGCCGTAGACCGGGTAGGCGTATTCCTCCAGCAGCACGACGTCGTCACCGACGATGGGCTGGCCGAGTTCGACCAGCTCGGCGGTGCGCTGGGCGATCTCCAGCACCTGGGCGCGGGTCTGCTGCGCGGTGCAGGAGGCATCGATGCCGATGACGTTGCGGGCGCGGCCGTCGGCGGCAAAGCCGACCAGCATGCCGGCATGGGTCGAGCCGGTGACGGTGCAGACGACGATGTAGTCGAACTTGAACCCGAGCTCGGCTTCCTGCGCCCGCACCTCCTCGGCAAAGCCGACATAGCCGAGCCCGCCATACTGGTGCACCGAGGCGCCGGCCGGGATCGGGTAGGGCTTGCCGCCGGATGCCTCGACTTCGGCAATGGCGTTCTTCCAGCTGTCGCGGATGCCGATGTCGAAGCCGTCATCGACCAGCCGCACATCGGCGCCCATGATGCGGCTCAGCATGATGTTGCCGATCCGGTCGTAGACCGCATCCTCATGCGGCACCCAGGCCTCCTGCACCAGCCGGCACTTGAAGCCGATCTTGGCGGCGACGGCCGCCACCATGCGGGTGTGGTTGGACTGCACGCCGCCGATCGACACCAGCGTATCGGCGCCCGAGGCGATGGCGTCGGGGACGATGTACTCGAGTTTCCTGAGCTTGTTGCCGCCGAAGGCGAGCCCGGAATTGCAATCCTCACGCTTGGCATAGAGCTCGACGCCGCCCCCGAGATGGGCGCCGAGACGCTCCAGCTTTTCGATCGGGGTTGGCCCGAAGGTGAGGGGGTGGCGGGGGAATTTCGCGAGGTTCATGGCGTAGCTCCTTGAGCTTCAGATTGACTCAAGGCTAGCAATTGTCGCGCGAAGGGTGCTTTCAATGTTGATGCATGGATTGCTTGCGGCGGCTGTACAGCCGAGAGGGGCTATGCACTTTCCACCGCAGAAAGGGATCAGAATGAAAGAATCTTCCGACGCCGTTCTCGATCGGATCGACCTCAGAATGCTGCGGGCGCTGCAGCGGGATGGCCGGGTCAGCAATGCCGACCTCGCGGCAGAAGTCGGCGTCAGCGCCGCGACCTGCCACCGGCGGACGCAGCACCTGGTGGAGGCCGGCTACATCTCGGGCTTCCGGGCGATGGTGGCGCCGCAGCAGGTGGAGCTTGGCACACTGGTGCTGGTCGGCGTGGTGCTCGATCGCTCGACTCCCGAGAGCTTTGCGGCCTTCGAGAGCGCCGTGCAGAAGCTGAAGTTCGTGCTCGATTGCCACCTGGTGGCCGGCGACTTCGACTATTTCCTCAAGATCCGGGTGCGCGACATGGCGGATTTCAACCGCCTGCACGGGACGCAACTGATCGGCCTGCCCGGGGTCAGGCAGACCCGGACGTTCTTTGTGATGAAAGAGGTGGTGGATGGACGGGCGCTGGAGTTTTGATCGTCGCGCCACACGCCGGCAGTCTCCCTCCCCCTTGTGGGGAGAGATTAAGGGTGGAGGGCCACAAGCTCGGAGCGTGGAGCATCCCCCACCCAGCTACGCAACGGACTTGGGCAGAGCCAAGTCCTGCTTCGCTACCCTCCCCACAAGGGGGAGGGAGACGATCGAGTACCTGGCTCTAGCGGGCCTCACCCCACCGGATATGCGACATAGGCAAAGCGCCGGCTATCCGGGGCCCACGAATTCACGTTGATCGTGCCCTGGCCGCCGTTGAAGCGGGTGATGTCGCGGGTGCCGGTGCCGTCGGGGCGCATGAAGCGGAGGATGACGTCCTGGTCGGTTGGGTGGCCCGTGGTGCCTGGGGGGTAGCTGAGGTAGGCGATCGCGTTGCCATCGGGCGAGAAGTGGGGGAACCAGTTCACCCGCTCGTCGAAGGTGATCTGGGTCAGCTCGGAGCCGTCGGTGCGCATTTTGAAGATCTGGGCGTGGCCGGGTGAGCCCTGCTCGGAGTTGAACCAGATCCACTGCCCATCGGGCGAGTACTCGGCCCCGTCATTGGGCACCAGCACATCGGTCAGCTGGGTGTCCGGACCGCCAGCGGCCGGGATGGTCCAGATATTGACCTTGGCCCACTGGTTCTCGCCCACTGCGTTGATGCCGACATAGGACAGGGTTTTGCCGTCGGGCGAGACGCCGTGCAGGTAGTAGTGATGGCGGTGCGGATAGGTGTTCGACACCCGCCGCGGCGTGCCGCCCGAGATCGGCACGGCATAGAGGTGGCCATCGTCGGAACTGACATAGACCGTCGAGCCATCGGGCGACAGCACGTGATCGTTGTTGAGGTCGTTGAGGCCGCCGGTATTTAGCTTTCCGATCTCGCCGCTGCCGTCTGCAGCAATGGTCCAGAGCTCGCCGCCGGCGTTGAACACCAGCGTCCTGCCGTCGGGCGTCCAGTTCGGCGCCTCGATGATCTCGTCGGCGGTGAACAGTACCTGCCGGTTGCCGCCATCGATATCGATGATGGTCAGTTCCGACACCTGGCCCGGCAGCAGGCTGCGGCCACGGCGGGCGAAGTTGGGTCGTTGCGGCACGTCGAATCCTCCCGGTCCATGGGCAGATAGTGGCAGTGGAATCGCCGATAGCGGAATGGTTCCTGCGGCGATTTTTCTTTTTCGTGATGCTCGACCAAGCGACGAAGCACGTTATGCATTTCGCGTACGGAGGCCCGACCGCATGACATTGCCGCAGATGCTGTCCTTTGCCGTCGTCGCGCTGATGATGGTGGCCTTCGTCTGGGGCAAGCTGCGTTACGACCTGGTGGCGGCACTGGCGCTGCTGCTGGCTGTGCTGGTCGGGGTGGTGCCGCCGGAAAAGGCGTTCTCCGGTCTCTCGGACGATATCGTCATTATCGTGGGCAGTGCGCTGGTGGTGAGCGCCGCGGTGTCGCGCTCCGGCATTATGGATATCGCTTTGGCGCGGGTGGCGCCCAACGTCACTGCGCCGCGGGTGCAACTGCTGATCCTTGTCACCGTGGTCGCGGTGCTCTCGGCCTTCGTCAAGAATATCGGGGCGCTGGCGATCATGATCCCGATCGCTTTCCAGATGGCGCGGCGCTCGGGCGTGTCGCCGTCGCGCTTCCTGATGCCGATGTCGTTCGCGGCGCTGCTCGGCGGGCTGATGACGCAGATCGGCACCTCGCCCAACATCATCGTGTCGCGAGTGCGCGAGGACCTGACCGGCACCAGCTTTCACATGTTCGATTTCACCCCGGTCGGGCTGGCGCTCGCCGTCGCCGGGGTGATCTTCCTCGTCTTCTTCTATTGGCTGCTGCCGGAGCGGAAGCGCGAGGGCTTAGCGGTGGGCGAAGCCATCGAGATCAAGAACTACACCACCGAGGCGACGGTGGGCTCCAACTCGGCGGCGCTCGAAAAGACGGTGAGCGACCTGCACAAGCTGGCGGGCGGCAAGGCGATGGTCACCTCGATCGTTTCGGCCAAGGGCGGGCGGCGCACGCCGTTCCCCGACGCGGTGCTGCGCGAGGGCGACCGGGTGATCGTCGAAGGCGAGCCCGAGGCGCTGGACCGGCTGATCGAGCGGGGCGGGCTCTCCCTGTCCGACCGCACCCATGCACCGGGGCTCGACCTCGTCACCATCGAAGCGATCATCGGACCGAACTCGCCGCTGGAGGGCACGACGGCGCGCGACTTCGCGCTGTTCGAACGCACCGGGCTCAACCTCCTCGCCGTCAGCCGGCGCGAGCGGCGCTTCTCCGAACGGCTCGGGCAGATCCGGCTGGAGGAGGGCGATGTGGTGCTGCTGCGCGGCAGCCGCACCCAGATGGGCGAGCAACTGCGCGATCTCGATGCGCTGCCGCTCGCCGAGCGCAACCTGCAACTGGGCAGCGTGCGCAACCGGCTGCTGCCGATCGGCATCCTCGGGGTGGCGATGCTGGTAACGGCGCTCGGTTGGGCGCCGGTGCCGATCGCCTTCTTTGCCGCGGCCGTGCTGATCGTCGCCAGCGGGGCGCTGCCGCTGCGTGATATCTACCGCCAGCTCGATGGGCCGATCCTGATCATGCTGGCGGCGCTGATCCCGGTGAGCGACTCGCTGCGCGAGACTGGCGCCACCGACCTGATCGCGGCGTGGCTCGGGCAGGTGTCGATGGGGCTGCCGCCGATCGGGGCGCTGGCGGTGATCCTGATCGCCGCCATGGCGGTGACGCCGTTTCTCAACAACGCGGCGACGGTGCTGGTAATGGCGCCGATCGCCGCGAGCTTCGCCACCGATCTCGGACTGCGGCCCGAGGCGTTCCTGATGGCCGTGGCGATCGGCGCCGGCTGCGACTTCCTGACGCCGATCGGCCACCAGTGCAACACGCTGGTGATGGGGCCGGGCGGCTATCGCTTCGGCGATTACTGGCGGCTCGGGCTGCCGCTGTCGATCCTCGTCATCTCCATCGCAGTGCCGCTGCTGTCGCTGGTCTGGCCACTCAACTGAGGTGGTGTTGCCCCGGGCGCTCGCTTCCCCTACATACGGCGCTCGCAATTCAAGCTACCAGCGGCGGGAGCAGTGCCCTCATGGCGCGCCAGTTCATCTATCACATGCACGGAATGTCCAAGGCCTATGCCAGCGGCAAGAAGGTGCTCGACAACATCCACCTGAGTTTCTACCCCGATGCCAAGATCGGCGTCCTGGGTCCGAACGGCTCGGGTAAGTCCACGCTGCTCCGCATCATGGCCGGTATCGACACCGAGTTCACCGGCGAAGCCTGGGTGGCCGATGGCGCCAAGGTGGGCTACCTGGCGCAGGAGCCGCAGCTCGATCCGGCGCTCGACGTCAAGGGCAACGTCATGACCGGCGTCAAGGAGAAGAAGGACGTCATCGATCGCTACAACGAGCTGATGATGAACTATTCCGACGAGACCGCCGACGAGGCGACCAGGCTCCAGGACATCATCGACAGCCAGAACCTCTGGGATCTCGACAGCCAGGTCGAAGTCGCCATGGAAGCGCTGGGCTGCCCGCCGGGCGATGCCGACGTCAATAACCTGTCGGGCGGTGAGAAGCGCCGCGTAGCGCTCTGTGCGCTGCTGCTGTCGAAGCCTGACTTGTTGCTGCTGGACGAGCCGACCAACCATCTCGACGCCGAGACCACGGCGTGGCTCGAAAACCACCTGCGCGAATTCCCCGGCGCGGTGCTGATCATCACCCACGACCGCTACTTCCTCGACAACGTCACCGGCTGGATCCTTGAGCTCGATCGCGGTCGCGGCGTGCCCTACGAAGGCAACTACTCGGCCTACCTCAACGCCAAGGCCAAGCGCTTTGCGCAGGAGCAGTCGGAAGACGCGGCCCGCGCCAAGGTGCTGGAGCGCGAGCGCGAATGGATGGGGCAGAGCCCGCAGGCCCGTATGGCCAAATCCAAGGCGCGTATCCGCGCCTATGACGAGCTGGTGAAGGTCAACGAGGCCCGCACCCAGTCGTCGACGGCGCAGATCATCATTCCGCCGGGCGAGCGGCTGGGGCAGAACGTCATCGATATCAATGGCGTCACCAAGTCCTATGGCGATCGCGTGCTGATCGACAACCTGACCTTCAAGCTGCCGCCGGGCGGCATTGTCGGCATCATCGGCCCGAACGGCGTCGGCAAGTCGACGCTGTTCCGGATGATCACCGGGCAGGAGAAGCCGGATTCCGGCGAGATCACCGTCGCCGACAACGTCAACCTCGGTTATGTCGACCAGAGCCGCGACACGCTCGCGCCGAACAAGACGGTGTGGGAAGAAATCTCCGGCGGCAACGAGATCCTGATGCTGGGCAAGCGCGAGATGAACTCGCGCGCCTATACCTCGGCGTTCAACTTCAAGGGCGCCGACCAGCAGCAGAAGGTGGGAAACCTCTCCGGCGGGCAGCGTAACCGCGTGCACCTCGCCAAGATGCTGAAGTCGGGCGCCAACGTCCTCCTCCTCGACGAGCCGACCAACGATCTCGATACCGAAACCCTCGCCGCGCTCGAAGAGGCGCTGGAGGAATTCGCCGGCTGCGCCGTGATCATCAGCCACGATCGCATGTTCCTCGATCGGCTGGCCACGCACATGCTGGCCTATGAAGGCGACAGCCACTTCGAGTGGTTCGAAGGCAACTTCCAGGACTACGAGCAGGACAAGATCCGACGGCTGGGTGCGGACTCGGTGAACAACCACCGGGTGACGTACAAGAAGCTGACGCGGTAAGTGGCACGGGCTTCCATGCGAAAAAGGGCGGCGTCGATGACGCCGCCCTTTCTCTTTGAGCGCTGATCCACGGGCAGGGCGCCGTTTCTAGCCGATAAGCGGAGGTTGGACAGAATCGCGTGTGGGGGAGCCCCACGCACTGAGTGCTGTTATCTGGCTCGCCCACTCGTCGGCGGCGTGTCGTCGGGCGAACCGCCGAGGCCGCCCATCCCCATTCCGCCTCCACCCATCCCGCCACCTCCGCCGGCACCTCCACCCCCGCCACCACCTTGGCCACCGCCCTTGCGGCCAGCGCCGCCGCCGGCGCTCGGTCGCGTCGGCCCCTGCGGTGGGATCGCCAGGTCCGCTGGTACCGGTTCGAGGTCCAGTGCCTTGCGGATGTAGTTGCGCAGCGAGACGACCAGTTCATCGGTGCGGATTTCGTGACCGGCTGCGAGCTCGCGGGCAGCGCGATCGGCGAGGCGGACTTGCTCCTCGGTGCCGAGCAGCAGGATATCGGAGAGGGCAGCTTCGACGGCGTCGCGGATAGCGCGGCGGCGCTCGGCGGCTGTTTCACTGAGGGGGTGCGAGGCCTCGCCTTCGGGAGGGTCGCCAGGTTTGTGATCGCGCTTATGCGTGGGGTCGACGGTCATGGTGCCGGTGAACGAGCCACCCAGCACCTTGTAGGCGGCGATCAGGGTCTTCAGCCGCTCGTTGATCTGGCGGTTGAGCCGCTGCTGGCGCTGCTGGATGGTCATCATCACCAGCAGCCGGATGCCGATGCCGATCAGCGTGACCAGCCCCACGCCGATCAGCGTTGCCAGCACACTTTCCCACGAACTGAAATCCAGACCTCGCACCGGCTCGCCCCCTGATCCGCACCGCTCTCAAAGAGACGGTACATGAAAACAGGGACTTGGCCGATGCGTTCCGTCATGCAGGGCGGTGCGACTACCCGGTCAGTCCTTCTCGCCCTCGAGCCGCAGCATGTCGCCGCCTTCACCCAGCGAGATCAGCCCCGTCTTGGCGTAGAGGTCGAGCTTGGCGCGCGTATCCGCGATGTCGAGGTTCCGCATGGTCAGCTGGCCGATGCGGTCGGCAGGGCTGAACGGGGCGTCCTCGACCTTTTCCATGCTCAGCCGCTCGGGCGCATAGGTGAGGTTCGGGCTCTCGGTGTTGAGGATCGAGTAGTCGTTGCCGCGGCGCAGTTCGAGCGTCACTTCGCCGGTGATGGCATTGGCCACCCAGCGTTGTGCGGTCTCGCGCAGCATCAGGGCCTGGCTGTCGAACCAGCGGCCCTGGTAGAGCAGGCGCCCCAGACGCATGCCGCTGATGCGGTACTGCTCGATGGTATCCGCGTTGTGGATACCCGTGACCAGCCGCTCATAGGCGATGTGCAGCAGCGCCATGCCCGGCGCCTCGTAGATGCCGCGGCTCTTGGCCTCGATGATGCGGTTCTCGATCTGGTCGCTCATGCCGAGGCCGTGGCGGCCGCCAATGGCGTTGGCTTCGAGGAACAGCGCCACCGGATCGGCGAAAGTCTGGCCGTTCAGCGCCACCGGCTGGCCTTCGGCGAAGCGCACCACCACCTTCTCGGCTTTGACGGGTTCGTCGTCGCGCCAGAACGGCACGCCCATGATCGGGTTGACGATCTTGATGCCGCTGTCGAGGCTTTCGAGATCCTTGGCCTCGTGCGTCGCGCCCAGCAGGTTGCTGTCGGTCGAGTAGGCCTTCTCGGCACTCATCTTGTAGGCGAAGCCGTGCGCGGTGAGGAACGCTGACATCTCGGAGCGGCCACCCAGCTCGTCGATGAACTGCTGGTCGAGCCAGGGCTTGTAGATGCGCAGGTTCGGGTTGGTCAGCAGGCCGTAGCGGTAGAAGCGCTCGATATCGTTGCCCTTGAAGGTCGAGCCGTCGCCCCAAATGTTGACCCCATCCTCCTGCATGGCCGAGACCAGCATGGTGCCGGTGACGGCGCGGCCGAGCGGCGTGGTGTTGAAGTAGGTGATGCCGCCGGTCGAGATGTGGAAGGCGCCCGACTGGATGGCGGCGATACCCTCGTGCACCAGCTGGGTGCGGCAATCGACGAGGCGCGCGTTCTCGGCGCCGAAATCCATCGCCTTTTTGGGGATCTCGTCATAGTCGGCTTCGTCAGGCTGGCCGAGATTGGCGGTATAGGCATAGACCTTGGCGCCCTTGAGCTTCATCCACAGCAGGGCAGCACTGGTGTCGAGGCCACCGGAGAAGGCGATGCCGACTTTTTCTCCCTTGGGCAGGCTCTTCAGGATCGTACTCACAGGGGGCTCCAGTCGGCTCGTAGGTTTGGCAGGGACGCTGATGGCCCGGGCGAATAACAAATTTCACGCGGCTCGCATAGCAGCGGGCTTGATCGATTTCCCCGGCGCCGCGACGTTGCTATGGAGACGGCGGCAACGAACGGGGTTTTAGAGATGGCTGACTGGTCTCCCTCCACCTACCTGAAGTTCGAGGACGAGCGGACCCGGCCGGCGCACGACCTCCTCGCCCGGGTGCCGCTCGAAGCGCCGGGGCGCATTGTCGACATGGGCTGCGGGCCGGGCAACTCGACCGAGCTGCTGGTCGAGCGCTACCCTGCAGCGGAGGTGACCGGCCTCGACAATTCCCCCAACATGCTGGCCGAAGCGCGGAAACGCCTTGCGGGCGTCAGCTTTGCCGAGGCGGATGCCGGCACCTGGGTGCCGGATACAGGCACGCAGCTGGTATTCGCCAACGCCATATACCAGTGGGTACCGGACCATCTCGCCGTGTTTCCCCGCATCGTCGCAGCGCTGCCGGAGGGCGGGGTGCTGGCCGTGCAGATGCCCGACAACATGGCGGAGCCTTCGCATGTGCTGATGCGCAAGGTGGCGGCCGAGGGGCCGTGGGCCACAAAGCTCAAAGGGGCGGCGCGCCAACCCTTGCCGCCGGTACGGGTCTATTACGACGCGCTGCGTCCGGTCGCCCGCCACATCGACATCTGGCACACGATCTACAACCACGTGCTCGATGACCCCGCAGCGATCGTCGAGTGGGTGAAGAGCACGGGGCTGAGGCCATTTGTCGACCCGCTGGAGCCAGCCGAGCGCGAGGCATTTCTCGCGCGCTACCTCGCAGAGATCACCGAGGCTTATCCGCGGACTGTGGACGGCAAGGTGCTGCTGCGCTTCCCGCGGCTGTTCATCGTGGCGGCAAAGTAGGGGGCGGGAGCAACGCCGCCCCCCTGTCGTCACAGCTCGTGGCGCCAGATGATCACCGGGCCATCCTCGGGATCGACGCGCTCGCCGGTGCGGGCAAAGCCGTTGGCGGAGAGCACCTTTTGCGAGGCCAGGTTTTCGACGGCGGTCTCGGCAACCACCGCCGCAACTCGCGGGTCGGTTTCCGCCCAGAAGAGCAGGTCCGCCACGGCGCGGGTGGCGACGCCGCGACCCCGGCTGGCCGGGGCGACGCCGTAGCCGATCTTGATCGTCTCACTCTCCGGGGCGCCGATCAGCGAGAGGAGGCCGACAATGGTCTCGTCCTCGACGATCAGCCAGGCGGCGGGGTCAAAAGCCTCGCGGATGGAGGCGGCGAGACCGGCCAGCATCTCCAGCACCGGAGGCGGGGCGATGTCGGCGACAAGGCGCAGATTGTTGGGGCCGCGGCCTCCAATGAGGGCGGCGAAGTCGGAAGCTGTTGCTTCGATCAGCATGTTGGTTCTCGGCAATAGATGGAGTGGCGCCAGCGAACTGACGCGGCACGAGCCGAGCGACGGATTTCAGGCGTTAGCGAACACGTTCACTTGAGGCCATCCTGCCGCACGGCTGGGGATGGGAAGCGTGGTCAAAGGCATTCTCCTCTGGTTGCAGCGTCACTAGCAGTGCCCACCATGGCCAGGCAAGTCCCGCTCGGCGTGCTGGCCAGTGGCAACCGGCGGTGCTAGATGCGCGCTTTACTTTCTCCTGAGGCAGGTCATGACCTCTCCCTTTGAAATCGACTTCGATGGTGCGCTGATCCGCGGCGAGGCCGCCGGCTTCGGCATTCCGGTGGTGTTCCTCCATTCCGGCGTAACCGACCGGCGCATGTGGTCGGGGCAGATGCAGCAGCTGGCGGCCGAGGGCTACCACGTCATCAGCTACGACCGGCGCGGCTACGGCCAGACCGAGACGGCGGACGTGCCGTTCAATCACCTGGTGGATCTCGAAACCGTGCTCGACCGCCTGAGCGTCCATGCCGCCATCTTCGTCGGCTCGTCGATGGGTGGCGCGCTGGCCCTCGATTTCGCGCTCGAGCATCCGAACCGGACCGTCGCACTGGTGCTGATGGGCACCGGCGTGACCGGTCATGAGGGAGAATCCGACGAAGATGCGGAGGAACTCGAAGAAGCGTTCGAGTATGCGAGGGAGCGCGGCAGCATCTCCACGGCCAACCGCATTCAGGCGCACCAGTGGCTCGACGGGCCGTATGGCGAGTCGGGCCGGGTAAGCGGGCCGGTGCGTGACCTGTTCCTCGCGATGAATGAGATCCATCTCAACCACGCTCCGCTGACCAAGGAGGAGCGGCCGGATTCGGCGGTCGACAACCTCCATACGATCACCGCGCCAACGCTGCTGGTGGTGGGCGAACTCGACTATGCCGACATCGTCTCGCTGCACGACGACCTCTCGGAAGAGATCGAGAACGCCTTCGCAGTGGTGCTCGAGGAAACGGCACATTTCCCCAGCCTCGAGCGCCCCGACCTGTTCGACCCGATCCTGTTCGAGTTCCTCGAAGCGGTGACCGGGCAGGGCGAAGATGACGAAGACGAGGGCGAGGACTGAGCGCTACTCAGGCTATCGGCCTTATGTCGTCGCAAGGCATCGTGGCTTTCCCCTCATCCGGCGCTACGCGCCACCTTCTCCCCGACGGGGAGAAGGATACGGAGAGCGCATTGATCACCTCGGTCCCTCTCCCCGTTGGGGAGAGGGTGGATTGCGCGCAGCGCGAGACGGGTGAGGGGTTGGTAGGCACCGAGCCAGCCGAAGGGATCTGACGCTACTCCGCCGCCACACGACCAAAACTGCGGCGGAAGGCGCTGGGGCTGACGCCGGTGCGGCCGCGGAAGTGATGGCGCAGGGTTTCCTGGCTCCGAAAACCCGAGGCTTCGGCGATGGCGTCGAGGCCGAAATCGGTGGTCTCAAGCAATTCCTTACAGCGCTCGACGCGCTCCGCGATCAGCCAGGTGAGGGGGCTCAGCCCCGTCGCGTCGTTGAAGTGTCGAATCAACGTCCGCTCGGAAAGCCTTGCCAGCTCAGCCATCCGGGCGATGCTCCAATCCTCGTTCAGGCGTTGCCGCAGGGTATCGAGGAGCGGGCCGATGCGGCCGCGACGTTCCTTTGCCACCGGACGGGCGACGAACTGCGCCTGGCCGCCGTCGCGATGCGCCGGCAGCACCAGACGACGGGCCACGGTGTTGGCGACCTCGGCGCCGAAATCCTGGCGGACGATGTGGAGGCAGAGATCGATGCCGGCGGCGGAACCGGCCGCGGTGAAGAGGTTCGCGTCCTCGGAATAGAGGATGTCGGGCAGCACCTCGATATCAGGGAATTCCGAACGGAGGATCTCGGCATAGCGCCAATGCGTGGTGGCACGGCGTCCCTCCAGCAGCCCGGCGTGAGCCGGAACGAATACCCCGGAGCAAAGCGTTGCGATGTGGGCGCCGCGGGCATGGGCGGCCCGGAGCGCTGCGACCAGCGGTTCGGGCACCGGCGTCATGGCACCGCGCCAGCCGGGAACGACGATCAGTCCGGCGGCGTCGAGCCGGCCGAGATCGTGGTTGGCGGTGACACTGATGCCGCCATAGGCGAGGATGGCGACGTGGCGGTCGAGGATCATGATGGCGGTATCTTACCGCATATTGGCATTCCCGCCACTCACCGATCTCGCCGCTTTCCGGCAAGTTCCGGCCATTCCGATGCAGTCTTTGATCGGTCGCGCTTCGAACCGGAAAGTCTGCACCTTTTCCTGAAGCACTCCAATGGAGGGCAAGATGCCAAGCAATGTCGCCGTCGTCCCTGCTGCCGCGTCCACCGAGGCGCTGCTGCATTTTTCTCGCAAGCTCGGCTTTGAGACTGACTGCTGGGATGTCCACGATGCGTTGGGCCGCGAGGTCGACGACTTCGTGCTGCTCGATGTGCGGAGCCCGACGCTCTATGCCGAGGGCCATGTCCCCGGAGCGCTCAACCTGCCGCACGGCAAGATCACGCAGCGCAAGATGGCGGAGTGGCCGGAGGGGACGCTGTTCGTCACCTATTGCGCCGGTCCACATTGCAACGGCGCCGACAAGGGGGCGCTGCGGCTCGCTCAACTCGGGTTGCCGGTCAAGCTGATGATCGGTGGTGTCACCGGCTGGCTGGACGAGGGTTTTACTCTGGCCACCGGCGAGGCGATTGGCCGGATCGCACTGCAGGCGGCGGAATAAGTTCAGCAGCATTCCCAAATGCGCTTGCCAGCGGTGCTGCTCCGACGACAAGCTCCGCCCGAATGGATCCTTTGGGAAGGGCTCGACTAATGAAGCGGATTATCCTTGGCGCCATCGCTGCGGCGACGGTGCTCATCACGCCGGCGCTGGCCTGCGAAACCATCACCAGCACCAAGGTGAAGGTGAGCGCCTGCGTCGACACCACGGGCTGGGCGACGCAGACGCCGTCCGGCGACCAGGAGTTTCTCTATTTCTCGAACGATGAGACGATGGGTTTTGCGGTAATCAACGAGAACGCGGCCTGGCCGGTCTCGAAGTACCGGGAAGCGATCCTCATCAACGCAGCGGCGGCTGCCCTCGACGCCAAGCCGGAGAACGTCACCATCGTCAGCGAGCGGCTGGAGAACATCGGCGGCAAATCCTGGAACGTCATCGAGTACCAGGTGCTGATCCCCGATGGAGCGTTGCTGTTCCAGAACTTCTACTATGTCGAGGCAGGGTTCGGCTCGAGCCAGTTCGTCTACTGGAGCGCGCCCGAAGGGGGCACATCGACAGCGTTTCGCGCCGGGCAGATGCTGGCGACGGTAGAATTCACCAATTGAGTGGAACAGGGGCGGCTCGCCGGCCGCCCCTGTTTTGACTAGATGGCCAGGAGGCCATCGAAGTGCTGGCCGAGTTGGGCCGTGGGCAGGTTGGTCAGGTCCTTGGGCAGTTCGGCGACGATGCTGTCGCGCAGCCCCTTGCTGAACGCCGGACGCAGGTCGCCCAGCGCCGTCGGCGCCGCGGCGACGATCAACTGATCGAAGGCGCGCTGCTGGTGCTTGCGCTCCAGTTCCTCGGCGACGTTCTCGACGAAGCGCCGTTCGCGCACCGCCACGGGATCCGATGACGGCTCGATGGCGCTGCGGCCATGGCCGACCGACGAGAAGCTGCGCCCCGGACGATCCGCCATGATCTCGCCGGCCTTCAGCGGCGTCTGCTCGAACATCAGGTCGTCGACAGCCTGCAATCCCTTGCCGGGGCCGTGGTGCTCGAACACCTTGGCTGTCGCTCCATCGGCGATGAGGATCCAGGTGACCTTGGCTTTCATGGCGTGCTCCTTTGGTGGGTACGAGAAGGCTAACGCAGGACGTGGCGATTGGTTTGATCTCCATCAAGGTGGGTTGTCCGGGTAATCACAAACTCTGATTTGTGCCGGGGGCAGGGCCGCTGCTAGAAGGCGGGTCTCCCGCCCGGAAGGACACGCGTTGGCGTCCGTCACCAGCACCGACAATACCAGCAGCGATAGCGGCCTTGCCGCCGGCGTCGCGACTTATGTGATGTGGGGCTTCCTGCCGCTGCTGTTCAATCTGCTGAACCATGTGGGCGCGGCAACAGTGGTCGCCAACCGGACGCTGTGGTCGCTGCTGGTGCTGGGCGTCATCATGATCCTCGGCGGGCGCCTGGCCGTGGTGCGAGCGGCGCTGCGCGACCCGCGCACCGTAACCTCCATGGCGCTGGCGGCGCTGATCCTCGGCGGCAACTGGCTGATCTACATCTTTGCGGTCGAGACCGGGCAGGTGCTGGAGGCCAGCTTCGGCTATTTCATCCTGCCCTTGGTCAATGTAGCGACCGGGGTGCTGCTACTGGGCGAGCGGCTCAACCGCTGGCAGTTGGTGGCGATCGCCATCGCGGCGGTCGCCATCGGTATCCAGGCGGTTTCCATCGGCGGCATCCCTTACGTGGCGCTCGGCCTGGCGCTGACCTTCGCGGTGTATGGTTATCTCAGGAAAACCGCCAAGGTCGGCTCGGCGCCGGGGCTGTTCGTCGAGACCATGGTGCTGGCGCCGATCGCCATCGCGTTTCTCGGCTACAGTTTCGTGCGCGATGGCAGCATCGGCTGGCATGCCGATCCGTACTCGCTCTCCTTGCTGGCGCTGACCGGGCCGGCGACGGTGCTGCCGCTGCTGCTGTTTGCCTTCGCGGTGCAGCGGCTGAAGATGACCACCGTAGGCATGCTGCAATATATTGCGCCCTCGATCACCTTCATCCTCGCCATCACCCTGTTCGGCGAGCACCTCAATGCGGTGCGGCTCGGCAGCTTTGCACTGATCTGGGTGTCACTGATCGTCTACACGACGGACTCAGTACTGCGCCGCCGCCGGGCCTCGGCATGACGGAGCCGATGCCGGCCCTGACGCTGAATGGCCGGGTCGACGGCACATTCGTGGTCGAGACGGCAGCGGTCGCCTCGACGGCGCGTCCCGAACTGATGCTGACCTATGCCGGTATCGTCGGCGACCGCCACGAGGGGCTGGTGCGGCCGAGCGGGGCGCGCGAACCCTGGTATCCGCGCGGCACGCCGATGCGGAACGAACGGCAGATCTCGATCCTCAGCGCCGAGGAACTGGCTGAAATCGCCGCAACGCTCAGCCTGCCGCAGATACCGGGGCAATGGGTGGGCGCCAACCTGATCCTCTCCGGGATTCCCTACCTCACGAGGCTGCCGCCACGCAGCCTGATGCTGTTTCCGTCCGGCGCCACCATCCGCATCGACGGCGACAACGACCCGTGTCGGAAGACCGGCCGGACCATCGCGGCAGAGGTTCCGGGCCGGGCTGATCTCGAGTTCGGCTTCGTCAAGGCGGCGATGGGCAAGCGCGGCCTCGTCGGCTGGGTCGAGCGCGAGGGCGCGATCCGGGTTGGCGATGCGGTGAAGGTGCGGACCTGGCGGCAGGTGGGGTATCCGGGGTAGGGACGCGGACAACCGGTAGTAACTCTCGTGGGCAGCCCCTCACCCTCTCCCCAGCGGGGCCCCGGACGAGGGCGGAGCCCTCGCCGGTAGGGGACGCGTCTTGCGTGGGGATCGCCACAACGCCCCCTCTCCCCGCTCGGGGTGAGGGCAGTGCGTGTCGGAAGCGGGCTAAACCCCCGGCCGCGCGCGCCGGATCGTTTCCGCCACCTGCTCGAACACCGCACCGAACGGCGTCGCTTCGCGCCACACCAGCGACAGCTGTCGCCGCGCCCCGGGCGATTGCAGGCGGCGGATACGGATGCGATCGCCCGTCGCTTCCTTTCGCAGCGCGATCTCGGGCAACAGCGTGATGCCCTGGCCGTTGGCGACGAACTCGACGATGGTCGAGAGCGAGGTGGCGGCGAAGGTGCGCCGGGCGGCATCCGGATCGAGGGCGCAGGCGGCAATGGCCTGGTCGCGGAAGCAGTGGCCCTCGTCGAGCAACAGCATCCGGTCGCCGTCGATTTCGGCTATGGGAACCGGGTCTGCGGCAGTGTCGGCGGCGCCGGTCGCCAGCACGAACTCGTCGGCAAACAGCGGAGCCATCGCGAGGCGCGGCCCACCGGCTTTCGGCTCGCTGGCGATCAGCGCCAGGTCGAGGCTGCCGTCGGCAAGACCCTCGACCAGCGCATCGGTGCGGCTCTCGGAGACGGTGAAGCTGAGCTCAGGCAGCTCGCGCTGCAGGGCAGGGAACACGTGCGGCAGCAGGTAGGGGGCGACGGTAGGAATTACCCCCAACCGCAATGGCCGCGTCGGGCTGCCGCGCTGGCCGCTGACAAACGCCATCAGTCCTTCGGTCTGCTCGAGAATCGGCCGCACCCGCTCGATGAACTCGCGGCCGAGCGGCGTCAGCCGTACCGATTTGCCGAGGCGGTCGAACAACGGGCCACCGCACAGCGCTTCGAGCTGGCGGATCTGCTGGCTGAGGCCGGGTTGGGTGACGTGGTTGCGCTCGGCGGCGCGGCCGAAATGACCGGTTTCCGCCAGCGCAACGGCATACTGCATCTGCCGGAGCGTGATCATAATTTGAGATTATCACGCTTAGAAGTGCAATCAATTGGCATTATGCTCCTACACCGAGGCACAATGGAACTATTCCAAAGTGTGGGCCCGGGATGGATCGCGACGGAGCGCGCGAACCGTCACCGTCGCGTCACCCGGAAACCCTATCGCAACGCGACAACTCGAGACTTACGGAGACGACCATGGACGCAGCGAACGAAGGTGGTGCGGGCAAGTGCCCGGTGCCGCATGGCAGCGCGGGCCGCAGCAATCGTGACTGGTGGCCGAACCAACTGGACCTGTCGGTGCTGCACCAGCACACGGCACTGTCCAACCCGATGGGTTCGGCGTTCGATTACGCGCAGGCGTTCAACAAGCTCGACCTCAAGGCGCTGAAGGCCGATCTCACGGCGCTGATGACCGACTCGCAGGATTGGTGGCCGGCCGATTTCGGACACTATGGTCCGCTGTTCATCCGCATGGCCTGGCACAGCGCCGGCACCTATCGCACGGCCGATGGCCGCGGCGGCGGTGGCGGCGGGCAGCAGCGCTTCGCGCCGCTCAACAGCTGGCCCGACAACGTCAACCTCGACAAGGCGCGGCGCCTGCTCTGGCCGATCAAGCAGAAATACGGCTCGGCCATCTCGTGGGCCGACCTGATGATCCTCGCCGGCAACGTCGCGCTCGAATCGATGGGCTTCAAGACCTTCGGCTTCGGTGGCGGTCGCGCCGACACCTGGGAGCCCGAGCTCGACATTTATTGGGGCAAGGAAGGCCAGTGGCTGTCCGACGAGGAGCGCTACGGTGGTGAGCGCGATCTCGAAAGCCCGCTAGCGGCGGTGCAGATGGGTCTGATCTACGTCAACCCCGAGGGCCCGGCCGGTAACCCCGATCCGCTGGCCTCTGCCCGTGACATCCGCGACACCTTTGCCCGCATGGCGATGAATGACGAAGAGACCGTGGCGCTGATCGCTGGTGGCCACACCTTCGGCAAGACGCATGGCGCGGGCGACGCCAAGCTCGTCGGGGTCGAGCCGGAAGCAGCCGGCATCGAAGAGCAGGGGCTCGGCTGGGTGAATGCCTTCGGCACCGGCAAGGGCGGCGATGCCATCGGCTCGGGGCTCGAAGTCACCTGGACTTCGACGCCGACCAAGTGGAGCAACAACTTCTTCTGGAACCTGTTCGGTTACGAGTGGGAGCTGACCAAGAGCCCGGCCGGCGCGCACCAGTGGACGCCCAAGCACGGCATGGGCGCCAACTCGGTGCCGGACGCGCATGATAAGGAAAAGCGCCACGCTCCGTCGATGCTGACCTCAGACCTGGCGCTGCGCGTCGACCCGGCCTACGAGAAGATCTCGCGCCGCTTCTTCGAGAATCCTGACCAGTTTGCCGACGCCTTTGCTCGCGCCTGGTTCAAGCTGACCCACCGCGACATGGGCCCGCGGGTGCGCTACCTCGGGCCGGAAGTGCCGGCCGAGGAACTGATCTGGCAGGATCCGATCCCGGCGGTTACGCACGAGCTGGTCAACGATGCGGATATCGCGGCACTGAAGGCCAAGATTCTCGCCACCGGCCTCACGGTCTCGGAACTGGTGAGCACCGCCTGGGCCTCAGCTTCGACCTATCGCGGCTCGGATATGCGCGGCGGCGCCAATGGCGCCCGCATCCGCCTCGCGCCGCAGAAGGATTGGGCGGTCAACCAGCCTGAGCAATTGGGCAAGGTGCTCGGCCACCTCGAGGCGATCCAGGCCGAGTTCGGCAAGCCGGTGTCGCTGGCCGACCTGATCGTTCTCGCCGGTTCGGTGGGTATCGAGAAGGCAGCCAAGGATGCCGGCCTCGACCTCACGGTGCCGTTCAGCCCGGGCCGCGCCGATGCGAGCGCCGAGCAGACCGATGCGGCCTCGTTCGCACCGCTCGAGCCGACGGCTGATGGCTTCCGCAACTACTCGAACGGCCGCCAGCGCCTGTCGCCCGAGGAGAACCTGGTCGATCGGGCCCAGTTGCTCGGCCTCACCGCGCCTGAGATGACCGTACTGGTGGGTGGCCTCCGTGCCCTCAGGGCCGGCCAGCCGCAGCATGGCGTGCTGACCAGCCGGCCGGAAACGCTGACCAACGACTTCTTCGTCAACCTGCTCGACATGGGCACGAAGTGGCGGCCGGCGTCGGAAGATCACAGCGTCTATCAGGGCGTCGATCGCGTTACCGGCGAGCCGAAATGGACCGCCACCCGTGTCGACCTGATCTTCGGTTCGCACTCGCAGCTGCGTGCGCTGGCCGAAGTCTACGGCCAGTCCGATGCGACCGAGAAGTTCGCGAGGGATTTCGTCGCGGCCTGGGTGAAGGTTATGAACGCGGATCGGTTCGATCTGGCGTGATCTGGAACGTGAAGGGCGCCACAAACTCGGTGCCCATCTCCCCTCTTGCGGGGGAGAAAGCGAAAACTTGGGCTTAGCGCAGCTAAGTCCTTAGTTTTCGCAAGAGGGGGGACGTTGGATCACGGTGCCCGTCACGTCCCCCCTCTTGGAATTTCTAAGGCTTAGCCAAGTAGCTAAGCCCAAGAAATTTTATTCTCCCCCGCATGGGGGGAGATGCCGAGAGGTCGGTGGGGGAATCCTCGTGAACGTCGCCTCACCAAACTCCGCGCAATTTGAATCAAACTTCGATCCTTACCTTCAGCCACCGCACTTAACTGCCGGGCCAAATTGCCCCGGTACGGCAGAAGCCGGAGGGAAGTGACATGACTGAGATGGAAGAAGGCACCACCCGAGCGTTCTCGACGTTCAGGGTCCTCAACGGTGACTCCAACATCGTGGAACGCGATCAGCTGTTCCGCAACATGGCCCAGCTCTACTCCTACGTGTCGGATCGCTGCGATGACGAGCAGGTCGCGCAGTATGACGAGGTGTTGTGCCAGCTGGCTGAATTGGTTGAGTCCGAAGCGCGGGTCCATGTGGCCAAGCTTCTGGCTCCGCTGGACCGTGCGCCGGGCAACGTGGTGGTCAAGCTCGCCAATGACGAGATCGAGGTGGCGCAGCCGCTGCTCGAGTTCTCCAATGTGCTGAGCGATGACGACCTGATCGAGATCATCGCCAACCAGACCGAAGAACATCGCGTCGCCATTGCCGGGCGGACGCAGGTGCCGGAGCGGGTGGGCGAGGCGATCGTCGAGCATGGCGAAACCGCCTCGGTGATCAAGCTGGTGCGCAACACCAATGCCGAGATCGGCCAGCAGGCGCTGGAGCGCCTCGCCGAGCGCGCCGCGTCGGATGCTGCGATCGCAGCCGACCTTCGGGGGCGCGAGGACCTCGACTGGAAGAGCCTCGGCGGCAAGATCGAAGCGGTCGGCGACCGAGTGCGCGAGACCATGTCGCGGATCGACCCGCGCGTCGATCCGGTCACTGTCGGCAAGGTGCAGGCAGTGGTCTACAACCGCATGCGCAACCGCGCCGGCTTCTCCAGCCAGGAGTGGAAGGTCGCCTACAACCAGGTGAAGGCGCTCTCCGATCGGAAGCAGCTCGATGAACGCGCGCTGATCCGCTTTGCCCGTTTCGGTTACGGCCACCACACCGCGGCGGCGCTCACCATGCTGCTGCGCGTCGGGCCGGAAGTTTTCGTCAAGTGGCTCGCCATGCAGGACTATGTGGCGATCACCGTGGCGCTTCGCGCCCTGGGCATCCAGCCCGACCTGTTCGAGGCGATGATCGCCTCGATGCCGTGGCGCGATCTGCCGAGCCAGGCCGACCTGCAGAATGTCCGGAGGCGCTTCGAGGCGCTGAGCAAGGACGAAGCGGTCGGCATCTTCGAGCTCTGGCGGACCCATGCCTTCCGCCGCCGGCTTCCCAACGAGGATGTCGTCGGCGCTGCCTGAACCAAAGCCTGTCCAACTTTTCAACGGCGGTCCGCGAGGGCCGCCGCTTTTCGTTCTGCATTGGATTTTGAGCGATTTGGATCAGGCGCGTTAAGCCGGGGGAACCCGTCGCGCGCTACTGAAGGTCCTCAGGGTCGCCTCACGACGTTCGCAACCGAGGTGATCCCCATGCCCAAATCCGCCCAACCCAAAGCTGCACCGGCCGAGACGTTCTCGCGCGACATCCTGCCGATCCCCGATGCCAAGCATGTCGGGCTCACCACCTATGACGCAAAGGACCCGGCGACCAGCTATCCGCCGATCCGCACTTTGCGCCCGCCGGTGGGAGCGCCCAATGTGCTGATCGTCCTCATCGACGATGTGGGCTTTGGCGCGTCCAGCGCTTTCGGCGGCCCGTGCGCCACGCCGAACTTCGAACGGCTGGCAAAGGATGGGCTCAAATACACCCGGTTCCATACTACGGCGCTCTGCTCGCCGACGCGGCAGGCGCTGCTGACCGGCCGCAACCACCATTCGGTCGGCATGGGCGCCATCACCGAGATGGCGACTTCCGCACCGGGCAACAACTCGATTCGGCCCAAGGAAAAGGCGGCGATCGCCGAGATCCTGAAGCTCAACGGCTATTCGACGGCGCAACTGGGCAAGTGCCACGAAGTGCCGTTCTGGGAAGTGTCGCCGGTGGGACCGTTCAACCAGTGGCCGACCGGCTCGGGCTTTGAGTATTTCTATGGCTTCGTCGGCGGCGAGGCGAACCAGTATTATCCGGGCCTCTATCTCGGCACGTCGGCGGTCGAGCCGCCCAGGACCCCGGAGGAGGGCTACACGCTGACCGAGGATCTGGCGGATCACGCCATCACCTGGGTGCGCCAGCAGAAGGCGCTGATGCCGGACAAGCCGTTCTTCATGTATTTCGCGCCCGGCGCCACGCACGCGCCGCACCATGTGCCCAAGAGCTGGTCGGATAAGTACAAGGGCAAGTTCGACGGCGGCTGGGACAAGCTGCGCGAGGAGACGCTGGCCCGCCAGAAGAAGCTCGGCGTCATCCCGCAGGATGCAAAGCTGACCAAGCGCCACGACGAAATCCCGGCCTGGGCCGATGTCGACGATGCGATGAAGCCGGTGCTGGCCCGTCAGATGGAAATCTATGCCGGGTACCTCGAGCAGGCCGACCATGAAGTCGGTCGGCTGATCGATACGCTCGAGGATCTGAACATCGCCGACGATACGCTGATCTACGTCATCATCGGCGATAACGGCGCTTCGGCCGAGGGGACGCTCAACGGTTGCTTCAACGAGATGACGACGCTCAACGGCATGCCGGGGATCGAGACCGTCGAGTTCCTACGTTCCAAGATCGACGATTTCGGCACCGCCAAAGCCTACAACCACTATGCCGTCGGCTGGGCGCATGCGCTGTGCACGCCATACCAGTGGACCAAGCAGGTGGCTTCGCACTGGGGCGGCACGCGCAATGGGATGATTGTCCACTGGCCGCATGGCTTCAAGGCACGGGGGGAGTTGAGGACACAGTTCCACCACGTCATCGACGTGGCCAAGACCATCCTCGATGTCGCGGGCCTGCCGGAACCGACGATGGTCAATTCGATCTTCCAGGCGCCGTTCGAGGGGGTGTCGATGCGGCCCACCTTCACCGACGCCAAGGCTCCCGAAACCCATCTGGTCCAGTATTTCGAGATGATGGGCAATCGCGGCATATACCATGATGGCTGGACTGCCGCGACCAAGCACCGGACCCCCTGGAAGGCCGACGCACCGCCGCCCTTCGACGCCGATGTGTGGGAACTCTACGGCCCGGACGACTGGACCCAGGCGAACAATATCGTCGGCAAGAATCCGGCCAAACTGGCCGAGCTGCAGCGGCTGTGGCTGATCGAGGCGACCAAGTACAATGTCGTGCCGCTCGATGATCGCGGCTTCGAGCGCATCAACCCGGACATTGCGGGGCGGCCGCAACTGATCCAGGGCAACACGCAGTTGCTGTTCCCGGGCATGCGGGTGGCTGAGGCCTGCGTGCTGACGCTGAAGAACAAGTCGCACTCGGTGACCGCCGAACTCACCATCCCGGACAGTGGAGCCGAAGGCGTGATCATCACGCAGGGCGGCTCGGTGGGGGGCTGGTCGCTTTACGCCAAGGCCGGCAAGCTCAAGTACTGCTACAACTTCTTCGGCATCGAGCACTACTATATCGAGGCGAGCAAGCCGCTCCCGGCGGGCAAGCACCAGGTCCGTATGGAGTTCAAGTACGATGGCGGCGGTGTCGCCAAGGGCGGCGACGTGACACTGTATTATGACGGCAAGGCGGTCGGCAAAGGCCGGGTCGAGCAGACCCAGCCGATGGGTTATTCCGCCGACGAAGCCGCCGATGTGGGTGACGATACCGGCTCGCCGACCTCGCCGGATTACGGCCAGACCGGCAACGCCTTCACCGGCAAGATCGCCTGGGTGCAGATCGACCTCGGCAATGACAGCCACGACCACCTGATCACCGCCGAACAGCGGATGAGTCTGGCGATGGCGAAGCAGTGAACGACCGGGGCAGCTACGGCTGCCCCGATCGCTTCTGCGCCACCGGGCAGCCACCGCGGCTTTCCCCTCATCCGGCGCTACGCGCCACTTTCTCCCCGACGGGGAGAAGAATCCGGAAGCATCGGTGGCCACCACTTTTCTTCCCCCGTCGGGGAGGGTGGATCGGCCGTCAGGCCGAGACGGGTGAGGGGTTCGGGCCACCGCTAGGTGACCGGCGCGGCCTTGCGCTCGACAATCTCGACCGGGGAGTTCCAGAGAGCTGGCTGGGGCTGGACCTGGCGGCCCAACGGATATAAAGATATCTTTATATCTCGTGAGGCCACATGAACGACACGGCGGATCTGGTTGGGGTGCTGCGCGCGGCGGGGGAAACGACCCGGTTGCGGCTGCTGGCATTGCTGGCCGATGGCGAGCAGTCGGTCAAGGACCTCACCGAAATTCTCGGCCAGAGCCAGCCGCGCGTGTCGCGGCACTTGAAGCTGCTGGCCGATGCCGGATTGATTACCCGCAATGCCGAGGGCGCCTGGGCCTATTATGGACTGGCGCCGGAGGGGGCGGGCGGCGACCTGGCGCGCTGGCTGATCGGACGGCTGTCGGCCGATGATTCCGACCGGCTGCGCGACCGGCAGCGGCTCGAGGCGGTGCGGCTCAATCAGGCCGAGCAAGCGGCCGAGTATTTCGCCAAGGTCGCCGACAGCTGGGATCTGCTGCGGTCGCTGCATGTGCCCGAAGAGGCGGTGGAAGCCGCCATCGTCGCGGCGCTCGAGGGCAGGGTGGTCGATACCCTGATCGACCTCGGCACCGGCACCGGGCGGATGCTCGAACTGCTGGCCGGGCACTATCGGCGTGGCATCGGCATCGACGCCAGCCGCGAGATGATCGCGGTGGCGCGGGCCAAGCTCGCCTCATGTGCCATCGGTCATGCGCAGGTGCGGCTCGGCGATATCGCCGATCTCGATGCCGGCGCCGGCCGGGCCGATGTCATCGTCATCCACCAGGTGCTGCACTATTTCGACGATCCCGGCAGGGTGCTGGCGCAAGCCCGTCGCGCCCTGAAGCCGGGTGGCGAGATGCTGATCGTCGATTTCGCGCCGCACGGGCTCGAGTTCCTCCGCTCGCATCATGCGCACCGCCGCCTGGGCCTGAGCGAGGCGCAGATGGCCGGCTGGGCGCGCGCTGCCGACCTCAAGGTCAGCGAACTCAAATCCTTTCCACCCACCAATCCGACCGAGGGGCTGACTGTGTGCCTCTGGCGGCTCACCGACGAGACGGACAACCCGATATGAGCACTGACTACACCGACCGCCCGAGCCGCATGCGCCCGGACGAGCGGCCGAAATTCCAGGTCTCGTTCGAGTTTTTTCCGCCCAAGACCGACGTCATGGAGGAGCGCTTCTGGGATTCCATCCATAGGCTGGCGCCGCTGCACCCGCGCTTCGTCTCGGTGACTTATGGCGCCGGCGGCTCGACGCGCGAGCGCACGCTTCGGATGGTCAAGGAAGTGAAGACGCAGACCGGCGTCGATGCCGCTGCGCATCTTACCTGCGTCGGCGCAACCCGCGAGGAAGTCGACGCCGTCGTCCAGGGTTACAAGGATGCCGGTATTGATCGGATCGTCGCGCTGCGCGGCGACCCGGCCGAGGGTATCGGCCAACCTTTCGTGCCGCATCCGGAGGGCTACCAGAATGCCGCCGATCTTGTCGCCGGCATCCGCAAGATTGGCGATTTTGACATCTCGGTCGCCGCCTATCCCGACAAGCATCCCCAGAGTCCCAGCTGGGACGCCGATATCGATAACCTGAAGCGCAAGCTCGATGCCGGGGCGTCGCGCGCTATCACCCAGATGTATTTCGATAACGACGACTACTTTCGGCTCGTCGACCGGGCTCGCGCGGCGGGCATCACCGCGCCGATCGTGCCGGGGATCCAGCCGATCCATTCGTTCAAGCAGATCTCCGGCTTTGCAGCGCGCTGCGGCGCCTCGATCCCCGGCTGGGTGGCCGAGCGGTTCGAGGGGTTGGAAGAGGATCCCGAGACCCATGCGCTGGTTGCATCGGCGGTCGCCGCCGAGCAGGTCTTGGAACTGGTCGATAATGGGATTACGGAATTCCACTTCTTTACGCTGAACCGCTCCAACCTGGTGCTGGCGCTGGCGCGGCTACTCGGGGCAAGGCCCGACTGAGCCCAAGGGGACGGCAGCACGTTCAGCGTCCGTTCAGGTAGGTTGAGGCACGGTCCAGAGTGGGGCAGTGCCCCGGCCATCCACAAAATGGCCACGTTAATTGGCTTCCGTCGGGCAGTGGGGACGGGGGCAAGTTGAAGGACAGCAGCCTATGAAACTCGATGGCAAGGTGAAGGGCGGATTGGCTTGGGCCGGTCTCGTCGTCATCCTCGCGGTGCCCGCCGCGAACATGGTCGTCGGCAACCCGACCAGCGGCGCCGCGAACAGTGCGGTGACGACGGCGGATGCCAGCGCCACCAAGCCCCTGTTGAAGGTTCCTGCCGCAGCCAAGCCTGCCGCGACCGATCCAATTCAGACCGCGAGCGCCGCAACCAGCAACGATCCGGTCGACAAGCTGCTGTCGAAGGGCAAGAAGCTGCCCTCGTATATCTCCGACGGCGATGGCGCCACGCCGTCGAAGCCCAGCGCCGCGACGACGGAGAAGCCGGCTGCGCCGGTAAAGCTGAAGCCGATTTCACCGACGACGCCGATCAAGTCGCCTACCGAGGTGGCAAGCGTCGCCCCGACCGAGACACCGCCGGTGCCGCTGCCGCGCACTGCGCGGCCCAAGGCCACCGCGGTGGCCGCGCTGCCGGCGGCCGAAAAGCCGCTGATCGTCGACGAGAACAAGGTCAAGCAGCGGGAGAACGCCGCCGTCGAGCCGTTCCCGCTGAGCGACAACGAGGTCGTCACCGGCGACCAGCTCGAAGAATGGGATTCGGGTTCGCTCGCCGACTATCTCGAGCGCAAGGGCCTGTTGTCGCAGACCTCGGCCGAGGACAGCTACGACGCCGACGGGTTCTTCCTCGATGAGGGACCGAACAGGAAGAAGAAGCCGGTGCAGGACGAAGATTTCTTCCTCTTCTAGTACCTACGGCCGCCTCACGAGGCGGCCTGAATTTCCAGTAGATGGGCATTTCACCGTTTCGACGAAATGGGAAATCTCCAAAGGGGCCGACGATGCAATCCGCCGCATGTCTCATGGCTATGAAATTCCCGTTCGGCGGCTATTGTGCGCCGAGATCGGAGAGCCACATGTCGGTCTGGCAACGCCTTAGCGCATTCATCGGGTCGGCCTCGGAACGTACCGGGCTGGTGGGCTCGATCATCAATGCGCTCGACCCCGACACCTGGCTGCCGGGCGGTCGCGACGCCGCGTTCACGCTGGCGCTTATCGCGCTGTCGGCCAAGATGGCGGTGTCGGACGGCGTGGTCACTGCCTCCGAGCTGCGGGCTTTTCAGCGCACGGTCGAGATCCCGCCGGGAATCGAGGAGCAGGTCGACAAGCTGTTCAAGCTCGCCCAGCAGGACGTGGCCGGCTACGAAGCCTATGCCAAAAAGGTGCGGCGCTTCTTCATCGACAGCCCGGATACGCTGGAGCACGTGCTCGACAGCCTGTTCTTCATCGCTTCGGCCGATGGGATGATCCATGAGGCCGAGCTCGACTACCTGAAGAATGTCAGCGACATCTTTGGCTTCGATGATGCGCGCTTCGAGCAACTGACCTCGCAGCACGTGCTGTTCGATCGGGGCGCCGACCCCTATATCGTGCTGGGCCTCGCCCCGAGCGCCGAGCGTGACGAGGTGAAGCGGGTCTATCGCCTGCTGGTGGCCGAGCACCATCCCGACCGGCTGATCGCCAAGGGCGTGCCCGAGGAACTGATCGACGTGGCGACCGCTCGCATGGCGGCGATCAACAACGCCTACAACCAGATCATGAAGCGCGCCGCCTGACGGCGCGCGACCTGCCTCAGCGCTTGACTGGACCCGGTCGCGTCCCCCATATGCGCCTCGCCAGTTGACCGGGTGGCCGCTCCTGTTTCCGTGGGAGAGGAAAGTCCGGGCTCCATCGAAATACGGTGACGGCTAACGGCCGCCGGGGGCGACCCCAGGGAAAGTGCCACAGAAAGCAAACCGCCTCGCGTTCGCGCGCGGTAAGGATGAAAGGGTGCGGTAAGAGCGCACCGCGGACCTGGCAACAGGGACGGCACGGCAAACCCCACCGGGAGCAAGACCAAATAGGGATGACACGGGGCTTCGGCCCCAGCCGGTTTTCGAGGCCTGTCATCCGGGTTGGTTGCATAAGGCCGGCAGTAATGCCGGTCAAAGATGAATGGTCACCACGCCAGCGCCGTGAGGCGCAGGCCCTACAGAACCCGGCTTATAGGTCAACTGGCACTTTCCTTCTGGGCGGGCGGGCTGGGTTGAGGCTCCAAAGTCGCCTCAACCGCGGTGTCACGCGTAGCCACCGTTCCGCAGCCATTGCGGCTTACCCCTCATCCGGCGCTACGCGCCACCTTCTCCCCGACGGGGAGAAGAAGGCGGACAGACGGTGGCCTCCTCGTTTCCTCTCCCCGTGGGGGAGAGGTGGATCGGCCGAAGGTCGAGATGGGTGAGCGGTGGCGGCCGCCGAGCCAACCTACCCACATTTCTTCGTCGAAAGTCAGAGGTTGGAGTCCGCTATTTGCGACTCTATGTATGAAAAACTTGACACTGTGTCTGGTTCATCTTACATGTTCGCAACATCGAGCAGAGGCTGGGAGGCCGGGATGAGCTACAAGGAATGGGAAGCGGTGGTGAGCATCATCGCGGCAATCGTCATCGGTGCCTGGGTGATCTTCGAGGCATTGACCAACCCGCCGGCGACGGTAGCAGCGGTGGCCAGCCGGCTGCTGTGGGCGATCCTCTACGGGGTGCTGTTCAACATCGCGGCCATGATCGTGACGGCGATCCTCGTTTCGATCGCCCGGCGTGCCGACTTCAGGGACGAGAAGGCCGACGAGCGCGACAGGGCGGTGGGTCTGCGGGCCATGCGCAACGGCTACGTCATCGCCTCGATCGCCGGCATCGCCAGCCTGTTCTACCTGGCTTTCGGCGCTGATCCCGCGCTGGCTGCCTATGTGCTGTTCGGCGGGTTGCTGCTGGCCGGGACGGTCGATTCCGTATCGCGGCTGATCTACTACCGGATCGGCTGAGCGCCATGGGCAAGGGACAGGCGCGGATCGACAACACCATCCGCACGCTGCGCTTCAATGCCGGCGAGATGACCCAGGCGGCGCTGGCCGAAAAGGTGGGCGTCACCCGCCAGACCATCGTCGCCATGGAGCAGGGGCGCTACTCGCCCTCGCTCGAAGTCGCCTTCCGGGTGGCCGAGGCGTTCGGCGTGCCGCTCGAGCAGGTGTTCCAGTATCGCGGGGAGGGCGAGTGATGCGTGCTGCCATTGTCGACCGTTATGGCGCGCCCGAGGTGCTGACGATCAGGGAGGTGCCTGCGCCGACGCCCGGGCCGGAGCAGGCGCTGGTTCGCATTCACGCCAGCGTGGTGACGCCCTCGGACGTGGCGTTTCGCAACGGCGAGCTGTGGATTGCGCGACTGTTCTCCGGCCCGTTCAAACCGCGACTGCCGATTCTCGGCGATGCCTTTGCCGGCACCGTCGTCCAGGTCGGCGCCGGGGTCACGCGGTTCGCGGTCGGCGATCGGGTCGCCGGTTCGACCGGTCCCGAGCTGGCGGCGCATGCCGAGTTCGCGGTCATCGATCAGACCGGCGCCATCATCAAGCTGCCGGACGAGGTGGCGTTCGGCGCCGCGGCGGGGCTTGCCGACGGCGGGCTGGTTGCCCTGCCGTTCCTGCGTGACCACGGACAGCTGCAGGCGGGCCAGCATGTGCTGATCAACGGCGCGTCCGGCAGCATCGGTAGCACAGCGGTGCAGATTGCGCGGGCCATGGGCGCGGTAGTCTCCGGCGTCACCAGCACCGGCAACCGCGAACTGGTGCGTGGGCTCGGCGCCGACCGGGTTATCGACTATACGGTCGAGGATTTTACCGCCGTGGACGCGGCGTATGACGTGATCTTCGACACTGTCGGCAAGAGTAGCTTCGCCCGCTGCCACGATGCGCTGAAACCGAACGGGCTCTACCTGACGCCGACGCCGATGCTGTCGCCCGCCATGCTGCGCAAATCCGGACGGCGCGCCCGCTTCGCCGCGACCGGCCTCAGGAAGCCGAGCGACAAGGCGAAGGACCTGGTCCAGCTGTTCGACTGGGTGCGGGAGGGCAAACTCCGCACCGTCATCGAGCGCGAGTATGCGCTGGCCGACGTCGCCGCGGCGCATGCCCGGGTCGAGACCGGCCACAAGGTGGGCTCCATCGTGGTGAACGTCTCGTAACCTCAATGGAACCTTAACCTAACCGCCGCAAAGTGCGCCGATACCCAGTATGGGTGATTTCTTTGTACCGGCGGTGCCGGCGTGGAGTTCGAGCGGGATGAGTGAGCCCAAGGGCAGCGACAGCCAGGCGCCGCATGTGCCGGTGCTGCTGGCCGAGGTGCTCGATGCGCTGGCCCCGCTGCAGGGCGCCCGCATCCTCGATGGCACCTTCGGAGCAGGGGGCTATTCCCGCGCCCTGCTGGAAGCCGGCGCCTCGGTTGTCGCCCTCGATCGTGACCCTTCGGTGCTGCCGCATGCCGAGCGGTTGAGCGCCGATTTTCCGAGTCGATTCAACTTCGTGGCGGGAACCTTTTCCAACCTGGATGAGCTGGCGGGCGGCGCCGTCGACGGCGTGGTGCTCGATATCGGGGTGTCCTCGATGCAGCTCGATCAGGCGCAGCGCGGTTTCTCGTTCATGCAGGAAGGCCCGCTCGATATGCGGATGTCGTCGGATGGCGAGTCCGCTGCCGATCTGGTGAATACGCTTGATGAGGCGGAACTCGCCAACCTGCTGTTCGCCTTCGGCGAGGAGCGCAAGTCGCGCCGTATCGCCAGCGCCGTCGTCGCGGCGCGCGCCAACACGCCGATTACCACCACGACGCAGCTGGCGCGGCTCATTGAAAAAACCATCGGGCGCAAGCCCGGCGATGCGCATCCGGCGACCCGCAGCTTCCAGGCACTGCGCATTGCGGTGAATGGCGAGTTCGATCAGCTGGTCGAAGGACTGTTTGCCAGTGAGCGGCTGCTGGCCGAAGGCGGACGGCTCGCCGTCGTCACTTTCCATTCGCTGGAAGACCGCATCGTCAAACGCTTCTTCGACCCTGAGAAAGGTGCTCCGACGCAGTCGCGCCACCTGCCGCAGGTGGTCCAGGAGGCGCCGCGCTGGGCCAGGGCCGGCAAGGCCCTGAAGGCGTCCGCCGCGGAACTCGGACGCAATCCACGCTCTCGTTCGGCGACGCTGCGTGCCGGGGTGCGGACGGCCGCGCCGGCGCGCGTCACGAGCTATGCCGGGCTGGGCGTGCCGTTGTCGCGAGGTGCCGCATGATCAAGATGCTCAATGCCGTGATGGTCTGTACCAGTCTTGTCGGGCTGGTGGGCGTCTATGCGCTGAAGTACTCGGTCGAGGATATTGCCAGCGACAAGGTGGCGCTGGAGCGCAAGATCGACCGGCAGGAGGGCGACCTGAGCCTGCTCAAGGCCGACTGGTCGTACCTGAACCAGCCAGCGCATGTGGCGCCGATCGTTGCCCGCCATCAGGAGGCGCTGGCGCTGGTGCCGACGGCGCAGGATCAGTTCGGCCGCATGGACAACCTGCCGATGCGCCCGGCCGCCCCCGATACCCTGGCGCTCGACGCGCTGCTTTCCTCGCTCGATGCGGGCATCGACCCGATCGAACAGCTGATCGAGGCCAACTAGATGGCGATCATCACCGAAGGCGCCGAAACCATCTCGCTCGACGGCGGGCGGAAGTCGCGCGGTAATCTCACCAAGGCGCGCATCCGCTGGGTCATCGTGGCGCTGCTGCTGGTGTTCGGCACGGTCGGCGGCCGGTTGATCCAGCTCGGCGCCACGGTCACCGATTCCACCATCGAAGGCATCGAACGCGATGTCATCACTGCCAGCCGCCCGCCGGTGCTCGACCGCAACGGGCTCGAGATGGCCGTCGACATCCGCGTGCCGTCGCTGTTCGCCGAACCGCGCCGCATCATCGATGTCGAGGAGGCAGTGCAGAAGCTCAGGACCGTGCTGCCCGACCTCAATGAAGATTGGCTGCGCAAGCGCCTGAGCGGCGACAAAGGCTTCGTCTGGGTGAAGCGCGAGCTGACTCCCGCGATCGAGGAGAAGATCTTTCAGCTCGGCATTCCCGGGCTCGATTTCGTCACCGAGAGCAAGCGCTTCTATCCCTCGGGGCAGGAGGCATCGCACATCCTTGGCTCGGTCAATATCGACAATCAGGGCACCATGGGCATCGAAAAGCACATGGATGACGACAGCCTGGCGTTGCTGCAGTCGATTGGCCTGGCGCGCGGCAACGAGATGACCCCGGTCAACCTGGCGATCGATCTGCGCGTGCAGCACGTCATGTACGAGCAGTTGCAGGATGCGCTGGTGCGCTACAAGGCCATCGCCGCCGCCGGCGTGATGATGGACATCAAGACCGGCGAAATCGTCGCTCTGGCGTCGCTGCCGGATTTCGACCCCAATAATCCTTCGACGCTGTTCCAGGATTACAACGGGGTGAAGAACGATCGCTTCAACCGCATCACTTCGGGCATCTACGAGCTCGGTTCGACCTTCAAGACGATAACGCTGGCCGGGGCACTCGACAGCGGCAAGGTGCGCATCACCGACCAGTTCGATGCGCGGTTCGGCGTGCGCTTCGGCCGCTTCACCATCGACGATTTCCACGGCAAGCACCGCGTGCTGAGCGTGCCCGAGGTCTACAAATACTCGTCCAACATCGGCACCATCAAGATCATGCAGCAGCTGGGCAAGGACGACTTCCGTGCCTTCCTGAGCAAGATCGGCATGGACAAGACGGTACCGTTCGAGCTGCCGGAAATGCGCAAGCCGAAGGTGCCCGACAAGTTCTCCGAGATCGTCGCCGCGACCTCGAGCTTCGGCCATGGCCTGTCGGTGTCGCCGCTGCACATGGTTCGCGCCGTCGCGGCCTTCGTCAACGACGGCAACATGGTGCCGCCGACGCTCTACAAGCGCAGCGAGGCAGAGGCCCGCCCGCTCTATGAGCGGGTGATTTCGCCGGGCACCAGCGCCGAAATCCGCTACCTGATGCGCCTCAACGCCCTCGAGGGCTCCGGTACGCAGATGAACAAGCTGGCCAACGGCTATCGCGTCGGCGGCAAGACCGGTACCGCCGAGAAGGTCGTCGGAAGGTCATACTCTTCCGACAAGACGTTCGCGGTGTTCGCCTCGGCTTTCCCGCTCGACAACCCGCGTTACGCCATGGTGGTCATCGTCGACGAACCGCAGGACGAAAACGCCCAATCGGGCCATACCGCCGGCTGGAATGCCGGCCAGGTGACGGGTCGCGTGGTGCAGCGAGTTGCGCCGATGCTTGGAATCGCGCCCGACTTCAGCGAAATGTTGGATACAAGCCTTGTCCCAGTCGAACTCCGCTGAAGCCATTCGAGAAGAAAGCGTGGACGTGCCTTTCGCGCTCACAGAACTGCTGAAAGGGGCAGGAGCCCCT
>Ga0209902_100270_pt1 | contig 73991 bp, 68 predicted proteins | sample FECB27metaG_FD_188304 | JGI IMG/M metagenome (GOLD analysis project Ga0209902, IMG submission 188304) | Cyanobacterial communities from the Joint Genome Institute, California, USA - FECB-27 (SPAdes) (version 2) | ecosystem: Environmental > Aquatic > Thermal springs > Hot (42-90C) > Microbial mats... | reverse complement strand
GCCCCTCACCGCCCATAGTAGAGGGTCACCGTGTGCTTCGCCTCGGCGAAGAACAGCCAGCGCTCGACGAGCATGCCGGCGAGTTGCACGAGCGCCGCCACCACCGCAGCCACCATCGCCGCGGTCCCGCCGGCGAGCGCCGCCAGCGCGAACAGCACGAGCGGCAGCGCGAAGGCCAGCGCCTGGGCGATGCGGCGGAGCTTCAGGGCGTGCTTGCGGGCGACGCGGTAGCCCATCTCCTTGAGGATGTAGTTCTCTTCCGTGTGCGGCCACTCCAGCGACCGGACGGTGCCGCCCTTCAGGCCGGTGGCGCTGTTGAGGGTCGAGACGCCGGGATGGTCGGCGTTGCGGTGCCAGACCGCGAGCTTCAGGAGCCAGCCGGCGAGCGCCAGCGCGGCCGCAGTGGCGGCGAGTGGCCGCACGTCGAGGCCGAAGACCGACAATAGCGCCGTCAGCAGCCCCGCCCCGGTCATCACCGAGAACAAGAGGTAGGCCGGCAGCGTCAGCGGCGAGTGCCAGGACGCGATCGGCTTCAGCGAGGCGTAGATCATCGCCGTGGTGCAGACGGTGACGAGCGCCAGCGCCGCGGCGACGAGGCCCGCGGCGGCGAACGGGCCGTCGGTGCGGCCGAGGAAGACCCAGCCGGCGGCGAGCACCACGGCCACCAGGATGGTGGCGACGGAGGCGACGCCCTCGCGCGACAGCCATGAGGACCGCCACTGCGAGAACGCCCGCCAGGCCCGCTCCGGCCGGCCGAGATGGGCGGTCGACGACAGCAGTCCGCCGCAGGCGAGCGCCAGCGCGAGCCCCATGGCGACGAAGCCGAGGAGCCGGTCGGCCGGGATCAGCCCGAGCGCCGCCCCGGCGGAGACGAGCGCCAAGAGGCCGAAGCCGGCGCCGGAGAACACCGTGAAGGCGATGACGGAGAAGGCGGGATGCATGGGGGTCTCGCTCGCCTTCTCAGCGCGACAAAATGCGGTCGACCCAGCCGAGCAGGCCGCCGACGCCGTCGGTCGCCGTCAGTGCCGGCGCCGGCGCGGCGGCCTTGCGCTCGCGCGGCGGCAAGTACTTGTTGGTCGGCCGGTAGCCGTGCTCGGGCATCAAATCGACGCCGCCGCGCTCGGCGACGAGCTGCGACACCGGCGAGGCGGGGTCGCCGAGGTCGCCGAAGTGGCGGGCGCCGGTCGGGCACGAGGCGACGCAGGCGGGCACGCGGTCGGCCTCGGGCAGGTTCTCGTTGTAGATGCGGTCGACGCAGAGCGTGCACTTCTTCATGACGCCGACGTCGGTGTCGAACTCGCGGGCGCCGTAGGGGCAGGCCCAGCTGCAGAGCTTGCAGCCGATGCACTTGTCCTCGTCGATGAGCACGATGCCGTCGGAGGCGCGCTTGTAGGAGGCGCCCGTCGGGCAGACGGTGACGCAGGCCGGCGTCTCGCAATGCAGGCACGAGCGCGGGAAGTGCACGGTCTCGCCGCAGCCGTCGGCCTTGGTGTGCTCGTAGGAATGGACGCGGTTGAACCACACGCCGTCCGGCTCGGCGCCATAGGGGTCGTAGTCGGTCAGCGGCGCCATGTGGCCGCCGGTGTTCCATTCCTTGCACGCCGTCACGCAGGCCTGGCAGCCGACGCAGGTGTCGAGATCGATGACGAGGCCGAGGCGGACGTCGCTGGTCGCGTGCGGGAGCGAGGTCATCGGCCGGCCTCCTCGCGATCGTGCTCGCGCTCTTCGTCCCGCTCCCGGCGGAACATCGCGCCGAAATGCGAGGTCTCCGGCACCGCCGGCATGTTCGGCGGGCACGGCAGCTTGGCGAACTGCGGCTCGGCGCACTCGGAGCCGGAGGTGCAGCGGATCAGCCGAACCTTGAGGTCGAACCACGCCGCCTGGCCCGTCACCGGGTCGGAGTTCGAGTAGCGGCGGCCTCGGGCGTCGGGGGGCGTCAGCTCGGAGATCGCGTGGTTGAGCAGGAAGCCGCGCTCGCCCTCCGGCGCGCCGTCCTTCAGCCGCCAGGCGCCCTTGCGCTTGCCGATGGCGTTCCACGTCCACACGGTGTTCGGGTTCACCCCGTCGACGAGCTTCACCTGGCCGCGCACCCGGCCGTGGCGGCTCTCGATCCACACCCAGTCGTCGTCGGAAATGCCGAGGCCGGTCGCCGTGCCGCGGTGGACGAACAGCCGGTTCTGGTTGGTGATCTGCCGGAGCCAGGCGTTCTGCGAACCCCACGAATGGTACATGTGCATCGGCCGCTGGGTGATGGCGTGCAGGGGATAGGCCGCGTCGCCCTCCGCCGCCTCCTCGAACGGCACGTACCAGATCGGCAGCGGGTCGAAGTGCGCTTCGACGCGGGCGCGCTCGCCCTCGGGCGGCTGCACCGGCCCGTGGCCCCGGGCGGCGAGGCGGAACTTCTGCAGCACCTCGGAATAGAGCTGGAAGACAATGGGCTCCGCCTTGGCGATGAAGCCCATGCGGACGGCGGTCTCGAGATAGTCGCGGTTCGCCATCTTGTAGTAGCGCTCGGCGGGCGCGAACTCGTGGTGCCAGAAGCCGCCGTGCTCGATGTAGCGGTCGAGCTGCTCGGGGTTCGGCGCGCCGCGGCCGTGCTCGCTGCCGTCGACACCGCGCCAGCCGGCGAGCGGGCCGATACCGGGCGTGCGCTCGTGGTGGACGATGTAGTCGGCATAGTCGCGGTAGCGCGGGCTGCCGTCCTCTTTCACCAGCCCCGGCAGGCCGATGCGGGCGCCGAGGTCGATCAGCACCGTCTGGAACGGCCGGACATCGCGGTCGGGCTCGACCACCGGCCAGCGGATGGCGTCGCCCGGGCCGTCGGCGTGGCTGATCGGGCGGTCGAGCAGGCTGATGCAGTCGTGGCGCTCGAGATAGGTGGTGTCGGGCAGCACCAGGTCGGCATAGGCGACCGTCTCCGACGCGTAGGCGTCGGAATAGATGATGAAGGGGATCTTGTAGCCGCCGTCCTCGTCCTTGGCCGTCAGCATCGCCATGGTGCCGGCCGTGTTCATCGACGAGTTCCAGGCCATGTTGGCCATGTAGAGGAACAGCGTGTCGATGCGGTACGGGTCGCCCTTGGCGGCGTTGGCGATCACCATGTGCATCAGCCCGTGGGCGGCGATCGGCGCCTCCCACGAATAGGCCTTGTCGATCCGCACCGGGCCGCCGTCGGCGTCGACGAGCAGGTCCTCCGGGCCGGTGACGAAGCCGAGCGGCATGCCGGGAAGCGGCGTGTTCGGCTTGCCGCCATCCTTGCCGGCGGGCTTCGGGCCGGGGGGCGCGGGCTTCGGGAACGGCGGCTTGAAGCGGAAGCCGCCGGGCACGTCGACGGTGCCGAGCAGTACCTGCAACAGGTGGATCGCCCGGCAGGTGTGGAAGCCGTTCGAGTGGGCGGAGATGCCACGCATCGCGTGCATGGCGACCGGGCGCCCGCGCATCGTCTCGTGGCGGCGGCCGGCCCAGTCGGTCCACGGGATCGGGAGTTCGAACGATTGCTCGAAGGCGGCTTCCGCCAGTTCGGCGGCGATGCGGCGGATGGTGTCGGCCGGCAGGCCGCAGCGCTCGGCGACCGCGTCCGGCGCATAGGACGGGTCGAGATAGCGCTCGGCGAGGAGCTGGAACACCGGGACGCAACGCCGGCCATCGACGGTGAAATCGCCGACGAGGCTCGGGTGGATGTCGGGGGACATCGCGTCGACGGCGCGCTTCTCGATGCTGTCGAAGGCGAGGAGCTTGCCGCCCTCGTCGCGCAGGAACAGGCCGTCGTCGGCCGCGCCGGGATCACGGATGACCAGCACGTGGGCGTTGGTGAACTTCGCGAGATAGTCGAGGTCGACGCGGCCGGCCTTGAGCAGCTCGTGGATCAGCGCCATCACGAACAGGCCGTCGGTGCCCGGTCGGATGCCGAGCCACTCGTCGGCCACCGCGTTGTAGCCGGTGCGGCAGGGATTGACCGAGACGACCTTGGCGCCCCGCGCCTTCAGGCGACCGATGCCGATCTTGATCGGGTTGGAATCGTGGTCCTCGGCGACGCCGAACAAGAGGAAGTAGCGGGCGCGCTCCCAGTCGGGCTCGCCGAACTCCCAGAAGGCGCCGCCGATGGTGTAGAGCCCGGCCGCCGCCATGTTGACCGAACAGAAGCCGCCGTGCGCCGCGAAGTTCGGCGTGCCGAACTGCGACGCCCACCAGCCGGTGAGCGACTGCGACTGGTCGCGGCCGGTGAAGAAGGCGAGCTTCTTCGGGTCGGTGGCGCGGATGTGGCGGAGGCGGTCGGCGGCGATCGTCAGCGCCTCCTCCCACTCGATCTCCTTGAACTCGCCCTTGCCGCGCTCGCCCACCCGAAGCAGCGGCTTCCGCAGCCGCGACGGGCTGTAGTGCTGCATGATGCCGGCACTGCCCTTGCCGCAGAGCACGCCGCGGTTCACCGGGTGGTCGCGGTTGCCGGCGATGTAGCGGACGACGCCGTCCTTGATGTGGACGTCGATGCCGCAGCGGCAGGCGCACATGTAGCAGGTGGTCTTGCGCACCTCGTCGGAGACGGTCGGCGAGGTCTCGACGCCATCGCCCTCGTTCGGCGCGCGATTGTCGGCGAGCGGACGCTGCGTCGGAGCCGAGTTGGCGCCGCGCGGCGCGTGCTGCCCGGGAACGGGCCGTGTCGGGGCGTTCATGAGAAGGCCGTCACCGCAGTCGGAGGAAGGGGAGCGCCGGCGTCGGCGCTCACGCGCGCTCCGCCCCGCCGGACTTCGCGCGGCACTTCGGGCCGGGCCCGCGCATGTAGTGGCGCTCGGGCCGGTAGCGCTCCGCCTGCGGACGTCCGATCAGCGCGGCGAGCGCGCGCACGAGGACGTCGGTGAGGTGGCGGGCGGGGCTGAGCAACTGGCCGGTGCGCGGCATGGGACGACGATCCTTCGGTCGGGCCGCACTATGCTCGCCGTAATACCATCCATCAAATCGATAGTTCTTCTGATTTTGAAAACCTCAGTCTATGAATCTGCCATGACCCTCGAGCAGCTCCGCATCTTCGTCGCCGTTGCCGAGCGCCGCCACGTGACGCGCGCCGCCGCCGATCTCGGCCTGACGCAGCCGGCCGCCTCGGCGGCGATCGCAGCCCTCGAGAGCCGCTACGGCGTGCAGCTGTTCGACCGCGTCGGCCGCGGCATCGAGCTGACCGAGGCGGGCCGGCGCTTCCTCCACGAGGCCCACGCAGTCCTCGACCGGGCGGCGGCGGCGCGCGCCTCCCTGGAGGACCTGTCCGGCCTCGCCGCCGGCTCGCTGTCGGTGGCGGCGAGCCAGACGATCGCCAACTACTGGCTGCCGCGCCGGCTCACCCGCTTCCACGACGCCCATCCCGGCGTGCGGCTCGACGTGTCGATCGGCAACACCCGCCAGGTCGAGCAGGCGGTGGTGGCCGGCGAGGCCGACCTCGGCCTCGTCGAGGGGCCGACGGAGCACGGCGGGCTCGTCCGCCGGCGCATCGGCGAGGACCGGCTGGTCTTCGTCGTCGCCGCCGGCCGCGCTGCGCCGCCGCAGGTGGCGCCCGGCCGGCCGGACGTGCGGGCGGTGTCGTGGGTGGTGCGCGAGGCGGGCTCGGGCACGCGGGTCGTGCTTGAGGACCTCGCCCGCCTCGAGGGCCTGCGCTTCGACGACCTGCGGGTCGACCTCGTGCTGCCGAGCAACGAGGCAGTCCGCGAGGCGGTCGAGAGCGGCACCGGCGCGACGCTGATCTCCGAGCACGTCGTCGCCACGGCGGTAGCCGCCGGTCGGCTGACGGCCGTGGAAGTCGACCTGCCGCCGCGCGAATTCGCCCTCGTCTATCACCGCGACCGCGTCGGCTCGGTGGCGCAGCGGGCGCTGATCGCCCTGCTGGAGCCCGCCAGCTGATCGTCCGGCCCGCGTCGCCAACGCAAGGCTCGGGTGGTGATCGCGGGTCTATGATCGCTCGGAGCGATCGCCCGAGACCCAGCTGATGATCGCCCAGTTCGCCGGCCAGGGTTACCTCCTGATCGGCGCCGGCTATTTCGGCCTCGGCGGCTCGACAGAGCCGGAGGGCTACCAAGGTGGAGGCGGTCTCCACCGGCGAGACGACCCACCGCGGCACCTTCGCCCGCGCCGTGCCGCTCTGGAAGGCGTGGTTCGACGGGATCTGAGGCCGAGGCGAGGCTTCTTTTCCTCGCCCCGACCGGGCCGGCCTCAGAGCGCCGACATCGCCGTGGCGGCCGCCAGCGGCTCGCCACCGCCCCAACCGTTGAGCGACGCGCCGACGAGGCCGAGGTGGTGGCGCATCGCCTGCTCGGCGCGCTCGCCGTCCCGTTCGATGATAGCCTCGAGAATGTCGGCGTGCTGGGCCGCCAGCGCGATCAGCCGCGCCTCGGAGAAGGTGCTCTCGCGCAGCCGTGACCAGCGCGTGTCGCGCCGGACGGCATTCACCGCGTCGAACATCGCCAGGAACAGCTTGTTGCCCGCCGCCTCGGCGATGCGCCGGTGGAAGGCGCTGTCCCAGGTCTCGTAGTCGGCGGCGGTGCGGGCATCGGCGGCCTTGGCGGCGGCGCGGCGGAGCGTCTCGACCTGGGCGCCGGTGGCGCGGAGCGCGCAGAAGCGGGCGAGCACCGGCTCGAGCTCGACGCGCACCTCCATGAGGTCGAGCGGGCTCGTGTGCTCCGACAGGGGCGACAAGCGACGCGCGCGCGGCAGCGGCGGCACGCCGACGAAGGTGCCCTGCCCCTGCCGGCGCCACAAAAGCCCCTCCGCCTCCAGCCGGTCGAGCGCGCGCCGCACCGTCCGCCGGCCGACGCCGAGCTCGGCGGCGAGCATGCGTTCCGGCGCCAGGCGGCCCTGGTCCGTCTGGCCGCTGCCGATCCGACGCCGGATGGCATCGACGACGCGGTCGAAGGCGGTGTCGTCGAGATCGGTCATCGTGGCGGCTCGTGCTGTTTCGGGAGGATCAGAGGGATCGGCCGACGCCCCGGCTTCGTCGAAGGGGGGACGGGACGAGAGGGCGCCGGAGGAGGCCCGGTTGCGATTGGCGCCGGCTGCGTCCAGCGGCGCACCCGCGTCGCCGGCGCTTGTACCGATCTCGATCCAGTTCGACAATTGGTTCAACATCGACGACACCCTCAAATTCCAAGCAGGCGCGACGGCAACGCTAATGCAAACGATTGCGACTGGCCAGTCTGTATGCATAATGAGCGGCGGATATGCAGGAAGCTGACGAATCCGATCCACAGACCAGATTGGTTCGTCCACTGGTACGCCCCATCGGCGACCAGACATCCCGCCCCCGGCACCGCGCCGGTTCGGCGAGATGAGCCAGACCTGCTGCAAGGGAAGCGGCGCAGAAGACGCCGACACGGGAGGACGGCCTTGAGCGTCTCACCAGACGACACGGACGAGCGCGCCCGACGGGTCGCGAAGGCGGCGGCCATCTCTGGCTGCCACGGGCGGCCCCGGCGATGATCGAGGCGATCATCGCCGGCCTGATGGCGACGCTGACGCCCCAGGCCGTGCTGTTCATGCTGATCGGCTGCGCCTACGGCCTCGTCGTCGGCATCCTGCCGGGCCTCGGCGGCATCGTCGCGATGGCGCTGCTCTTGCCGTTCACCTACGGCCACGAGGTGGCGGCGACGCTCGCTTTGCTCCTCGGCGCGCACATCGCGACGATCTGGGGCTCCTCCGTCACCTCGATCCTGTTCAACGTCCCCGGAGCCGCCAAGAGCCTGTCGCTGACCTTCGACGGCTACCCGATGACGAAGAAGGGCCAGGCGAGCCGGGCGCTCGGCGCCTCCGCCATGGCGGCCCTGCTCGGCGGCGTCATCGGCGCGGTGTTCCTCGCCTTCTCGATCCCGATCGTGCGGCCGATCATGCTGGCCCTCGGCCCGGCCGAGTACCTGGTGATGTCGCTGTGGGGGCTGACGATCATCGCCACCTTCAGCGACGGCTCGCTGCTGAAGGGCCTGATGGCGGCGGCGCTCGGCGTCCTCATCGCCTTCATCGGCATGGACCCGGTGACCGGCACCCCCCGCTACACCTTCGGCACCCTCTTCCTGATGGACGGCTTCTCGTTTCCGGTGGCGATGATCGGCCTGTTCGCCGTCGCCGAGATGATGAAGCTCTACGTCAAGGGCGGCACCATCGTCAGCCGCGATGTCGGCGAGGAGAAGAGCACCGTTTTCGACGGCGTCATGGACACCCTCACCCGTCCCTGGCTCGTCATCCGCTCGAGCCTGCTCGGCCTGTGGATCGGCGTGCTGCCGGGCATCGGCGCCAGCATCGGCGGCATCGCCGCCTACGCCCAGGCGGTGCAGACCTCGAAGCACCCCGAGACCTTCGGCACCGGCAACGTCGAGGGCGTCATCGCGCCCGATGCGACGCTCGGCGCCAACGAAGGCGGCGGCCTGCTGCCGACGCTCGCCTTCGGCATTCCCGGTGGCGAGGGCATGGCGATCCTGCTCGTCGCCTTCATCGGCGTCGGCATCGTGCCCGGCCCGCAGATGCTGACCGAGAACCTCGACGTCGTCTTCAGCCTGGTGTGGATCGTCATCTTCGCCAGCGTCGTCACGACGGTGATCGGCCTCGCCATCTCCGGCTGGCTCGCCCGCCTGCCCTCGCTCAATCCCAGGCTGATGATCCCGATTGTGCTGACGGTGAGCTTCGTTGGCGCCTTCGCCACCCGCGGCATGCTGGAGGACGTCGTCGTCGCCGGCGCCTTCGGCCTCGTCGGCTACGTCATGGACAAGTACCACTACTCTCGGGCGAACCTCGTCATCGGCATGGTGCTCGCCGTGATGATCGAGAAGAACCTTCACCTGTCGATCAGCGTCTACGGCGACTGGTTCCTGTTCGAGCGACCGATCGCCCTGGCGATGCTCGCCTTCCTGGTCCTGACCACGGCGCTGCCGTTCATCCGCAAGCGCCGGAAGGCCGGCGCGGCGCGGCCCGACGACGGAGGCGCCACATGAGCCGGCGGCTGCAGGAGAACATCGTCGTCCTCGTCTTCCTGGCGCTGTTCGCGTCGATCATCGTCGTCAGCCTGGGCTATGGGCCGCGCGCCCGCATGGTGCCGCTGCCGATCGCCGCCTTCGGCATCCTCCTCGCTCTGGGCCAGCTCGCCTGGCAGAACCTGCGCTCGGAAAGCGAGTTGCAGATCGACATGCTGCAGTTCCTGACGGGACGCAGCGACGCCGCCGAGGACGTGCCGGACCGACAGCCGGCACCCGTCGCGGAGAAGCCGGCGGGCAGCCAGTTCTCCCGCGAGGTCTGCGTCACCGCCCTGGTCGCGGCGATCGTCGCCGCCTTCCTGCTCGCCGGCGCGCTGCCGACGTCGTTCGTGCTGTGCGCCGGCTACTTCGGCGTCAGCCGACAGTACGGCTGGCTGCGCGCCACCCTCACCGCCCTCGTCTTCACGGTGGTGATCTGGCTGCTGTTCGGCCAGGTGCTCGGCATCCCGATCGAACGCAGCCTGCTCGGGCCGATGCTCGCCCGCGCCTTCTGAACCACGCCGGCCCAATCGCTTCACAAAGAGAAACCACCGGGAGGTGACCTATGACCCTGAAGCTGACCCCGATCATCGCCGCGCTGGCCACCGCGGCCGTGCTCATGCCGGCGTCCGCCTACGCCGCCGGCCCCTATGAGGGCGAGGTGGTGAAGATCATCGTGCCGCACGGACCGAGCGGCCCGATGAACCAGTACGCGCGCATGATCGCGCCGCACCTCGCCAGGCACCTCGGGGCGAGCGACGTGCGGGTCGACAACCAGCCCGGCGCCGGCACGCTGAAGGGCACCAACATGCTGCGCTATGCCGATCCCGACGGGCTGACGATCGCCTTCACCAGCGTCGCGACGCCAGTCCTCGCCCAGCTCGCCGAAAGCCCCGGCGTGCAGTTCGACGCGAAGGATTTCGTCTATCTCGGTCGCGTCGCCTTCGACCCCCGCTTCCTCTACGTGGCGGAGAACTCCGACATCGACAGCATCGAAGACCTGATGAAGCTCGATCGCCCCTTCGTCTATCCGGCGCAGGGCACCGACGAGGACTTCTACACGATGGCGATGCTGTCGAAGGCGCTCGGCTTCGACATCAAGATCAACACCGGCTACGACGGCATCGCCGATTCGACGCTGGCGCTGGTGAAGGGCGAGGCGGACGGCTTCATGGCCTCGTGGCCGAGCGCGCGCGCCGCCGTCGAGAATGGCGACCTGAAGCCGATCCTGGCGCTGCGCGAGGAGCGCGACCCCGACCGTCCCGACGTGCCGACCATCTTCGAGGTCGTGCAGGATCCCGACAAGCAGGAGATGGCGCACCGCATCCTCGACATCCAGTCGCTGTTCCGCACCTTCTTCGGCCCGCCGGGCATGGAGCCGGAGCACGTCGCCGCGATGCGCGAGGCGCTGGCCGCCACCATCGCCGACCCGGAGCTGATCGCCCAGTCCGAGCAGATGCAGCTGCCCGTCAGCTTCGCCGACGGACAGACGATGCAGGACCGGGTGACCGCCGTCATGCAGTCGAGCCAGACGCTGAAGCCGGTGATGGCGGAGGCGCTCGAGTCCATCCAGTAAGGGCCGCCGTCTCGGCCTCGGCCGGTCTCGATAGGGGGCGCGGGCGGACGATGTCCGTCGCGCGCCCCCACCCCGCATCGGCGACAAGCCGCGGCAGGTCTGCTACCGTAATACCGTCAGCCCTTGGGCTGATCGCCAGCCGCGAGGGTGGCGCCCGTCTTGGGGAAGCCCCGCGCGACCACCCGCCGGCCTGCCGGCTTTCGAACGCTCATCACCGGTCCGTCACGAGCACGCGACCGACGCCCGCCCGAGAGGAAACCCGATGACCGTGATGCCCCGGACCGACATCCCCGTCGCCCGCAACTTCAAGCTGCTCTCCCACCACGAGCTCGACGGCTTCGGCGGCATCGGCGAGGGCATGTCGATCTCGCTGACGAAGGACGGCCGCCGCATCCTCTGGCTCGCCCACGAGAGCGCGCCGAAGAACTTCACCGGCGTCGACGTCACCGACCCGAAGAACCCGAAGATGGTGGTGCAGACCGCCCTGCCGCAGCCCTACATGCGCTCGAACTCGCTGGAGGTCTCCGGCGACATCATGGCCGTCGCCTACCAGTGCAAGGAGAAGGGCCAGCAGCCGGCGGGCATGGAGCTGTTCGACATCTCGGTGCCCGAAAACCCGCGCTCGATCGCTTTCTTCGACGCCTCCGGCCCGCACTCGCGCGGCGTCCACCAGCTGTGGTTCTGCGACGGCGAGTACGTCCACATGGCGGCCGGCGCGGCCGACTTCGAGAGCCACTACAAGGGCGACGACCAGTTCTACCGCATCATCGACGTGCGCAATCCCACGAAGCCCGAGGAGGTCGGCCGCTGGTGGATGCCCGGCACCCGCGTCGGCGACAGCGAGGCGCCGCCCGAGCGCCTGGCGGGCAAGTTCCACGGCTGCCGCGCCCACAACACCAACGTCTATCCCGACCGGCCGGACCGCGCCTATGTCTGCTACGTCGACGGCGGCATGTTCATCCTCGACATCTCCGACAAGGCGAACCCGAAGCAGGTCGGCCACTGGGCGAACTCGCCGCCCTATCACGGCTTCATGCACACCGCCGTGCCGCTGTTCGACCGCGGCCTGATGGTCGTCACCGACGAATCCACGTCAGATGCCGCCGCCGACTGGCCGAAGCTCGTCTGGGTGCTCGACATCCGCGACGAGAGCCGGCCGGTGCCGATCTCCACCCTGCCGCTGCCGCCGGTCGAGGCCTTCGCCAACCGCGGCGGCCGCTACGGCTCGCACAACATCCACGAGAACACGCCGCACCCGACGTCGTGGAAGTCCGACAAGATCGTCATCGGCACCTTCTACAGCGCCGGCGTGCGCGCCTTCGACATCTCCAACCCCTACCAGCCGCAGGAAGTCGGCTACTACATCCCCGAGGCGCCGGCGGGCTCGCCGAAGGGGGCGATCCAGCTCAACGACGTCTTCGTCGACGAGCGCGGCATCGTCTACACCGTCGACCGCTTCATCGGGGGGCTCTATGTCCTCGAGATGGACTTCTGACGCCCTCACCGACCGGCTGTTCCCGTCGGCCCGGCCGGCGCCGTTCGGGCGGGCGCAGAAGCGCCCGCGGGGCGCCCGCACGCCGGTGATCGTCGTCACCGGCTTCCTCGGGGCCGGCAAGACGACGCTGGTGAAGCGCTTCCTCGCCTCCCCCGAGGGGGCGGGGACGGCCGTCATCGTCAACGAGTTCGGCGAGATCGGCATCGACGACGCGCTCCTGCGCGGTGCCAGCGGCAAGACCGTCCTGCTCGGCAACGGCTGCCTGTGCTGTGCCTCCCGCAGCGACCTCGAGACGACGCTGCAGGAGCTCCTCGCCGACGCCCGCCTCGGCCGCGTGCCGACGATCGAGCGGGTGCTGATCGAGACGAGCGGCCTCGCCGACCCGCTGCCGATCCTGCAGAGCTTCGTCTCCGACCGCGGCATCGGCCGCGAGATGGCCGTCGACCTCGTCATCGCCGTCGTCGATGCGCTGGGCGGTGCGGCAATGCTGTCGAGCGCCCCGGAAGCGCGCCGCCAGGTGGCGGTGGCCGACCGCGTGGTGATCTCGAAGCGCGACATGGCCGACACCGACGCCGAGAACGCGGTGCGGGCGGCGATCGCCGCCATCAACCCGAACGCCGGGATCGTCGTCGCTCAGGGCGGCGAGATCCCCGCCTCGGCGTGGGCCGCCTCCGAGCTGCCGCGCTCCGACTTCGTCGCCAGCGGCGCAATGCACTCGGAAGGCGTGTCGAGCTTCGTCTTGCCGTTCCCGCGGCCGGTGTCGTGGCCGGCCTTCGCCCAGGCGATCGATGCGCTGGTGGCACTGCGCGGCGAGGACATCCTGCGCATGAAGGGGCTGATCGCGGCCGAGGGCGTCACCGGCCCGCTGGTCGTCCAGGTGGTCCGCCACCTCGTCCACCCGCCGGTGGAGCTCGTCGACTGGCCCGACGCGGACCGTTCGGGCCGGCTCGTCGTGATCGGCCGCGGCCTCGATCGGGCCCGTGTCCAGGCGGTGTTCGACGCGCTGCTCGCCGTCTGAACGCCAGCGGCCGCCCCGGAGGGCGGCCGTCGTCGCGGTCGATGGGTCGTGCGTCGGCGGAAGCGATCCCTACTTGATCGACTCCAGCGCCGCCTTGAGGATCGGCGTCAGGCTGGCGCTCGTCTCCGTCAGCGAGGCGACCGTCGCCTGCTGCTCGGTGCCGGGCGCGTAGTTGATCGGCATCTTGCTCTTCTCGGTGACGGCGAGGAGCTCCGGGTCCTTCAGCGTCGCCTCGATCGCCGCCCGCATTTCGGCGGTGGCGGCCGCGTCCATCTCCGGCGGGCCGAAGAAGCCGCGGCTCATGTCGAGGATCTGGGCGATGGCGGCGATGCTCGCCTTCTTCGCCGGGTCGGTCACCACCTCGACGGCGGTCGGCACGTCCGGCGCCTCGGGGATGCGCTTCGAGGACACGATCAACAGGGGCGACATGTCGCCGGCCTCGACCGGTCCGCGCGACGACGACCACGACGTCATATGCACGTCGGCCTCGCCCTTGATGACGGCGAGCGCGGTGTCGGCGTTGCCCTCGAAGCCGGTGACGACCTTGATCGGCGCGCCGAGGGAATCGGCCAGCACCGCCATCGAGTAGAAGTCCTCGTCGGTGCCCTGCGACGGGTAGACGAACGGCCGGCCGAGGTTCTTCAGGCCCTCGACGTCCTTGAAGCCGGCCTCCTTGCCGACGACGACGACGCGCGGGTCGTCGACGACGCGGCCGAGATAGGTGAACTTCGCCGCATCGAACTGCACGCCGGGACTCTCGGCGAGCTGCGCCATGATCAGCGTCGGGATGTTGGTGAAGGCGATCGTCATGCCGTCGGGGTCGGAATGCCAGAGCAGGTTGGTGCCCTTCAGGCTGCCGGCGCCCTGGTGGTTCTCCACCCGCACGTCGCTCGCGCCGAGGTGCTTGGCCAGGAACGGCGCGATGGTGCGCGCATACTGGGTCATCATGCCGGCCGGCGAGTTCGGCACGATCAGGATCACCGTCTGGCCGTCATAGACGGGCCCGGCCTGCGCCGTGGTGATGCCGAAGGCGGCCGCGGCGGACAGCGTCGCCGCCGCCATCGTCGCCAGGAATGTCCTCTTTTTCATGGTCGTGTCCCTCCTTCTCGAGATGCTCGACGCGTTGTTTCGCGTCGTTATGTGAACAGTTGGCCGATCCACTTGCCGATGGTGTCGAAGCGGATGCCGAGCAGGTTGCGATCGAGCTGCACCTTCAGGCCCGTCGAGAACACCAGGTAGACGAGCAGCGTCCAGAACGCCGAGTAGGCGATCGCCTTCCACGCCGCATAGTGCCGCGAGACGATGAAGTAGCCGGCGCAGAAGACGAACATCGCCGGGATCGGCCCGAGCACCATGAAGATCGCCACCAGCAGAGCGACGATGGCGAGCGCCCGCACCTCGCTCATCGGCGTCGGCCCGCGTTTGACGGCGGCCGGCGGTGCCGCGGCGGTGGCGGCCAGCGCCGGGTCCACCGCGTCGCCCTGCTTGGTGAGGAATTCCAGCAGGTCGATGTGCAGGCTGTCCTCGGACTTGAGGTTCTGCAGGATGATCTGGCCGACGATGAACAGGATGCCGATCGCCGCGATCGGGATCGGCACCAGCCGCGCCCGCGGGCTGTAGTCGAGGCTCGCCACGATCGCCGCGACGAAGATGCCGAGGATCACGAGCGCGACGATGTTCTCCTGCAGCCGCCGGCTCATGACGTCCTCCTCGCCGCGGTGTCGCCGGCGGCCTCCGCCGCCTTCTGCTTGCGCCAGTTCTTCCAGAACGGCATCGCCGTGGTCAGGATGATCAGCACCAGCATGAGCAGCGCGATCGGACGGTCGAACAGGAACCAGTCGCCATAGAGGGTGAGCGACACGTGCAGGTTCCGCTCGATCATCACCGCCAGCACCATGCCGATGACGAAGTTCGCCCGCGAGTAGTTGTACTTGTCCATCACGTAGCCGACGACGCCGAAGCCCGCCGCCACCGCCACGTCAGAGAGCTGGCCGCGCGTCGCGTAGGCGCCGATGAAGCAGACGCACAGCACCAGCGGGATGATGACGTTGGGATTGAGGCTCGGCAGCCGCGCCAGGGACGGCGAGATGATCAGCCCGATGATCGACACCAGCACGCTCGCCAGCACGATGATCCAGACCATCGCGAAGACGATGTCGAGGTGCTCGGTCAGCATCTGCGGCCCGGGGGTGATGCCGAGGCCGATGAAGGCGATGAGCAGGATCGCCATGCTCTCGCCGCCGGGGATGCCGAAGGCGAGGGTGGGCAAGAGGCCGCCGCCCTCGTTGGCGCCGACCGTCGCGTCGGGGGCGATGACGCCCTCGACATTGCCCTTGCCGAAGGTCTCCGGGTGCTTGGAGGTCTGTACCGCGTGGGCATAGGCGGCGATGCCGCCGACGCTCGCGCCGATGCCCGGCAGGACGCCGATCCACAGGCCGAGGAGGCTCGCCCGGAAGACGAGCCACTTGTGGTCGAAGGCGTCGCGGACGCCCTGCCAGACGGTGCTCGTCTCGGTGCCGACCTCGCGCTCGATCAGCGCGCCGCCCTTGGCGTAGAGCTTCATCATCTCGGAGACGGCGAACAGCCCGATCATCGCCACCGGGAAGGAGAAGCCGTCGAGGAGGTAGAAGGAGCCGAAGGTGAAGCGCGGCGTCGCCGTCACCATGTCCATGCCGACGAAGGCGACGAGGATGCCGAGGCAGGCGGCGGCGAGGCCCTTCAGCAGCGACCCCTCGCTGAAGGTCGCGATGATGGTGAGGCCCCACAGCGCCATCATCAGATATTCGGCCGGGCCGAACATCAGCATCAGCGGCCGGGCGATCGGGATCGAGAGGGCGAGGAAGACCGCGCCGATGATCCCACCCATCAGGGCGGCGGTGGCGGAGGCGCCGAGCGCCCGGCTCGCCTGCCCCTTCAGCGTCATCGGGTAGCCGTCGAAGATCAGCGCCAGGCTCTTCGCCGATCCCGGCACGCGGAACAGGATGCTCGTCACCGACGAGCCCCAGATCGTCGCGATATGGGCACCGAGCAGCAGCGCCAGCGAGGCTGCGGGCTCGAAGCCGTAGGTGAACGGCAACAGCAGCGCCATGGCGACGATGCCGCCGAGACCCGGCAGGATGCCGACGATGATGCCGTAGACGACACCGATCACCAGGAAGGCCATCGCCTGCACGGTGAGCAGTGACACGAGGCCTGCTCCGATGGCTTCAAACATCGCTTCGACGTCCTCCCCCGTCGGGTCCGCTCCACCGGGCGGTTGATCCGCCTCGGCCCGTCCCCGCGTTTTCTCGTTGCCCTACACGCCCCGCCCGCTCCCACTCTCACCGCTGCCGAACCGGCCGGACGACGCCGGTCCGGCTTTCGGCTTCCGTCAGTCGACGATCTTGCCCAACAGTCTTACGACGTCGCTCTTGTTGTCGATCATGATCTCCGGGAACACGATGGTGATCGCGTCGGTCGGGCAGGTCGACTGACACAGGCCGCAATACCAACACTCGTCAGGATAGACGACTTCCGGCATCGTCGTCTTGTCGTTCTCGATCTTGTAGATGATGTCGCCGGGACAGATCCAGTCGCAGAGATTGCAACGGATACACAGCTTCTCGTCGATGACGATGGGGTTGTGCACGGCGGCGCCGGCGGTCTTGGTGTCAGCCGACATGCTCGATCCTCCCGGCGGCGGCAGTGGGGGTGCGGGCGAAGGCGGCCGAGAGCGGCCGGGTCGCGTCGAGGGTGCTGACCTTCGGGGTGCCGTCGCCGCCCTGCTCGACGATGACGAACTTGCGCCAGTTGGCCTCGTCGGTTTCCGGATAGTCGAGGCGGCGGTGGGCCGAGCGCGTCCGCGTCTCGGTACGGGCGAGCGCCGCCGTCGTCATGATCTCGGCATTGAGGCGGATGTTGCGCGCCTCCTGGAAGCGCATGACGCCGTGGAGGTTCTCCGTCTTGACGGTGTCCTCCTTCTTGGCGAGCGCCTGCAGCGTGTCGAGGGCGAGCCTCAGGCCCTTGCCGGTCCGTCGCACGCCGGCATAGTCAGTGACGGTTTCGCGGATCTGGTCCTCGTAGGCCTTCCAGCCGAGATCGCTGTCGCGGGTGAGCGAGGCCTCGGCGCCGGCCCGCACCCGGTTCGCGCTCTCCCAGTCGATGTCCGGCAGCGCCACGTTGCTGCGCTGGCGGATGCGCTGCACGGCGCCCTCGCCGGCGATATGGCCGAGCACCGCGGCGCCGGCGATGCCGCCGGAGACGGTGGAGCAGTCGCCGGCCGAGAACAGCGCCTCCACCGACGTCTCGCCGGACGTGTCGACGGACAGGCCGCTGCCGCGGAAATAGAGGCCCGAGCGGCGGATCGTCAGCTCGGAGATCGACACCTCGATCGGCGTATCGCGGAAGTGCACGCCCTTCTGCTGGTAGAACGCCGGCAGCGTGTAGCGGTCGACCTGCAGGGTCGCTTCCATGTGGTCGAGCTCGTCGGCCGGCAGGTGGCGGCAGTCGACATAGATCGGCCCGTTGCCGAGCAGGTACTCGTTGACGACGGCGTCGGCCAGCACCGCCCGGCGGGCGTTCTCGCCCTTCTTGTCGTAGCGGAACATGAACCGCTCGCCGGTCTTGTTGAGGAAGTAGGCGCCCATGCTGACCAGCGCATTGAGGCCCTGGGCGGAGAAGCCCTTCGGCGTCAGCGTCGCCTCGGTGAATTCCATGTTGGCGAGCTGCGCCCCCGCCTTGTAGCCCATCGCCTGAGCGTCGCCGGTGTTGAAGGGGAAGTGCCAGCTGTCGAAGGCGAGGCCCGATGCGTTCATCGACAGGCGGTTGACGTCGCCGGTGGTGACCGCGATCGCCTTCGCCCGCACCGCCACCCACTCGCCGGTGCGGAAGCAGAAGGCGAGCGCGCCGTAGCAGACGTTGTCCTCGACGAGCAGTTGCAGTGCCATCGTGCGCATCAGGAGCGTCGCCTTGCCGGCGCGCACATGCTTGCCGATGCGGCGCTTGAAGTCGGTGCCCTCGAAGTTGATGTGGTAGGCGCCGGGCAATCCGAAGGACGGATGGCGCGAATAGTCGCCGGTGCGCGGGTCCTTGAAGTCGACCCCCATGCCCTCGATCTTGCGCAGGATGCGCGGCATCTCCTCGAGCACGCGGCGGGTCACGTCGAGATCGACGATGCCGTCGGTGAGCGTCGGGATGTGCTTCATCAGGAACTCGGCGGTGTCCCACTCGGCACCGCTCTCCATGACGGTGAGGTAGTGGTCGACGCCGCAGCCGACGCTGCCGCAGTTGTCGAGCACGCGTCCCTTTTCGCAGATCGTGACGTCGAGCCCGGCTTCCAGCGCGGGGATGGCGAGCATCGAGCCCGCCACGCCGCCGCCGATCACCAGGAGGTCGGTGTCGATCGTCCGCCACTCCGTCATGCACACTCCTCCGATCTGCGTCAGCAGCCCATGCGACACCGATCCGACGACAGGCGCCGGCCGGGATCATCGAGCCGCTGATCGATCCGCGGGCGCTGGCTGAAGCCGTGCCCGGCGGCGTTTCCTGTCCCATGTCCCGCGCCGCTTATCTGCGGCTTGCCGGGTTGTTCGCTCTTGCTTGGTCATATTGTGTGATCGTATTACGGGAGTGTCAACGCGAATTCGACGAGTTCCAGTTTGCAGCTCGGCTCATGCCGAGCGCAGTCGTTGTTGCCGATCCGACAGCCTCCATCTGGCGTTGCGGCAGCGAATCGCGTTCACCCATCGAACCATTCAGTCGTGGACCAATGGCGAGAAGACTTGTCGTCTTCCTGTGTTATGGTCATATGATGAAATGGCGACTGGCCGGTGCTGGATTCGCGACGCTCCAATGGCCCTTTGGGCCGGCGGCACGGCACGCGAATGGCAGCCCTCGCCGGCCTTTGAAGGGGCCGCCACGCCGACTGCCTCGCGGGCGGCCGGCAAGGGGCGGAAGGAACGGTGGCGCAGATGGCCGAAGCGAATGAAAGCGCGCTCTTTGCAGAGCGACCGTCGGTGCCGACGATCCGCAAGTCGGCGGCGCCCCTGCGCCATCACGTCGTCGATGCCCTGCGCACCGCCATCATCGAGGGCCGCATCGCCCCGGGCGAGCGCCTGGTCGAGCGTGAACTCATCGAGATGACCGGCGTGTCGCGGACGGTGATCCGCGAGGCGCTGCGCCAGCTCGAGACCGAGGGCATCGTCGACATCATCCCCAACAAGGGACCCGTCGTCCGCAAGCTCACCATCGGCGAGGCGAAAGACCTCTACCTGATCCGCTCGGTGCTCGAGGGGCTGGCGGCGCGGATGTTCGTCTCGAACCACGCGCCGAAGGACGTCGCCGCCCTGCGGCTCGCCCTCGACAGCACCATCCACGCCTACCAGCATGATTCCCCGGAGGCGATCCTCGCCGCCAAGAACCGCTTCTACGACACGCTGTTCGCCGGTGCCGGCAGCGAGGCGCTGTCGTCGATGATCGCGGCGCTGCACGCCCGCATCTGGCGCTGGCGGGCCCTCGGCCTCGCCCACCCGAAGCGCTCGCCGGACCGCTCCAGCGAGAGCATCCAGGGCCTGCGCGACATCCTCACGGCGATCGAGCGCGGCGACGCCGACGCCGCCGAGCGGATTACCCGGCGCGAGGTCGAGAACGCCGCCCACGAGGTGATGACGCTGCTCTCCGCCGAGGCGACGCACGCCTGAGCAGGCTGGTCCGCGCCGGACGTCCGGCGCGGCCGACTTGCCGCCGACTTGCCGCCGATCTGCGGCCTACTTCGCCGGGCCGATGGTGAGTGCCAGGTCGCCGTAGCCGTCGATGCCGCCGGCAATGACGTCGCCCGGCTTGACCGGGCCGATGCCGGCGGGCGTGCCGCTGTAGATCAGGTCGCCGGGCTTCAGCTCGAACGAGTGCGACAGGATCGCGATGATCTCGGGGAGTTTCCAGATCATCTCCGACAGGTCGCCGTCCTGCTTCACGACGCCGTTCACCGACAGCCAGATGCGGCCCGTCGCCGGCACCTCGCCGGGCTTCGCCGGCCGCAGCGGGCCGCACGGAGCGGACTCGTCGAAGCCCTTGCCGAGGTCCCACGGCCGGCCGCTGTCGCGCGCCTTGAACTGGTGGTCGCGGCGGGTGAAGTCGATGCCGGCGGCATAGCCCCAGACGTAGGACAGCGCATCGGCCGCCGAGACGTCGATCGCCTCGCGGCCGATGGCGGCGACGAGCTCGATCTCGTGGTGGAGCTCGGTGGTGTCGCGCGAGTACGCCATCACGCCGCCGGAATCGATCACCGCATCGGCCGGTTTGGTGAAGAAGAACGGCGGCTCGCGCTCCGGCTCGAAGCCCATCTCGCGGGTGTGCGCCGCATAGTTGCGGCCGACGCAGAAGATGCGGCGGACGGGAAAGCGGGCGGCGCTGCCGACGACGGCGACACTCGGCACGCTCGGCAGGGCGATCACATAGTCGGTCATGGGGCGGGCTCCCGGCCTTGGAGGGTCTGGCGGGCGCGCGGCCGCACGGCCCGCAGACGGGGTGCGACCGGCGGTTCTGTAGAGGAGGCGGTCTTGGCTGGAGGCGGCGCGGCCCGGCGAGGGCCAGGCGGCGGGCGCTAGTAGACGCGGTGCTTCGGCGGCTCGCCGCGCAGGACGCGCTCGATGTTTTCCCACGAGGCGCGGAACAGCGTCGCGGCCGACTGGCGGGTGACGCCGGCGATGTGCGGCGTCAAAAGCAGGCGGGCCGCGCCGGCCTCGCCGATCGCCACCAGCGGGTTGTCGGCCGGCGGCGGCTCGACGGAATAGACGTCGACCGCCGCACCGGCGATCGTTCCGGCCTCGAGCGCCGCAGCGAGCGCCGCCTCGTCGACGATGCCGCCGCGGGCGGCCTGGATCAGCACCGCCGTCTTCTTCATCGACGCGAGCTCGCGGGCACCGATCAGGCCGGTGGTCGCCGGCAACAGCGGCACGTGCAGCGTGACGACGTCGGCTTCGGCCAGCAGCCGGTCGAGCGGCAGAGCCTCGGCGCCGAGCGCCTCGGCGGCCGACGGGTCGGCCGGGGCCGGATCGTAGAAGACGATGCGGCTGCCCATGCGGTGGAAGGCGGCCGCCACCGCGGCGCCGATGACGCCAAAGCCGACGACGCCGACGGTCAGCCCGCCGAGGCCGCCGAGGTTTTCCGAAAGCTGCTTCGCCCGCGATTCCACATAGCGCCCCGCACGGATCTCGGCGTAGCCCCACGACAAGCGCCGCAGCAGCACCAGCGCCGTCGACACCGCGTATTCGGCGAGCGCGGCGTTGCTGCCGCCCGGCACGTTGGCGACCGGGATGCCGAAGCCCTGCATCGCCGCCTTGTCGAGACGGTCGAGGCCGGCGCCGGTGACCTGCACCAGCGACAGCTTGGCGCCGTCGAACAGGTCGGGCGCCAGCTTCGGGCCGACGGCGGGGATGACGAGCGCCTTGGCGGCGGCGATGCGCGCCTTCAGCTCGGTGTCGGCCGGGCCGGTGTAGGCGACGTCGAGGCCCGCCGGCGGCATCGCGCCGACGCGGGCGAAATCGGCCTCGGGGCGCAGCACGAGCACAGCGGCCGCGGAGGCGCCGGCCGGCGAGGAGACGGAAGCGTTCATCAGGTCTGTCCGGATTGGCTCTCGGGCGGGAACTCGCGCGTGCCGGCGGCGACGTCCACGATCGGGAAGAAGCAGAGCATCACCAGCGGCTCGCGGCCGGTGTTGCGGGTGGCGTGGCGCTCGCCGGCGGGCATCAGGATGGTGTCGCCGGGTTTCACCGGCAGCCGGCCGCTGTCGCACTCGGTGACGCCTTCGCCGGAGACGATGATCATCACCTCCTCGAAGCCGTCGTGGACGTGCTTGCCGCGGCCGGGGCCGCCCGGCCCTTCCGGCTCGATGGTGACGTGACGCACCGCCACCGAGCGGGCGCCGGTGCTCGCCCCAATGATCTCGCGCGACACCCGGCCCGGCAGCGACAGCAGCCGGGCGTCGGCGAGCGGGACGACGACGGCCATCAGACCGCCTGCCGGAAGCTGCGGACCTCCGCGGTGCCGCCACCGAGGACAGCGTCGAGCTGCTTGAAGATTTCGCTCGCCTCGGTGGTGATCGAATCGGCCACGGTGGCGACGAGTTCCTCGCCGCGGTCGGCGGTGGCGTTCTTCGGATCGCCGTACCAGCCGGTCGGCGCGATGCAGCGGATGTCGGTTAGCACCGGCTGGTAGCTGTGGGTGCGCCGGAGCTTGTCCATGTGGTGGCCGTGCGAGTGGTCCGACGAGTAGTCGACCCGGTCGAGGTGGACGAGGTCGGGCCGGTTCGACATCACCGCCAGGGCCTCGATCTCACCGCCGTGAGTGAGGCCGCCGCACTGGTGGCCGAACAGTTCGTTCGCCACGTAGCAGGCCTGCACGGTCAGCACCGTCATGCCGTACTGGCGATGCAGCGTCTCCGCGGCGATGGCGAGCGAGGGGATGTTGCCCTCGTGCCAGTTGAGGATGAGCAGGTACTTCGCGCCGTGCTTGGCGGTCGACGAGCACGTCTCGATGACGAGGCGCATGTAGGTGTCGGGCGTCAGCGTGATGGTGCCGGCGAAGGGGGCGTGCATCGGCGTCACGCCGAGCTGGGTACCCGGCAGCACGATGCCGTCCATGCGCTCGGCGACGGCGTGGGCGATGACGCTGGCGGCGATCGAGTCGGTGCCGGTCGGCAAATGCGGCCCGTGCTGCTCGACGCTGCCGGCGGGCATGATGACGAGACCGGACCGCTTGAAGTGCTCGGCGATCTCCGGCTGCGTCAGGTCGTAGAAGTAGCGGCTCGGCAGCATCGGTGCATCCGTTTCTGGGCCGGACCGGTCGGTGCCGGCCCGTGCTTGGCGCGCAATGTCAGCGGGGCGCAGCGTTGCGCAGCGCCCCGCGTTTGGCGTGTCAGGCGACCTTCTGGCCCTGGGCGGCAAGCTTCTGGTTGGACGCCTGGTAGATGTCGGCGAGCGGCACGTGCTTGCCGCCTTCCGAAAGCGACTTCAGCGCCGCATAGCAGCACGCCACCGCGACGTTGCCGTTGCCCGCCGACAGCTCGCTCGGCTTGCCCGACCGGCAGCTCTCGGCGAACAGCTCGAGCTCCGCCTTGAACATGTCCGACTCTGGCTCCTGGAGCACTTCGCGCTTGGCGAAGCCGTCCTTGCCGCGCTGGATGTACAGCGAGGACGACTTGTGGATCTGGTCCGGATCGTCCCAAACCCCGAAGTCGATCTCGTAGTGCATCAGCCCCTTCGAGCCGAAGACGCGCACCGCGAAGATGCCCGGCGACGTCCAGCAGGTGCCGACATAGGCGATCTTGCCGTCGGCGAACTTCAGGAGCGTCATCGACTGGTCGTCGACCTCGGCGCCCACCGGCGACAGCTTCGACGAGGTCGAGGAGGCCGAGACGATGTCGCCGCCGAGATAGTGGACGAGATCGAACATGTGGATGCCGAGCTGCGACAGCGGCCCGCCGGGAGCGCGGTGGTTGTACCAGCGCCAGGTCTGCGGGGTGAGCTCGAGGGCGCGCTCGTTGGAGAAGTTCGCCTCGATGAAGCCGACGGTGCCGAGCTCGCCGGCGTCGATCGCGGCGCGGATCTGGCGGATGCCGGCAAGCAGCCGGGCGCTGTGGCCGACCGTCACCGTCACGCCGTGCTGGCGCTCGAGCGCCGCGATCTGCAGGCCTTCCTCGAGGGTCGAGGCGATCGGCTTCTCGGTGTAGACGTGCTTGCCGGCGGCCGCCACCTGCGCCGCAACGGGCAGATGCTGCTCGTTCGGCACGGTGAGGATGACGCCCTCGATGGACGGGTCGGCGAGCATCGTCGCCAGGTCGTCATAGACGGCGATGCCGGTGTCGCGGTGATAGCTCTCGCGCTTCTCCGCCGAGCGGTTGAAGCCCGCCACGATCTCGAGCTTGTCGGACTTCTTTGCGGCGCGGGTGAGAACGCGGGCCCAGCGGCCGAGGCCGATGATCCCAAGCTTTACGGGTCCGGACGACACAGGCGACCTCCATTTCTTGCTGACCGTCGTACTGTATTACGGTCTGATGGGGTCGTCAAATAGCGGCAACCGTTTGCCGTGGCAAGCCCGGATTCGGACGTCCCGGTCCGCGACCGTGGCCGCGTGCGGCGGATGCCGTCAGGCCGCGACTGGCGCCCACAGCACGTCCTCGATGCGGCGCGCGTCGGTCGCCAGCATCACCAGCCGGTCGAGTCCGAGCGCGATGCCGCTCGTCGGCGGCATCGCCGCCACCGCCGCGAGCAGGTCCTCGTCGACCGGATAGCGCTCGCCGTAGCGGCGCTGCTTCTCGTCCATGTCCGCCTCGAAGCGGCGGCGCTGCTCGTCGGCATCGGTGAGCTCGCCGAAGGCGTTGGCGAGCTCGACGCCGCAGGCGAACAGCTCGAAGCGCTCGGCGACGCGCGCATCGCCCGGCTTGCGACGGGCGAGCGCCGCCTCCGGCGCCGGATACTCCGTCAGCGCCGAGGCGCGGCCCCGGCCGAGGGAAGGCTCGACCTTTTCCACGAGGATGCGGGTGAAGACGTCCGACCACGCGTCGTCCTCGGCGACACGCACGCCGGCCGCCCGCGCCATCGCCGCCAGCGCCTCGCGGTCGGGCCGGTCGGGGTCGGCGAGCGTCGCCGCGACGTCGATGCCGAAACGGAGGCAGGCGTCGGCGACGGTGATGCGCTCGACCGCCGCGGCCGGATCGACCGAGAGCCCGTCGAAGCGGAGCATGTCCGTGCCCGCCGCCGCGGCCGCCACCCGCATCAGCGCGGCGCAATCCTCGATCAGCACCTCGTAGGGCTCATCCGCCCGGTACCATTCGAGCATGGTGAACTCGGGATGGTGCAGCCGGCTGCGCTCGCCGTTGCGGAACACACGTCCCAGCGTGAACAGCCGCGGCACGCCGCCGGCGATGAGCTTCTTGCAGGCGAACTCCGGCGAGGTGTGCAGATAGAGCCGGTCGCGGGCGCCATCGGGGGCGATCCGCTCGGTGGCGAAGGCGGACAGATGCACCTCGTTGCCCGGCGAGCGCTGCAGGATCGGCGTCTCCACCTCGACGAAGCCCGCCTCGGCGAAGTGGCGGCGGATGGCTGCGACGATGCGGCCCCGGGCGTCCAGGAAGGGGCGGCGGTCGGCCAGAACGTCCGGCCGCCACCATGCAGTCTCCGCGTCCGGCACCCCGACAATTCCTCGTCTTTGCCACCCGCATTGCGGCGGACGGCGGAAAAAACTATAGAAACCGCGCGCTTCTTAGACTGAAGGGAAACTCTCGTGAAGGTGCAGGCGAGCTCGCTCAGGCAGGGCAACGTCATCGAGGTCGACGGCAGGCTCTATGCCGTGCTGCGGGCCGAAAACATCCACCCCGGCAAGGGCACGCCGGTGACGCAGCTCGACATGCGCCGCATCAGCGACGGCGTGAAGGTCTCGGAGCGCTATCGCACCACCGAGCAGGTCGAGCGCGCCTTCATCGAGGCGGCCGATTTCCAGTATCTCTACAAGGACGGCGACGGCCACACCTTCATGAACGGCGAGACGTTCGACCAGGTGGTGGTGCCGGCCGACGTGATCGGCGATCTCGACGTCTACCTCCAGGAAAACATGACGGTGAAGCTCAGCCTGCACGAGGGCGTGCCGGTGGCGATCGAGCTGCCGCAGCGCGTCACGCTGGAGATCGTCGACACCGAGCCGACGATGAAGGGGCAGACGGCGTCCTCGTCCTACAAGCCGGCGATGCTGTCGAACGGCGTGCGCACCGCCGTGCCGCCGCACATCTCGACCGGCACCCGCATCGTCGTGCTGACCGCCGACGGCTCCTACGTCGAGCGCGCCAAGGACTGATCCGGCCGGGCGGCGGTGCCGCCCTGCCCTCGGTTGCCCTGCGCCGGCCGCCGTGCCTGCGGCCGCCGTGCCGCACCGTCGGCAGCCTTGAATCCGTCCGCATGGCGCGTCATCCTGCCGACATGACGCCCATTCGCAACGATCGGGCCCTCGGCCCGCGCTCCGCCACGGCTCCCCGCCGTTTCGCCCTCGCCTCCTGTGCGCCGGGGGTGGCGCTCGCGATGGTGCTCGCCGCGCTGACGCCCGCGGCGGCCACCGCCGAGGCCGATCCCGCCGCCGTCCGGGTGATGCTGCCCGGATCGACGTCGCTGTCGGGCAACTACCTGGCCGCCCGCCTCGCCGGCGCCACCCGCGACATGGCCGCCGGCGCGGAGTTCTACCAGGAGGCGCTCGAGGGCGATCCCGACAACCCGCAGCTGATTGAGCGGGCCTTCACGCTGGCGCTTGCGAGCGGAGACATCGCCGCCGCATCGCAGCTCGCCGAGCGGCTGCCGCCGCGCGCCGACACCAACCGCCTCGCCGGCCTCGCCCAGGCGGTCATCGACCTCGAGCGCGGCGACACCGCCGCCGCCCGCAAGGTCGTCTCCGAGCACGCCCGCGGGCCGCTGGCCGACCTCACCGCCGCCCTCGTCGGGGCCTGGACCTACGCCGCCGAAGGCGACCGCGCCGCGGCGCTGAACCGGCTCGACACGCTGCGCGGGCCGGACCTCTACACCGCCTTCACCACCTTCCACGGCGGCATCATCGCCGACTACATGGGCGACCACGCCGAGGCGCGCCGTCGCCTGGCCATCGCCTACGACAACGAGCCGTCGATGCTGCGCATCGTCGACGCCTATGCCCGGGCGCTCGCCCGCGACGGCGCCGCGCAGGAGGCGGCCGGCGTGCTCGACCGCTACACCGCCACCGTCGGCACCCACCCGATCATCACCACGCTGAAGGCCGAGATCGCCGCCGGCAAGACACCGCCGCCGCTGGTGAAGGACCCCGAGGCCGGCGTCGCCGAGGCGCTGTTCGCCCTCGGCACGGCGATCTCGCGGGAGGGCAGCGAGGAGATCGCCGCCGCCTATCTGCAGCTGGCGCTGCTGCTCGAGCCGGATTCGGGCCTCGCCGCGATGGCGCTCGCCGGCCTGCACGAGCGGCTGGAGCAGTCGGCCGAGGCGGTCGCCATCCTTGAGAAGATCCCGGCGAGCTCGCCCTTGTCGCGCGATGCCCGCACCCAACTCGGCCTCAACCTCAACGCGCTGGAGCGCGCCGACGAGGCGCGCGTCGTGCTCGACACGCTGGTGAAGGAGGACCCGAGCGACCTCGAAGCGGTCGTGGCGCTCGGCAGCGTGCTGCGCTCGCGCGACCTCTTCGCCGAGGCGGCGGCCGCCTACACCCTCGGCATCGACAGCGTGAAGACGCCGGACCGCCGCCACTGGACGCTGTATTACCAGCGCGGCATCTCCTACGAGCGCTCGAAGCAGTGGGACAAGGCCGAGGCCGATTTCCAGCGCGCCCTCGAGCTGTCACCCGACAATCCGCTGGTGCTGAACTATCGCGGCTACAGCTGGATCGACATGGGCCGCAACCTCGACCAGGCGCTCGGGATGGTGCAGAAGGCGGTCGATCTCCGGCCGACCGACGGCTACATCATCGACAGCCTCGGCTGGGCCTATTTCCGCCTCGGCCGCTACGAGGAGGCGGTGGCGGAGCTCGAGCGCGCCGTCGAGATGATGCCGAACGATCCGGTCATCAACGATCACCTCGGCGACGCCTACTGGATGGTCGGGCGCCGTCTCGAGGCCCGGTTCCAGTGGTCGCACGCCCGCGACAGCAGCCCGGACCCGGCCGAGCTCGAGAAGATCCTCGCCAAGCTCGAGAAGGGCCTGCCGGCGCCGACACCGGCCACCGCCGCCGATGCCGGCGACCAGCAGCCGGCGCCGACCGCCGCGCCGAACTGAGGTGCGCACGGCCGGCGCGGCCGCACCGGGCGGCGGTGACGGGCGGGACGACGGCGCCGCGCCGCTGAGCGAGCCGGCGCACGCCAAGGTCAACCTGGCGCTGCACGTCACCGGCCGGCGCGGCGACGGCTTCCACACCCTCGACACCCTCGTCGCCTTCCCGCCGATCGCCGACACCGTCACGGTGGCGGCGGCCGGTGATGGCGAGGGCTCGACCCTCACCGTCGACGGCCCGTTCGCCGGCGCCGTCCCGACCGGCCCCGACAACCTCGTGCTGCGCGCCGCCGCCCGCCTCGCCGAAGCGGCCGGCGACGGTGCGGTCGTGAAGGCCGCGGCAAGCAACCAGGGCGCTGCACCGGACGCAACGGCCGGCAGGCCGACGACCACCGGTCCGCTCGCCGCCGCCCACATCCGGCTCACCAAGGTGCTGCCGGTGGCGGCCGGCCTCGGCGGCGGCTCGTCGGATGCCGCCGCGACGCTGCGGGCGCTGGCGCGACTGTGGGCGCTCGGCCGCGATGCCGCAGCGCTGGCGGAAATCGGCCGCCCGCTCGGCGCCGACGTCGCCATGTGCGTGCACGCCCGGCCGCTCCGCGCCACCGGCATCGGCGACGTCGTCGAGCGCTTCGTGACGCTGCCGGAGGCCGGGATCGTGCTGGTCAACCCGGGGGTGGCGGTGGCGACGCCGGCGGTGTTCGCCGCCCTCGAGCGGCGCGACAACCCGCCCTTGCCGCCTCTGCCCGACCGCTTCGCCGACGCCGCCGCGCTGGCTGCATGGCTGCATCTCGGCCGCAACGACCTCGAGGCCGCCGCCCGCATCGTCGCGCCGGCGATCGGCGACGTTCTCGCCGCGCTTTCGGCGGACCCCGCCGTGCTGCTCGCGCGGCTGTCCGGCTCAGGCGCAACGGTGTTCGCGCTCACCGCCGACGCCGCGGCGGCCGACCGCGTCGCCGCCCGGATCAAAGCTCTCGGCCGATCCTGGTGGGTCGCCGCAGCACCGCTCGACGCACCGGTCGCCTGAGGCGCAGCGCCCCGTGCCGCCGGCTGCGCGGCCCCCTGGGTCCGCCCGGGACCGCCGCCGCCCGGCTGTCAGGCGAAGGCCAACGGCGCCGCGTCGCGGAGAACCGCCTCCGCCTCCGCCGTCCAGGCCGATCCGGTGCCGGCGTGGAGCACCAGCCGGTCGCAGAGCGTCATCGGCCCGCGGCTGCCCAGTGTCGCCCGCACGACGACGCGGATCGCCGGCGCCCCGGCGCGCGCATGCACCGGCCGGATCGCCACCGCGCCGAAGCGCCCCTGCAGCGCCGCCAGCAGCCGGTCGAGGCCGTCGGCGGGAAAGATGACGGCGACGCTGCCGCCCGGCGCGAGCGCCCAGGCCGCCGTCCTGAGCCAGCGCTCCAGGCCCTCCGGCGACAACACGTGGGCGGCGGCGCGGGCCGCCTGCGGCGAGGCGCGCACGGCATCGGGGGCATGAAAGGGCGGGTTGAGGACGACGAACGCCGCGCTGCTCCGCGGCAGGCCCGCCGCCACCCGCTCGGCCTCCGGCGCGCCAATGTCGGCCTGCACCACGCGGACGCGGTCGGCGAGGAGGGCGTTCTGCGGCAGCGCGAGGGCGGTGCGGGCGAGGCCGGCCAGCGTCGGATCGCGCTCCACCAGCGCCACGCCGGCCGCCGGGCAGCGGGCGGCGACCGCGAAGCCGGCGGTGCCGCAGCCGGCGCCGAGGTCGACGACGAGGCCGGTCGCCGCCGCCGGCACCGTGGCGGCGAGCAGCAGCGCGTCGGTGCCGGCGCGGTGGTGGCCGCGGACCGGCTGCACGACGGCGAAGCGGCCGCCGAGCAGGAGGTCGGTCGTCGTCTCCGCTGGCCCGCCGTCGTCCACCGCACGCTCCTGCCGTCGCCTGCCCCGTCCTGTCCGCCACGGCCCGATGCGGCCTCCCGCCGAGGGCGGCGTACCGGTCCCTACCGGACCGGGCCTAGCTCGCCGCCGAGGCCGGCGTCGGTCAGGATGCTGCGCGCCTGCGCCGCCCGCTCCCGCTCGACGACGACCCGGCGCGGCAGGATGCCGAGGGAGCCCTCCAGCACGCTCATGTTGGTGTCGAGGACGGCGTAGCCGATCGACGCCTCCTTCAAGAGCGCCTCGGCGAAGGAGAGCGTCGCCGGGTCGTTCGTCCGCAAGATCTCTTCCATCCGCCCTCCGGGCCCGTTCACGCCGGGCCGCCTCACGTCCATGCGGCGGTGCGCACCGCCGCCCGTCCCTTGTCGCGCCCCGCCGCACTCCCTATCCTCCCGCACGACGAAAGCAAATCGGGAGATGAGGCGTGGCTTTGGCCCAGCCGGCCGCGGAACGCGCGGCCGACGATACCGGGATCGACGATCTTGTCCGCCTCACCGCGGCGGACATGGCGCGCGTCAACGCGATGATCCTGTCGCGCACGGGCTCCGACGTCCAGATGATCCCGGAGGTGGCGAACCACCTGATCTCGTCGGGCGGCAAGCGGCTCCGGCCGATGCTGACGCTCGCGAGCGCCGCCCACTTCGACTATCCGGGCGAGGGCCACATCAAGCTCGCCGCCGCCGTTGAGTTCATGCACACGGCGACGCTGCTGCACGACGACGTCGTCGACGAGAGCGACCTCAGGCGCGGCAAGCCGGCGGCGCGGATGGTGTGGGGCAACCAGGCGAGCGTGCTCGTCGGCGACTTCCTGCTCGGCCAGGCCTTCAAGATGATGGTCGAGGTCGGCTCGCTCGCCGCCCTCGACATCCTGTCGAGCGCCGCCGCGGTGATCGCCGAGGGCGAGGTGATGCAGCTCGACGCCGCCAAGGACCTCACGACTGACGAGGCGACCTACCTCGCCGTCGTGCGGGCGAAGACGGCGGTGCTGTTCGCCGCCGCCGCCGAGGTCGGACCGGTGGTCGCCGGCGCCGGCGCGGACGAACGCGCCGCGTTTTCCGCCTACGGCCTCAATCTCGGCCTCGCCTTCCAGCTCGTCGACGACGCTCTCGACTATGGCGGCTCCAGCCAGAAGCTCGGCAAGCGCGTCGGCGACGATCTGCGCGAGGGCAAGATCACCCTGCCGGTGATCCTCGCCTATGCCGCCGGCTCCGAGGAGGAGCGGGCGTTCTGGCGGCGCTGCATCGAGGACGGCGACGTTGAGGACGCCGACCTTCCCACCGCCATCGGCCACCTCGCCCGCCACGGCGCCATCGCCACGACGCTGCAGCGCGCCCGCGGCTTCGGCACCGCAGCGATCGCCGCCCTCGACGGGCTCGCCGCCACGCCGTTCCGGCGCGCGCTCGCCGATGTCGTCGAGTTCACTTTGTCGCGGACCCACTGACGGGCGCGGGCGGCCGGCGCCCGGCCGCAGACCCGGCTCTTCCGAGGGCGCGGGAAGTCTGCTTGACGGCCGCCTCGGCGCACCGGATGGTCGGCGCCGCATGACGATTCGCACCCCCTTCGTGGCCGCGGCCGCGCTCCTCCTCCTCGCCGGCTGCGCCGAGGAGCGCAGGCTTCCGACGGTCCCGAGCTTCTATCAGCACCTCGACAGGCCGTCGGCCGTCCTCGACACGGCGACGGCCGCCGGCATGATCTCGAGCTACCGGGCACAGCAGGGGCTCGGGCCGGTCGTCGTCGACCGGGTGCTGGAGGAGGTCGCGACCGAGCAGGCGCGTGCCATGGCGGCGGGCGACAATGTCCGCGTCTCGCTCACCTCCGCACGCGACATCCAGGCGCGGCTCGCGAAGGCCGGCTACCGCACCGACGTGGCGGTGGAGAGCGTCTCGGCCGGCTACCGCACCATCGCCGAGATGTTTTCGGGCCTCAGAGAATCCAAGCCGCAGAACGAGAAGCTCTTGACCCCGGGCGTCACCCGCATCGGCATCGCCATCGGCTACGCGCCGGCGAGCAAGTACCGGCTGTTCTGGAGCGTCGTGCTGGCGGGCGAGCCGCAGCAGCCGTAAGGTCGCGCCGCCGAGCCACGAGGAAGGGCGGCGTTCGCGATGCTCGACCGCGCCAACACCTACGACGATCTCGTCCGCCGCTTTCGCTGGCAGGTGCCGGCGCGCTTCAACATCGCCGAGGCCGCCTGCGAGCGCTGGGCGCGCGCCGAGCCGGACCGCGTCGCGCTGATCGACCTCGACGCCGACCTGAAGCCGCGCGAGATCAGCTACGGGGCGCTGTCGCGCCGCTCGAACCGCCTCGCCCATGCCCTCGCGGCGCACGGCATCGCCGCCGGCGACCGCGTCGCGATCCTGCTGCCGCAGGGGCCGACGGTGCTCACCGCCCACTTCGCCCTCTACAAGCTCGCCGCCGTGGCGCTGCCGCTGGCGCTGGTGTTCGGGCCGGAGGCGCTGGCCTTCCGGCTGACGGATGCCGGCGCGCGCGCGGTGATCACCACCACCGCCGGCGCCGAGCGCATCGCAGCACTCTCCGTGAAGCCGCCCTCCCTCGACCTCGTGATCGCCGTCGACGGCGACGCGCCGGGCGCGGTCCGCCTCGAGGCGCTGATGGAGGCGGCGAACGACGCGCCGATCCTCACCGACACCGCCGCCGACGACCCGGCGATGATGATCTACACCTCCGGTACGACCGGGCCGCCCAAGGGCGCCCTGCACGCCCACCGCGTGCTGATCGGCCACCTGCCGGGCGTCGAGATGCACCACGAGTTCCTGCCGCAACCCGGCGACCGGCTGTGGACGCCGGCCGACTGGGCGTGGGCCGGCGGGCTCCTCAACGTCGTGCTGCCCGGCCTGATGCTCGGCGTGCCGGTGGTCAGCCACGCGGCGATCAAGTTCGACCCCGAGCGCGCCTGGCGGCTGATGGCCGAGCAGGCCGTGCGAAACGTCTTCCTGCCGCCGACGGCCCTGAAGCTGATGCGCGCCGCGCCGCCGCCGGCGATCCGGCCGACCCTCAGGACGGTCGGCTCCGGCGGCGAGGCGCTCGGCAGCGAGACCTACGAGTGGGGCCGCTCGGCGCTCGGCGTCACCATCAACGAGTTCTACGGCCAGACCGAGTGCAACCTCGTGCTCGGCGCCTGCGCGGCGATCGACGTCAGCCGCGCCGGCGCCATCGGCAAGCCGGTGCCGGGCCACACGGTGGCGATCATAGACGAGGCCGGCCGGCCGCTTCCGGCCGGCACACTCGGCCAGATCGCCGTGGCGAGGCCCGACCCGGTGATGTTCCTCGGCTACTGGAACAAGCCGGAGGCGACCGCGGCGAAGTTCGTCGGCGACTTCCTCGTCACCGGCGACCAGGGCATCATGGACGCGGACGGCTACGTTCATTTCGTCGGCCGCGACGACGACGTCATCACCTCGGCCGGCTACCGCATCGGCCCGGCGGAGATCGAGGATTGCCTCGTCGGGCATCCGGCCGTCTCGCTCGCCGCCGCCGTCGGCAAGCCCGACCCGATCCGCACCGAGATCGTCAAGGCCTACGTGGCGCTAAAGCCGGGCTTCACGCCGTCCGACGCCCTCGCCGCCGAAATCCGCGATTTCGTCCGCACGCGCCTCTCCGCCCACGAATACCCGCGCGAGGTCGCCTTCGTCGCCGACATCCCGCTCACCTCCACCGGCAAGGTCATCCGCCGCCTGTTCCGCGAGGCGGCCCGGGCGGAGGTGGAGGGGGATCTGGGGGAGACGTGACGCCCGGTTCAGGCGTCCCCCACGACCTCCGTGCCCCTTCGGCGGATCGTCCAGCCACGGGCGAGGCGGCGGCGGGCTTCGAAGAGCGGACGGGCGAGTTCGTGGGTGAGGAAATCGGATGCCGCCGGGCCGGCACCGGGGCGGACCGATGCGGCCTCGTGGCCCGCTTCGGCCCAGGTGGCGTGCAGGGCGGTGTCGAGGGGGTTTTCCAGCGGGATGCGCCGGCGCTGCTCGTCGGTGAGGTCTTCCGCCGCCAGCGGCCGCCACTCCACGCTGCTGGCCCAGGCCGCCTCGTGGTTCACCCGCTTCGCCTTCGCCCGCACGCCGAGATCGTCCGCGACGGCGGCAATGAGGTCATCGCAGCGGCGATAGTCGGCGACGAACCAGAAGCCGGCGAGCGCCTCGCACAGGATGCGCCATTTCTCCGTCACGGGCATGACGAGGAGCCGCGCCGGCGACACTTCGAGCCAGCGCGACAGCAGGAAGTGCGCCATCGGATCGCGCTGCAGGGCCCGGTAGTAGAGCGGGAAGGAATAGGGGCGGCCGCCGGAGGCGATGTACCGCATCATCTTGAAGTTGTAGTAGGAGACCTGGAAACTCAGCGGGTCGCGCAGGAGCACGCTGCGGCGGAACTCGCGGTCCGGGAAGTGCCGCTCGATCGACCGGGCGAGGTGATGGCCGGAGAGGGCGCGGATGGCGTCTGCCTGCGGCATCTCCGACAGTCCGCCGCGGCCGGCCCGTCGCGGCATGTAGAACGCATCCGGCTGCATATGCCGGGCGAGATGCACCTCGATCGTCCGGCCCGCACACTTCGGGACGTGCAGCAGGATGTGCAGGGGCGGTTGCGAATCCGACATCGGGCGAAGCTAGCGGAGGTGGGCGGTGGTGTCTCGCGGAGGCTAAGGATGAGCGTGAGCCGCTGCAGGCGGTCCGGAGAGGGCCGCCGTCGGCGTCAGCCGGCGGCGGTCGAGGGTTCAGCAAGCTCGAGCGCTTCACCGCCGCGCTCGCGCGCGGCGGACCCCTCCGGCCGGCTTCGCCGTCCACCTCCCCTACAGGAGGGGAGGGAAACCCCGCCGCCCTCCTCACCCAACCGGCCGGGTGTCGTCGATGATCTTGCCGTCATTGGCGAGCGTGCCGGCGGGGACGGGCTCGGCGGTGCCGGTGAGCTTGGTGACGTCGCGCAGCGTCGCCGCCACGGCGGTGGCGAGCGCAGCGGCGGCATCCCCCTCGACGGACGCCTCGAAGCGCAACGTCATCGTATCCTGCTCGTCGGCGCGGCCGACGACCAGGCGGGCGCGGCGGATCTCCGGGTGGCGCTTCACCACCTGGTCGACCTGCGCCGGGTCGACGAACATGCCCTTCACCTTGGTGCGCTGGTCGGCGCGGCCCATCCAGCCTTCGAGCCTGAGGTTGGTGCGCCCGCACGGGCTCGGCCCCGGCAGCAGCGCCGACAGGTCGCCGGTGCCGAAGCGGATGAGCGGATAGGCCGGCGACATCCGCGTCACCACCACCTCGCCGACCTCGCCCGGGGCGACCGGATCGCCGGTGCCGGGTCGGACGATCTCGAGGATGATGTCCTCGTTGACGACGAGGCCCGCTCGCCCGCTTGTCTCGAAGGCGAGGATGCCGAGCTCGGCGGTGGCATAGGCCTGGAAGACCGCGATGCCGCGGTCGGAGAACTCGGCGGCGAGGCTCTTCGGCAGCGCCGCGCCGGAGACGACGGCGCGGACGATCGAGGACGTCGCGCGGCCGAGCTCCTCGCCCTTGTCGAGCAGGACTTTCAGGAAATCCGGCGTGCCGCAGTAGGCGACGGGCTTCAGGGCGGCGATGGCGTCGAGCTGCGCCTCGGTGTTGCCGACGCCGGCGGGGATGACGGCGCAGCCGAGGGCGCGGGCCGCTTCGTCGAGGATGAAGCCGCCCGGCGTCAGGTGGTAGGCGAAGGCGTTGTGGACGATGTCGCCCTTGCGGATGCCGGCGGCGTAGAGCGCGCGCGCCCCGCCCCACGGATCGGGCCCTGGCCCCTGCGGCTCGAAGATCGGTCCGGGCGACAGGAACAAGCGCCCCCACAACCCCGGATCGGGCACGGCGAGGCCGCCGAAGGGCGGGTCGGCGCGCTGGCGCTCGACCAGCGCCGACTTGCGCGTCACCGGCAGGCGGGCGAGCGCGGTGCGGTCGCGGACGGTGGCGAGATCGTGGCCGGCGAGGATCTCGGCCCAACCGGGAGCGGCCGCGACGGCATCCGTGAGCTGGCCCGGCAGTTGCGCGAACAGCGCCGCCTCGCGGGCGGCGGGGTCCTGGGTCTCGCGGTCGTCGAAGGGGCGGCTCATGACAGCCACCGCTTGCGGCGCTTGTAGTGCTTGACGTCGCGGAACGACTTCCGCCCCTCGCCGCCGACGCCGAGATAGAACTCGCGCACGTCCTCGTTAGCCGACAACGCGCTCGCCGGCCCGTCCATGACGACGCGGCCGTTCTCAAGGATGTAGCCGTGGGTGGCGTAGCGCAGCGCGACGTTGGTGTTCTGCTCGGCGAGCAGGAAGGAGACGCCCTCCTCGGCATTCAGCCGGTGGACGATCTCGAAGATCTCCTCGACGAGCTGCGGCGCGAGGCCCATCGACGGCTCGTCGAGCAGGATCATCTTCGGCCGCGACATCAGCGCCCGGCCGATGGCGCACATCTGCTGCTCGCCGCCCGACGTGTAGCCGGCCTGGGAGGCGCGCCGCACCTTCAGGCGCGGGAAATAGCCGTAGACCATCTCGAGGTCGCGCTTGATCGCGGCGCCGCCGTCGCGGCGGGTGTAGGCGCCGGTGAGCAGGTTCTCCTCGATCGACAGGTGGCCGAAGCAGTGGCGGCCCTCCATCACCTGGATGCAGCCGCGCCGGACCAGCGCATTCGGCGACAGCGCCTCCACCGCCTCGCCGCGGAAGACGATCGAGCCCTTGGTCACCGCGCCGCGCTCGGCGCCGAGGAGGTTGGAGATCGCCTTCAGCGTCGTCGTCTTGCCGGCGCCGTTGGCGCCGAGCAGCGCGACGACGCCGCCTTCGGGCACCGTCAGGGAGACACCCTTCAGAACGAGGATGACGTGGTCGTAGATCACCTCGATGTTGTTCACCGCGAGGATCGGCGCGGCGGCGGGGTCAACCGGCGCGGCCGGCGCGCCTGCCGCGGCGGGGACTTCCCCCGCCGCCGTTTCGGACGTCACGTTCACGAGCACGGCTCGGCGCGGGCCGGCCAGGGCTGGTTCTTCGAGACGTAGTCCTTGGCCGACGCCTCGAGCAGCGGCGCGACCACATCGGTCATCGGCGCGAACCAGTCGCTCACCGGCTTCCAGGTGGTGCCGTCCCACTGCTGGACATAGAGATTGTGGTGGCCGGAGTGGTCGGTGCAGGAGAGCTTGATCGGCGTCATGAAGCCGTCGAGGCCGATCTCCTTCAGCCGCTCGGGCGTGATCTCCAGCGTCTCCATGCCCTTGCGGACATCCTCGGCGGTGACGTCGGGCTTGCCGGCGATCGTCTGGGCATTGCGGATCGCCTCCGCCATCAGGACGGAGTTGTAGACGCCACGGTTGTAGAGGTTCTCGCCGAACTTGGCGGCGTCGACCTTCGACATCCCCTTGTCGACGACGTGGGTCTTGATGTCCTGCAGCGCCGGGTAGTCGGGGCCGACGCCGTTGAAGTTGAGCGTCTTGTAGCCGACGGCGCCGGCACCGGCCGGGCGCGCGTCGTCCTCGCCGCCCGCCCACCAGACGCCAATGAACTTGTCCATCGGGTAGCGGATCTTCGCGGCCTCCTTGACGGCGGTCGGGTTCATGGCGCCCCAGCCCCACATCACCATGTAGTCGGGCTTGTCGCGGCGCACGTTCAGCCACTGCGAGGACTGGTTCTGCATCTCCTGGGCGGGCACCGGGTACTGCAGGAGCTCGAAGCCGTACTTGGTGGCGAGGTCCTGCAACAGCGGGATCGGCTCGCGGCCGTAGCCGGCATCGAGGAAGAGGTAGCCGATCTTTTTGCCCTTGAGGTTGTCGAGGCCGCCCTCCTGCTCGCCGATATACTTGATGACGGCGGAGGCGCCGTCCCAGTAGGTCATCGGCGGGTTGAACACCCACGGGAAGGTCTCGCCCTCGGCGGCGGCCGACAGGCCGTAGGCCATCGACAGGACGGGGATGTGGTCGACGTTCGCCTTCGGAATGACGGCGAGCGTGATGCCGGTCGACCACGGGTTCATGAAGAGCGGCTTCTTGCCCTTCACCGCCTCGTAGCACTCGACGCCCTTCTGCGTGTCGTAGCCGGTCTCGCATTCCTCGATGACGATCTTGACGCCGCCGATGCCGCCGTCGCGCTCGTTCAGCATCTGCAGGTAGTCGTTCATGCCGTTGGCGATCGGGATGCCGGAATTGGCGAACGGCCCGGTGCGATAGGTCAGAAGCGGGATGTAGAGCCCCTCGGCGAAGGCCGGCGCCGCGGCGAATGCCGCCATCGCGCCGGCGAGCACCGTGGCCGTCAGGGTGCGCTTCAGTGTCATGCTCGTGCCTCCCTCGTCGGTTCGCCGGGGCGGATGCCGCCGGCCGTCTCCTCCGCGCGGGGTCTGCGCCCCGTCGCCATCATCGGCCGCCCTAGTAGGGGAACGGCCACGTCCTCAGCTTCTGCTTGCCCACCTGCCAGAGCCGCGCCAGACCGTGCGGCTCGACGATCAGGAAGACGATGATCAGCGCCCCGATGATCATGTAGGTGAGATGCTGCACGGCATCGGCCGCCACGTCGATGCCGAAGGTGCGCGGCGCGGCGCGGATCAGCACCGGCAGGATGAAGATGAAGGCGGCGCCGAAGAACGAGCCAGTGAGGCTGCCGAGGCCGCCGATGATCGTCATGAACAGGATCAGGAACGACAGGTTGATCGAGAACGATGACGGCTCCGCCGCGCCGAGCCAGAAGAACACCATCATCGCCCCGGCGACGCCGAGATAGAACGACGACACCGCAAAGGCCGAGAGCTTCGCCCTGAGCGGCCGCACGCCGATCAGTTCGGCGGCGATGTCCATGTCGCGGATCATCATCCACGAGCGGCCGATGCGGCCGTGCACGAGGTTGGAGGCGATCCAGGTGAGCAGCGCGACGAGGCCGAGGACGGCGAAGTAGCGCGCCTCGGGCGAGGCCGACGGGCCGGTGAGGACGAGGCCGAAGCCGGTGCGGCCGGGCACCTCGATCGCGCCCGAGGCGTTGGAATTGTAGAGCCAGGGGATGCGGATGAAGCACCACTCCAGGAAGAACTGCGCCGCGAGCGTCGCCACCGCCAGATAGAAGCCCTTGATGCGCAGCGACGGCAGCCCGAAGACGATGCCGATCGCCGCCGAGACGAGGCCCGAGGCGAGCACCAGGATGAGGATGTTGGTGTCCGGGAAGTAGGTCGTCAGCTTGTAGCAGGCATAGGCGCCCGCCCCCATGAAGCCGCCGGCGCCAAGCGACAGCTGGCCGGCATAGCCGGTCAGGATGTTGAGCCCGATCGTCGCCAGCGCCATGATCAGGAACGGGATCATGATGGTGTTGAGGAAGAAGTCGTCGCCCAAGAGAGGCACCAGCACGACGGCCACGAACACGATCACGCCGAGGCCGATCCGGTCTTGCAGGATCGGGAACACCGCCATGTCGGCGCGGTAGCTCGTCTTGAACTGGCCGGCCTCGCGATAGAACAAGCGCTTCTCCTCAGACCCGTTCGATGATGCGCTCGCCGAACAGCCCCTGCGGGCGGAACAGCAGGAAGACGAGCGCGATGACGTAGGCGAGCCAGCTCTCGATGCCGCCGCCGATCAGCGGCCCCCAGTAGATCTCGCCGAGCTTCTCGCCGATGCCGATGATGAGGCCGCCGACGATCGCCCCGGGGATGGAGGTGAAGCCGCCGAGGATGAGCACCGGCAGCGCCTTCAGGGCGATGATCTGCAAAGCGAACGACACGTCCGAGCGGGCGCCCCACATGATGCCGGTCGCAAGCGCCACGACGCCGGCGGTGAACCAGACGATCACCCAGATCTGCTCGAGGGATATGCCGACCGAGAGTGCTGCCTGGTGGTCGTCGGCGACCGCCCGGAGCGCCCGGCCGATGCGCGTGTAATGGAAGAAGACGCCGATGCCGACCACCATGACGATGGCGATCGCGGCTGCGGCGATGTCGATCTCCTGGAAGAAGACGACGCCGCCGAACACCTCCCATTCGCGCATGCCGGTCGGCAGTCCGAGCGCCTCGGTGATCATCACCTTCGGCTCGCCGCCGAAGACGAACTCGCCGAGGCCGATGAGGAAGTAGGTGAGCCCGATCGTCGCCATGAACAGGATGATGTCGGGCTGGTTGACCAGCGGCCTGAGCACCAGGCGCTCCACCGCCACGGCCAGCACGAACATCACGACGAGCGTCAACCCGAGCGCCACCCAGGCCGGCATGCCGAGCGCGTAGAGGCCGACCAGCGTCAGGGCGGCGAAGACCACCATGATGCCTTGGGCGAAGTTGAAGATGCCCGAGGCCTTGAAGATCAGCACGAAGCCGAGCGCGATCAGGGCGTAGAGGACGCCGCCGACGAAGCCGTCCCACAGCACCTGCAGCAGGAAGTCCGGCGCCGACACCATGTCGACGAAGGGCTGCACGAGCACGGCCCAGAGAACGTCCATCAGCCCTGCCCCCCGCGCGCCATCAGTGGGGCACTCCGAGATAGGCGTCGATGACGTCCTGGTTCTTCTGCACCTCGTCCGGCGGGCCGTCGGCGATCTTGACGCCGTAGTCGAGCACGACGACGCGGTCGGAGAGGTCCATAACGACGCCCATGTCGTGCTCGATGAGCGCGATCGTCGTGCCCCACAGGCGGTTCACGTCGAGGATGTAGCGGGACATGTCCTCCTTCTCCTCGAGGTTCATGCCGGCCATGGGCTCGTCGAGCAGCAGGAGTTCGGGCTCCATCGCGAGCGCGCGGGCGAGCTCTACGCGCTTCTGCAGGCCGTAGGGCAGCTTGCCGACCGGCGTCTTGCGGATCGCCTCGATCTCGAGGAAGTCGATGATCTCCTCCACAGCGCGGCGGTTGGCGATCTCCTCCGTCAGGGCCGGGCCATAGCGCAGGCACTGCCAGAGGAAGCCGCGCTTCATCTTGAGCGTCCGGCCGGCCATGATGTTGTCCAGCGTCGTCATGCCCTTGAAGAGGGCGACGTTCTGGAAGGTGCGGGCGATGCCCTGGCTCGCCGCATCATAGGGGCGCATGCGCCGCCGCACCGTGCCCTTGTAGGTGATGGTACCCTGCTGGGGATGGTAGAAGCCGTTGATGACGTTGAGCATCGACGTCTTGCCGGCGCCGTTCGGGCCGATGATGGCGCGGATCTCACCCTTGCGGACGTCGAACGACACGTCGTTGATCGCCCGCACGCCGCCGAACGACAGCGTCACCCCCTCGAGCGCCAGCAACGGCGGCCCCACGGTGCCGGCCGCGGCTGCGCGGATCGTGGCAACCGCCGCCGTCACTCGGCCGCCTCGCGAAGCGCCAGCGCCGGACCGGCGTGGGGGGTCATGTCGCGGATCGACACCGTCGCCTCGATGGCGCCGCGGCGGCCGTCCTCGAAGGTCACCTCGGTGCGCACGTGGCGCTCGCTCGAGCCGTCATAGAGCGCCTCGATCAGCGGGGCGTAGCGGTCGGCGATGAAGCCGCGGCGGACCTTCTGGGTGCGCGTCAGCTCGCCGTCGTCGGCGTCGAGCTCCTTGTGCAGCACGAGGAAGCGGCGGATCTGCGCCCCCGCCATCGCCGGCTCGACGGAAAGATCGCGGTTCACCTGGTCGACGGCCTGTTCGAGGAGGTCGATGACGCGCGGGTGGGCGGCGAGCTCCTGGTAGCTCGCATAGGAGATGTCGGCGCGCTCGGCCCAGTCGCCGACGGCGGTGAGGTCGATGTTGAGCATGGCGGTGACGAAGCCGCGCCCGTCGCCGAAGGCCACCGCCTCGCGGATGGTGGGGAAGAACTTCAGCTTGTTCTCGATGTATTTCGGCGCGAACAGCGTGCCGTCGGAAAGCCGGCCGACGTCGCGGGCGCGGTCGATGATCTTGAGGTGACCGTCGGGGGTGAAGAAGCCGGCGTCGCCGGTCTTGACGAAGCCATCGGCCGTCATCGTCTCGGCGGTGCGCGCCTCGTCGCGGAAGTAGCCGAGGAACATGCCGGGGCTCTGGAACTGCACCTCGCCGTCGTCGGCGATGCGCAGCGCGACGTGCGGCGCCGGCGGCCCGACGGTGTCGGAGCGGATGTCGCCGTCGGCCTGGCAAGTGACGTAGAGGAAGGCTTCCGTCTGGCCGTAGAGCTGCTTGAGGTTGAGGCCGAGGCCGCGCCAGAAGGCGAACAGGTCCGGCCCGATCGCCTCGCCGGCGGTGTAGGCGACGCGGATGCGGCTGAAGCCGAGCACGTTCTTCAGCGGCCCGTAGACGAGGAGTTCGCCCAGCGCGTAGGCGAGCCGGCCCATCAGCGGCACCGGGCGGCCGTCGAGGATCGCCGCGCCGTGGCGGCGGGCGACAGCGAGGAAATGGCGCACCATCGCCCGCTTCAGGCGCGAGGCGTCCTCCATGCGGATGGTGACGCGGGTGAGCAGCCCCTCGAAGACCCGCGGCGGCGCGAAATAGAAGCTCGGCCCGATCTCGCGCAGGTCCTGCGTCACCGTCTCCGCACTCTCCGGACAGGCGATGCAGAAGCCGGCGACCATCGCCTGGGCGTAGTTGAGGTAGTGGTCGCCGACCCAGGCGAGCGGCAGATAGGCGAGCACCTCGTCGCGGTCGGTGAGCTTGTCGAAGGCGACGGTGTCGCGCGCCGCCGCCACGCAGCCGCCGGCCGACAGCATGACGCCCTTCGAGCGCCCGGTGGTGCCGGAGGTGTAGAGGATGACGGAGACGTCGTCCGGAGAGCCCGCCGCGACGCGCGCCGCCCAGGCGTCCGCGAGCCCGGGGTCGGCCGCCATGGCGGCGCGGCCTTCGTCCTGGATCTCGGTGAAGGCGGAGAGGCGATCCCTGCCATAGTCGCCAAGGCCGCGGGGCTCGTCATAGACGAGGAACTTGAGCTTCGGCGTCTCACCGGCGACCTGGATCAGCTTGTCGACCTGTTCCTGGTCCTGGCAGACGGCGGCGACCACCTCGGCGTGGGCGAGGACGTAGGCGATCTCGTCGGCGACGGAATCGGCATAGACCGGCACCGGCACTGCGCCGAGCGACTGCGCGGCGAGCATCGACCAGTAGAGCCGCGGCCGGTTGGCACCGACGATGGCCACCGCGTCACCCGGCCCGATGCCGCGACGCTCGAAGCCGAGCGCGGCGGCGCGGACCTCACCCAGCACCTCTCCCCACGTCCACGTCTGCCAGATGCCGAGATGTTTCTCGCGCATCGCAGGACGGCTGCCGCGCTCACGGGCGTGGCGCAACAGCAGCTTGGGAAAAGTGTCCTCGCGTGCAGGCGCGGCCTCGACCGCTCCAGCCATCGGCGTTCCCGTTTCCTCTGGGCGCCAGCCTCTGACGGGCCGGTCGCGCGGGTGGCGGAGCCACCCCTCAGGGGCGAGCTAAGCCGACGCTCCCGGTCGAATCAAGCCCGGCCGCACCGCCTTGAACCAATTGACGAGATGTCCCGCACTGCACGTCTTGATGTTGCATTGCGAAGCCCGTAAGCGGAACGGCAGGGGTACGGGGGCGTGCTCGAGGGCGTGGCCGGGCATCGACCGGACCGCCGCAGGGGGACGAGACTTGCTCGACCAGCCGTCACCAGGGGACATCGCGGGCGAGGACTTCTCCGCGGTCCGCGACACCGTCCGGCGCGATTACGAGAACGTCGTGCTGGTGCTGCAGGGCGGCGGCGCGCTCGGGTCCTTCCAGCCGGGTGTCGCGGAGCGATTGGACGATGTCGGCGTCCACGTGAACTGGGTCGCCGGCATCTCGATCGGCGCCATCAACAGCGCCATCATCGCCGGCAATCCGCCCGGGCGGCGCATCGAGAAGCTGCGCGGTTTCTGGGAAAAGGTGACGAGCCGCATCGAGTGGCCGTGGGTGCCTCCGGGCGAGGAGATGCGCGCCGCCTTCAACCAGATGTCGTCGCTGTCGGCGCTGGTGTTCGGGCAGCCCGGCTTCTTCGAGCCGCGCTTTCCGCCGCCGCAGTGGATGCCGCCCGGCGGCACCGAGGCGACGAGCCAGTACTCGACCGCCCCTTTGAAGGCGACGCTCGAGGAGTTCGTCGACTTCGACTATCTCAACCGCGGCGCGGTCAGGCTGTCGGTGGGCGCGGTCAACCTGCGCAGCGGCAACTTCACCTATTTCGATTCGACCAAACGCCGTATCGGCCCCGAGCACATCATGGCCTCGGGCGCGCTGCCGCCGGGCTTCCCGGCGATCGAGATCGAGGGCGAGCTCTACTGGGACGGCGGCCTCGTCTCCAACACGCCGCTCGGCTACGTGCTCTCCCGCATCGACGGCCAGAACACGCTGATCCTGCAGGTCGACCTGTTCAGCGCCTCCGGCGACCGGCCGCGCACGCTGACGGAGGTGCGCGAGCGCCAGAAGGACATCCAGTTCTCGAGCCGTACCCGCCTCAACACCGACGTGTTCAAGCGGGCCCAGGAGATGCGGCGCACCGTGGCGAAGCTGCTCGACCAGCTACCGCCCGAGCTCCGCGACCTGCCGGAGGCGAGAAAGCTCGCGGCCTGCCGCCAGTCGGCGCTCGTCAACATCATCCAGCTGATCTACCGCCGCAAGCCGACCGACCGCGACTACAAGGACTACGAGTTCTCGCGCAACACGATGCTGGAGAACTGGCAGGCCGGCCGCGACGTCATCGTGCGGACGATGCGCCATCCCACCTGGTTCGAGTTGCCCGACCCGGAGGCCGGCGTCGTCACCCACGACGTCTGGCGCGACGCCAAGGACTGAGCCGCCACCCAACCCCTCGACCACCGGAGCGACGCCCGTGATCAGCGAAGACGAAGTCCGCCGCCGCGCCTTCGCGATGCCCCTCACCTCGCCGGCCTTCCCGCCGGGGCCCTACCGGTTCGTCAATCGCGAGTTCTTCATCGTCACCTACCGCACCGACCCTGCGGCGCTCGCCGCCGTGGTGCCGGCGCCGCTCGAGATCGCCGAGCCGATCGTCAAGTACGAGTTCATCCGCATGCCGGATTCGAGCGGCTTCGGCGACTACACCGAGTCCGGGCAGGTGATCCCGGTCACCTACAAGGGCCAGAAGGGCGGATACGTCCACGCCATGTATCTCGACGACGGCCCGCCGATCCTCGGCGGCCGCGAGCTCTGGGGCTTCCCGAAGAAGCTCGCGAGCCCGCGCCTCGCCGTCGAGAAGGAGACGCTGGTCGGCACGCTCGACAGCGGCTCGGTGCGCGTCGTCACGGCGACGATGGGCTACAAGTGGGCGGAGCTCGAGGAGGCGCCGGTGATGGCGTCGCTTGCGGCGCCGAACTTCCTCCTGAAGATCATCCCGCACGTCGACGGCACGGCGCGGGTCTGCGAGCTCGTCCGCTATTACATGCAGGACGTCACCTTCAAGGGCGCCTGGACGGGGCCGGCTGACATCGAGCTGTTCCGCCATGCGCTCGCGCCCGTCGCGCAGCTGCCGGTGCTGGAGGTGCTCGGCGCCAGCCACATCCTCTGCGACCTCACCCTCGGCCTCGGCGAGGTGGTGCACGACTATCTTGCGTAAGAGCTATCCGGCGTGACGGCCTCATCCCCTGAGGCCGCCCGCGCAGGCGCATTGGCCGCCCCCCGGGAACGCGCTATCCCGTTGGCCATGACGCAGGCTCCGATTCGCATCCTCGGCATCGACCCGGGCCTCCGCCGCACCGGCTGGGGGGCGATCGAGGTGGTCGGCAACGCGGTCCGCTTCGTCGCCTCCGGTTCGGTGACGTCGGACGCCGGCGACGAGCTCGCCCACCGCCTGCACGCGCTGTTCGTCGGGCTGACGACGGTGCTCGAGGACCTCAGCCCCGATGAAGCCGCCGTCGAGCAGACCTTCGTCAACCGCGACGGCGCCGCGACGCTGAAGCTCGGCCAGGCGCGCGGCATCGCCATGCTGGTGCCGGCGCGCGCCGGGCTCGCGGTTGCCGAGTACGCCCCGAACGCGGTGAAGAAGTCGGTGGTCGGCGCCGGCCATGCCGACAAGAAGCAGATCCGCATGATGGTGAAGGTGCTGCTGCCGAAGGCGGAGTTCGACAGCGACGACGCCGCCGACGCGCTCGCCATCGCGCTCTGCCACGCCCACCACCGCACCGCGCCGGCGGCCCGCCTCGCGCGCGCCGCGGCCGCGGCCGGAGCGACCAGATGATCGGCCAGCCCACATGATCGGCAAGCTCCGGGGTCTCGTCGACACCATCGCCGAGGACCACGTCGTGCTCGACGTCGGCGGCGTCGGCTACGAGGTGTTCTGCCCCGCGCGCGTGCTCGGCCACCTGCCGCGCCCCGGCGAACCCGTCTCGCTCGTCATCGAGACGGTGGTGCGCGAGGACGCGATCCGCCTCTACGGCTTCACCAGCCCCGGCGAGCGGGCGTGGTTCCGCCTGCTGACCTCGGTGCAGGGCGTCGGCGCCAAGGTGGCGCTCGCCATCCTCGGCGTGCTCGCCCCCGACGATCTCGCCACCGCGATTGCGCTCGGCGACAAGGTGGCGCTGTCGCGGGCGCCGGGTGTCGGCAAGCGGCTCGCCGAGCGGCTCGTCGTCGAGCTCAAGCAGGCGGCCGGCGAACTCGCCCTGCCGGCGGCGCTCGCGGGATCGGGCGGCGTGCAGATCGCCGCCGGCTCCGCCGATCCGGCGCTGTCGGACGCCGTCTCGGCGCTGGTCAACCTCGGCTACGGCGAGGCGCAGGCGCGCGGCGCCGTGCTCGCCGCCCGTGCCGCCGGCCATGCCGAGGCGGGGGCGGCGACGCTGATCCGCCAGGCGCTCAAGGAACTCGCCCGGTAACGCCGGTCCGCCGCCGCTACGCCTCCCGGCGACCCGCGCCGTCGCGATCGCGCTCGTAGCGTCGTGCGAGCGGGAACGGCGGCAGCCAGGCTTCGCGACGAACGGTCCAGCATTCGTAGGTCGGCGTCAGTTGGTCGGGCGCATCGAGCGAACCGAGGTTGACCTCGATCTCGTCGCCCGAGCGCGCGAACACCGGCGAACCGCAGCGCGGGCAGAAGTGCCGCCCGGCGAATTCGCGCGTCTCGCCCTCGACCGTCACGGCGCTCTCCGGGAAGATCGCGGCGGCGTAGAAGAGCGCGCCGTGATGCTTTCGGCAGTCGAGACAGTGGCAGAGGCCGACCCGGTACGGGCGCCCGGTCGCCGCGAAGCGGACGTCGCCGCACAGACATCCGCCGGTGAACCGCTCCATGCTGCGTCTCCTCGCGAGGCCCTGCGGGCGATGGATACAACGGGCCACGCCAACGTGGCCATCGTCCCCTGCAAACGCCGATCCGGCGCAGACCGCTCCCGGCAGACCCTCGGTTCTCGACATCGACGGCGGCGGGTCGCCAGATGGCGCGAGGGCGGCCTGGAATGAAATCCCGCCGACCATGATCTCACGTGTCGCCTGCGAGAAAAATATCGTCCGCGAGGGAACCAAATTGGCGCGGCCGCGTTGAGCGCCCACATCGTTTCATCATTCGCCAGCACATCCTGCAGCGGTCGTCATCGATTGTGCGGGATATGCTGTCGTCTGACGATGCGGTCTCGGGCGTTCAGGACGGAGGCTCCATCCCTCATGTGTGGCATTTGCGGCGAAATCACCTTCGACGGACAGCTCGCCTCGGCGGCGGCTGTCCAGCGCATGACGGAGGCGATGGCGCCGCGGGGACCAGACGGGGAAGGCATCGTCGTGCGGGGGCGCGTCGCGCTCGGCCACCGGCGGCTCTCGATCATCGACCTCAGCTGTCGGGCGGAGCAGCCGATGGTCGATTCCGACCTCGGCCTGACCATCGCCTTCAACGGCTGCATCTACAATTACGTGGCGCTGCGCGAGGAACTGTCCCGGCTCGGCTACCGGTTCTTCTCCGGCGGCGACACCGAGGTGATCCTCAAGGCCTACCACGCCTGGGGCGAGGCCTGCGTCGAACGCCTCATCGGCATGTTCGCCTTCGTCATCCACGAGCGCGAAACGGGCCGCGCGGTGATGGCGCGCGACCGCTTCGGCATCAAGCCGCTCTATCTGGCCGAAACCTCCGGCCGGCTGCGCTTCGCCTCCTCGCTGCCGGCGCTGCTGGCGGCCGGCGACGTCGACACGTCGATCGACCGCGTCGCGCTGCACCGCTACATGAGCTTCCACGCCGTCGTGCCGGCGCCGGAGACGATCCTCAAGGGCGTGCGCAAGCTGCCGCCGGCCACCGTCCGCGTCATAGAGGCGGACGGCAGCACGCGCGAGCGGCGCTACTGGACGCTATCGTTCGACCGCAGCGCAGACGACATCCGGCTGCCCGCGGCCGAATGGGAGGAGCGCATCCTCGCCTCGCTGCGCACGGCGGTGGAGCGCCGCATGGTCGCCGATGTGCCGGTGGGCGTGCTGCTCTCCGGCGGCGTCGATTCGAGCCTCATCGTGGCGCTCTTGGCGGAGGCCGGCCAAACCGGGCTCGAGACCTTCTCCATCGGCTTCGAGAGCGCCAACGGCGAGAAGGGCGACGAGTTCGTCTATTCCGACCTGGTCGCCGAGCGCTTCGGCACGCGCCACCACCAGATCTTCGTGCCGTCGGTCGACCTCGTCGCGGAGTTGCCCGGCGCGGTGGCGGCGATGTCGGAGCCGATGGTCTCCTACGACTGCATCGGCTTCTACCTTCTGTCGCGGGAAGTCGCGAAGCACATCAAGGTCGTGCAGTCCGGCCAGGGCGCCGACGAGATCTTCGCCGGCTACCACTGGTATCCGCCGCTCGCCGCCGCCAACGACCCGGTCGGCGAGTACGCGCGCCTCTTCATGGACCGGGACCACGCGAGGCTGGCGACGCAGCTGTCGCCCGACTATCTCGCCGACCGTGACGAGAGCCGCGCCTTCGTCGAGGCGCACTTCGCGGAAGCCGGCGCGACCGACCCGCTCGACAAGGCGCTCCGGCTCGATTCCACCATCATGCTCGTCGACGACCCGGTGAAGCGGGTGGATTCAATGACGATGGCGGCAGGCCTCGAGGCGCGCGTGCCGTTCCTCGACCACGAGCTCGCCGAGCTCGCCGCCCGCATGCCCGGCGAGCACAAGCTCTCCGACGGCGGCAAGGGCGTGCTGAAGGCGATCGCCCGCAAGATGCTGCCGCCGGAAGTCGTCGACCGGCCGAAGGGCTACTTCCCGGTGCCGATCCTGAAATACCTCGCCGGGCCGACGCTCGACCTCGTCCGCGACGTGCTCTCGGCCGGTCCGGCGCGCGAGCGCGGCATCTTCCGGCGCGACTATCTCGACAAGCTCCTCGCCAACCCGGCCGACCACATCACGCCGCTGCGCGGCTCCGAGCTGTGGCAGGCGGCGCTGCTCGAGATGTGGCTGCAGACGCACCGCGTCTGAGGCGGGCGGCGAACCCGCCGCCACCGCTGACGTTGAGAAAGACCCGGCGCATCCGAGGGGGATCCCATGATGCACAGCAAGCTGTCCGCCGCCGCCGCCGCCGCGGCCACCACCGACGCGATCCCGCGGGACAGGGGTGGCGAAGCGCCGGCGCCCGACCCGGCCGGCGTCTGCCTCGATTGCGGCTGGGGACGGCTGCTGTTCTCCCAGACCTTCCCGGATGCCGCGGCGCTGGCCGAGGCGATGCGCGCCGAGGGGCCGGGCCGGCGCGACATCGCCTTCTACGTGCGCGATCCGCACGTGCTGCTGGCGGCCGCACCCCACGAGCTGTTCCTCGATCCCTCCCACGCCTTCCGCCTGTCCCTCGCCGACCTGAAGCGGACCGACCGGCGACCCGGCGGCTTCACCGTCCGCCGCATCGCCTCGGCGGCCGACGCCGACGGCGTCAACCGCATCTATGCGGCACGCGGCATGGTGCCGATCCGGCCCGACTTCTTCTGGGGCCGGCCGAACGGCAGCGCGATCCTCCACCTCGTCGCCGAGGACGACGTCTCGGGAGCGATCGTCGGCACCGTCACCGGCATCGACCATTCGCGCATCTTCGACGATCCCGACCGGGCCGCCTCGCTCTGGTGCCTCGCCGTCGATCCGCAGGCACCGCACCCCGGCATCGGCGAGGCGTTGGTGCGCCATCTCTGCGCGCTGATGCGCGAGCGCGGCGCCGTCCATCTCGATCTCTCGGTGATGCACGACAACGAGGCGGCGATCGGCCTCTACGAGGCGCTCGGCTTCGAGCGGCTGCCGGTGTTCGCGGTGAAGCGCAAGAACCCGATCAACGAGAGGCTGTTCGCCGGGCCGCCGCCGGAGGCCTCGCTCAACCCCTATGCCCGCATCATCGTCGAGGAGGCCCGCCGGCGCGGCATCGGCGTCGATCTGATCGACGCCGAGGGCGGGCTGTTCCGCCTGATCTACGGCGGCCGGTCGATCGCCTGCCGGGAATCTCTCTCGGACCTGACGAGCGCCGTGGCGCTGTCGATCTGCGACGACAAGGCGGTGACCCGGCGCATCGTCGAGCGCGCCGGCGTGCGCGTGCCAGAGGAGATCGAAGCGGGCGACGGCGAGGCGGCGGATGAGCTGGCCGGAGATGCGCAGGCATCCGCTCGCCAGGCACTCGCCGCCTTCCTCGACCGCCACGGCTCGGTGGTGGTGAAGCCCGCGCGGGGCGAACAGGGACGCGGTGTCGCCGTCGGCCTCACCACGATGGAGGAGGTGGAACAGGCGATCGAGCGCGCCCGCGTCGTCTGCGAGCGGGTGCTGGTCGAGTCGTGCTTCCACGGCGACGACCTGCGCCTCGTCGTCATCGACTACCGCCTCGTCGCCGCGGCGATCCGGCGCCCGGCGGCGGTCATCGGGGACGGCCGCTCCACCGTGCGCGAGCTGATCGCCCGCCAGAGCCGCCGCCGCGAGGCCGCGACCGGGGGCGAGTCCTCGATCCCCCTCGACGCCGAGACCGAGCGCTGCATCGCCGCCGCCGGGTTGACGCTCGACGCCGTCCCCGAGGTCAACCGCGAGGTGGCCGTGCGCAAGGCGGCGAACCTGCACACCGGCGGCACCATTCACGACGTCACCGACCACGTGCATCCGACGCTGGTCGAGGCTGCCGTGCAGGTGGCCCGCGCCATCGGCATCCCGGTCGTCGGCGTGGATTTCATCGTGCGCTCGCCGCACGAGCCGGACTACGTCTTCATCGAGGCGAACGAGCGGCCGGGCCTCGCCAACCACGAGCCGCAGCCGACGGCCGAGCGCTTCGTCGACCTGTTGTTTCCGCAGTCGATGCCGGCGGCCGCGCGCGATTTCGGCCGCGACCCGACGACGGTCGCGTAAGCCATGCCGCGTCTCGCCATCGACACCGACTACCTCACCGCCATCCTGAAGGCGCTGCTCGCGATCCCGAGCCCGAGCGGCTACACCGACACGATCGTGCGCGCCTGCGGCGCCGAGCTGCGCCGGCTCGGCGTCGAGACGGAAACCACGCGACGCGGCGCCATCCGCGCCAAGCTGCCGGGGCAATCCGCGCAGCCGGCGCGGGCGATGATCGCCCATCTCGACACCCTCGGCGCCCAGGTGAAGCAGCTCAAGGACAACGGCCGTCTGGAGCTCGTGCCGATCGGCCACTGGTCGGCGCGCTTCGCAGAAGGCGCCCGCGTCACCGTCTTCACCGAGCGTGGCGGCTATCGCGGCACCATCCTGCCCCTGAAGGCGTCCGGCCACACCTACGGCGACGAGGTCGACACCGCCCCGATCGGCTGGCAGCACGTGGAAGTGCGCGTCGACGCCATCGCCCGCGACCGCGGCGACCTCCGCCACCTCGGCTTCGACGTCGGCGACATCGTCGCCGTCGACCCGCAGCCGGAGTTCCTGGAGAACGGCTACATCGTCTCCCGCCACCTCGACGACAAGGCGGGCGTCGCCATCCTGCTCGCGGCGCTGGAGGCGTTGATCCGCGAGGGCTCGCCGCTGCCGGTCGACACCTTCTGGCTGTTCTCCGTGGCCGAGGAGGTGGGCGTCGGTGCGGCGTCGGTGCTGACGCAGAACATCGCCTCGATGCTGACGGTCGACAACGGCACGACGGCGCCGGGCCAGTCGAGTTCGGAGTTCGGCGTGACGATCGCCATGGCCGACCAGACCGGCCCGTTCGACTGGCACCTGACGAAGCGGATGGTGGAGCTCTGCCGCGAGCACGACATCCGCTACCAGAAGGACGTCTTCCGCTACTATCGCTCCGACTGCGCCTCGGCCATCGAGGCGGGCGAGGACGTGCGCACGGCGCTCGTCACCTTCGGCGTCGACGCCTCGCACGGCTATGAGCGCATCCACCTGCACGCCCTGCGCTCGATCGCCGAGCTCGTCACCGCCTATGCGACGAGCGACGTCGAGTTCTGGCGCGACGCCGAGCCCGTCGCCCCCCTCCTCGGCTTCCCCAAGCAGCCGATGAAGCCGGCCGAGCAGGGTGAGGTCGAGGACGTCGGCGCGTCGGAGGCGAAGGGTTAGACGCCCGGCGCGCTCAAACAGGGCGTTCGGCGGCGCGGAGAAGGGATCGCGGCGGACGGGGGAGAAGCATGATGGTCACCGAGATCGCAGCAGCCACGGTGGCGGATGACGCGGTGGTCTGTGACCACTATCTCCGCCTCTGGGAAGGCTACGGTGTCCCGCCGGACCACATCCTGGCGGACGCGCGCGAGCGGATTCTCGCCTTCATCGCGCAGGGGCGGGCGGAACTCGAACTCGCGGCCTTCGTCTGCCGCACCGGCACGGCCGTCGTCGGCTCGGCGTGCTGCCAGGTGCGTCGGTCGCCCTACCCGGAGGTGATCGCCCCGGAGCACCGCAAGGTCGGCTACGTCTGGAGCCTCTACGTCGACCCGGCCCACCGCCGGCAGGGCCTCGCCCGCCGCATGACCGACGCCTGCCTCGCGCACCTGCGCGCCATCGGCTGCCGCACGGTGCTGCTGCACTCATCGCAGGCCGGCCTGCCGCTCTACCGTGCCATGGGCTTCGAACCCACCAGCGAGCTCCGCCTGACGCTCTGACGCGCGCGTTTCCCCTTTCCCCGCCCGACTGACCGCCGGTCCCCGCTCCGATCGTTCACGGCCTCTTGAAAGGACTAATGGAGTCCTTTATGGTCTGATGATGGTCGAACGCAGCCGAGCCTCGCACTCCGATACCCTCCGCTACGCGCTCGCGCCGGACGAGGTGGCGCGGGCGGCGATCGAGGCCACCTTCGTCGAGTACGGCCACATGATGGAGATGCTCGAGGCGATGACGGAGGGCAGCGACGCGGGGGCCAACCTCGTCGCCCTGCACGCCCTCGCCTACGAGCGGCTGCGGACCGCCACCCGCCTGCCGTCGCAGATGGTGGTGCTCGGCCTCAGGGATTTCGCCGCCCGGCGCAGCGGTGCCGCGCCGGAGGGCCTACCGCTCGACGACAAGCTGTTCGCCGTGAAGGGCGCGGCGCAGGTGTCGATCGCCACCGTCGAGGGGCGGGCCAGCGTGCCCTACGTCGTCATCGGCTACCGCCCCGGCTGGCGCGGCGGGCCGCCGGCCCGGCTGGTGCGCGACGGCGACGGCTTTAACGTCCACATCGGCGTCACCCCGCGGGGTGCGAAGCAACAGGAGACCGAGATGATCCACGAAGGCATTCTCGCCCGCATGGGCCGCCTGATCGCCGGCTTCGCCCACGCCGCCGTCGACCGGGCCGAGGCCCTCGACACCGTCGCGGTCGTCGAGCAGGCGGTGCGCGAGATCGACAAGGCCGCCGACGAGGTGCGCGCCGAGGTCGGCAAGGCGCAGGCCGAGCGCTATCGCATCGAGAGCCGCCGCGAGGCCTTCCGCGCCGAGAGCGGCAAGCTCGAGATGCAGATCGACACCGCCGTCGCCCAGGGCCGCGACGACCTCGCCAAGGCCGCGATCGGCCGCCAGCTCGACCTCGAGGTCCAGGTCGCGGCGCTGGACAAGGCGCTCGCCGACGTCGACGAGCGGCTCGACGAGAGCCGCCAGGCGCTGCAGGCGGTCGTCGCCGCCCGCAAGGACGCCGAGGCGCGTCTCGCTGAGTTGAAGAAGAGCGAGGCGAGAGCGGGCACCGCCCCAACGCTGGCGAGCACCGGCGAACGCCCGGAGGACCGGGTCGCCCGCAAGGCGGCGTCGATCGCCCGGATGACCGGCGTGCCGGCCGGCGACCTTCCCGCCGGCGCCGCCGAGCTCGAGGAACTGGAGCGGCTCCACCGCGAGCAGACGATCGAGGCGCGGTTGCGCGCCCGCACGGGACCATCCAAGACTTGAGCGGCGGCGGCATCCGTCGGTTGCACCGCCGGATCTGACGTCACCGTGCCGGCGCAGCAAAAGCGACGCCGTTCGCCCGCCCGCCCGAGAGGATGCGAGACACGACGATGGAGTTGCTGCTCGCCCCCGAGGTCCGGCCGTTCTCGATCGCGCTCGCGATCCTGCTCGGGCTGCTGCTGATCGAGGTGGTCTCGATGTTCGGCGGCCTGTCCGCCGGTGCCGTCCTCGACAAGGCGCTCGACGCCGACGGGGACGGCGACGGCTGGCTCGCCGGCGCGCTCGGCTGGCTGAACGCCGGCCGCGTGCCGGTGATGGTGCTGCTGCTCCTGTTCCTCGGTGGCTTCGCCGCCGTCGGCTTCCTGGTGCAGAGCATCAGCGGCACGCTGGCGGCGCCGCTGCCGGCCCTCGTCGCCGCCGGCATCGCGCTCGTCGCCGCGCTGCCCGTCACCCGCGAGGGCAGCCGGGTGGTCGGCCGCCTGGTGCCGCAGGACGAGACCTACGCCGTCGAGGACGCCGACCTCGTCGGCCGCGTCGCCGAGGTGACGCTCGGCCCGCTCGACCAGGGCAAGCCCGGCCGCATCAAGGTGCTCGACGCCCACGACAACTGGCACTTCCTCGCCGCCCGCGCCGCGCCCGGCCACGGGCCGTTCGCCACCGGCGCCCCGGTGCTGCTCGTCGACCGCGATGCGACGTCCTTCCTCGTCATCACGCCGACCGACGACCTCTCGCACAGCTGACGGGCGCGGCCGACCGGCCGCATCCGCCCACCCACGGCCCCTGCCGCATCCCTGACTTCAGCGAGGACAGGCACATGATCTGGGAAGTCCTGGTACCGGCCCTCATCGGGCTCGCCGCCATCGTCGCCATCGGCTTCGTGCTGGCGTCGCTCTACACCCGCTCCTCGCGCGACCGCGCCTATGTGCGCACCGGCCTCGGCGGCCAGAAGGTGGTGCTCGACGGCGGCTCCGTCGTCATGCCGGTGTTCCACTCCACCGCCTGGGTCAACCTCAAGACGCTGCGCCTCGAGGTGCGCCGCGGCGAGAACGAGGCGCTGATCACCAAGGACCGCATGCGCGTCGACATCGGCGCCGAGTTCTACGTGCGGGTGAAGCCCGACTCATCCTCGATCGCCCTCGCCGCCCAGACGCTGGGCGACCGCACCAACGACGCCGACGAGCTGCGCGAGCTGATCGAGGCGAAGTTCGTCGACGCCCTGCGCTCGGTCGCTGCGACGATGCCGCTCAACGACCTGCAGGAAAAGCGCGTCGACTTCGTCAAGGCCGTGCAGGACGCGGTCGCCGCCGACCTGCAGTCGAACGGCCTCGAGCTCGAGACGGTGTCGCTGACCCGCCTCGACCAGACCGACATCCAGTACTTCAACGCCAACAACTTCTTCGACGCGGAGGGCCTCGCGACCCTCACCAAGATCACGGAATCGCGCAAGAAGGAGCGCAACGAAATCGTCCGCGACACCGAGGTGGCGATCGCGGCGAAGGACCTCGAGGCGCAGCAGCGCAAGCTCGAGATCGAGCGCTCCTCCAAGGAGGCCGAGCTCAACCAGCAGCGCGACGTCGCCAACAAGACCGCCGACACCCGTGCCGAGACGGCGCTGAAGGAGGCCGAGGCGCGGCGGGCCGAGGAGGAGGCGCGGATCGGCGCCGAGCAGTCGATCGCCGAGCGCGAGGCGAAGGCGCGTGAAGCGCGCGAGAGCGCCGAGATCGCCGCCCAGCGCGCCGTCAAGCAGCGCCGCACAGAGGCTGATCGCGACATCCAGATCGTCGCGCAGGAGAGCGCCATCGCGGTTGCCAACAAGAGCCGCGAGGAATCGGTCGCCACCGCCGAGGCCGAGGACGCGCGCGCCAAGGCGGTCGCCGCCGGCGAGAAGGTGTCCACCGCCCAGGCCGTCGAGATCGCCGAGCGCCAGCGCCAGATCGCCGTCATCGCCGCCCAGACCGAGGCCGAGAAGGAGGCGACGGCCGTGAAGGTGCAGGCCGACGCCCAGAAGCAGGCGGCGCTCGATCAGGCGGAGGCGACGAAGACGCTGGCCGCCGCCGAGGCGGAGGCCGCCAAATTGCGCGCCGCCGGCGTGCGCGAGCTCGGCATGGCCGAGGCCGATCGCGAGTCGGCGCTCAATGAGGCGCGCAACAAGCTGTCGGCGGCGATCATCGAGTACGAGCTGACGCGTGAGCGCATCGCCGTGATCCCGGCGGCTCTGGCCGAGACGGTGAAGCCGCTCGCCAACATCTCCGACGTCCGCATCTTCGACACCGGCGGCCTCGGCGGCGGCACGGCGGCGAATGGTGGCGGCGGCGGCGACCAGAGCTTCGGCGACGGCCTCGTCGGCCAGCTGCTGAAATACCGGGCGAGCGCCCCGGTGGTCGACCGCATCCTCGCCGAAGCCGGCTTCACCGGCGCCAACCCGGCCGAAGCCCTGACAGCGGCCCTGTCGGGGGCGCCGAAGCCGGCGGCCCCAACACAGCGCGGGGCGGATGGGGCGGGGGGCTGAGCGGCGTCAGCCCTTCAGAGCGGTTCGTCGAGATCGTGGACAGCAGCGAAGCTCAGCTCAGGCCACGCCGCGGCGGCCGCGCGACGGAACGCGGCCAGCGCGGTGAAAGCAGCGCTCTCGTCCATGTCGAGCGTGGCCGCCGCGTAGCGGACTTCGGCCGATTTCGATAGGACTTGCAGGACCCGCTCCGCCTTCCGGGCGATGTCGGCCCCATAAGCCTTCGTTGCCTTGGCGACCGCAGACGCCGGAAGCGAGCCGGCTTGGCCAACGAGCATCCCGAGGTCGATCGCGTCGCGGTAACCGATCGCACGATCGAGTCCTCGATCCGCGTTGGCCAAGAGCTTCTCGGCGACCTGATCGGCGAACGACAACACTGGAACCGCGAAATGCGACTCGATCGCCCCGGAGAGCGCGATGCGCGCCTCGCGGATGACTTCGACCTTGATAGCCTGCTGGTTCCAGACAACGACGCCGCGGACCCCGTACTGATCGATCCGGAATTCCCTCGGCGAGGTCGCCTCGCCGCCGAACAGGGCTCGCACGCCGCGTTCGGTCACGGCGCCCCGGATAGCCCTGTAGCCGTCGCCGTCGTCACAGAGGAAATCGACGTCGAGAGACCGACGGTACTCCCCGAGCGACAGCACGATCGCGGTGCCGCCGCCGAAGTAGCACCTGTTTGCGAGCAGCCAGTCCGCGTCCATCGACGCGAGAAGAGCGACGATGTTGGCGTGCTCAGGCCTGCGGTAGCCTCTCGGCGTCATGGGTCGCTTAACCTCGGGCAGGACCTCGTGGCTCAACCGAGGAAGCGTCCACCGCCGTACTCCTCGGTCAGGCGCCGGATAAGGTCCGACTCGGCTGCCGTAAGGCGGTCTCTGTCGATGAAGCGCCAATAGCGCTCATAGAGCGCGAACGCTTCCTCCCGCCCGATGGCGCGGGAGGGATCGCCGTTCCAGACTAGGCCCGCGAGCTGCGGAAACTCCGTTGGAACGATCATCCGGGGCGACGTTGCGTTCATCACCGAAAGATAGTGATGGCGTCGGCGCCCGTCCACGCCGGCCTCAGACGTCGAGGTTGGCCACCGACAGGGCGTTGTCCTGGATGAACTCGCGGCGCGGCTCGACTTCGTCGCCCATCAGCTTGGAGAAGACGTCGTCGGCGTCGTCGCCGTCCTTCACGCGCACCTGCAGCAGCGAGCGGGCGTTGGGGTCGAGGGTGGTCTCCCACAGCTGCTCGGCGTTCATCTCGCCGAGGCCCTTGTAGCGCTGCAGGCTGACGCCGCGCCGGCCAGTGGCGAAGATCGCCGCGAGCAGGGCGCGCGGGCCGCGCACCACCGTCTCGACGTCCTTGCGCTTCAAGGTCGCCGCCTTGCCGTAGACCTCCTGCAGGTGGCTCGCATAGGTGTCGAGCTTGCGGGCGTCGGCGGAGCCGAGCAGTGCCGCGTCGATGCGCGTCACTTCGCGGACGCCGCGCACGGTGCGCTCGAAACGCAGCCCGCCGTCGGCCTCGGCAAGGCCTTCCCAGCCCTTCTCGAACTCGTCGGCGAGGATGTCGAGGCGGCGGGCGATGTAGGCGGCGGCGCCCTCGGCCTTCACCCGGTCGGCGACGATCTCCGGATTGAGCGCGCCAGCGATCGCCGCCTGCTCGACGGTGTCGCGGTTGTAGCGCGAGTGCAGGGCCTCGAGGCCGCCGGCGATCTTGCGGGCGTCGTCGATGACGGCCTTGAGGTCGCGACCGGTGCGGACCTCGCCGTTCGCCAGCGTCAGCGACGCCTCGTCGAGGCCGGCGTCGATGAGGAAGTCCTCGAGCGCGCGCTCGTCCTTCAGGTACTGCTCGGAGCCCGAGCGGCGGATCTTGTAGAGCGGCGGCTGCGCGATGAAGAGGTGGCCGGCGTCGATCAAGGACGCCATCTGCCGGTAGAAGAAGGTCAGAAGCAGCGTGCGGATATGGGCGCCGTCGACGTCGGCGTCCGTCATGATGATGATCTTGTGGTAGCGCAGCTTGTCGAGGTTGAACTCCTCGACGCCGATGCCGGTGCCGAGCGCGGTGATCAGCGTGCCGATCATCTCCGACGACAGCATCTTGTCGAAGCGGGCGCGCTCGACGTTGAGGATCTTGCCGCGCAGCGGCAGGATCGCCTGGTTGGCGCGGTTGCGGCCGCTCTTCGCCGAGCCGCCGGCCGAGTCACCCTCGACGATGAACAGTTCCGACTTCGCCGGGTCGCGTTCCTGGCAGTCGGCGAGCTTGCCGGGCAGCGAGGCGACGTCGAGGGCGCCCTTGCGGCGGGTGAGCTCGCGCGCCTTGCGGGCAGCCTCGCGGGCGGCGGCGGCCTCGACCACCTTGCCGATGACGGTCTTCGCCTCGGCCGGGTGCTCCTCGAACCAGGTGCCCAGCGCGTCGTTGACGATCGCCTCGACGACCGGACGCACCTCGGAGGAGACGAGCTTGTCCTTCGTCTGCGACGAGAACTTCGGGTCCGGCACCTTCACCGAGAGAACGCAGGTGAGGCCCTCGCGGCAGTCGTCGCCGGTCAGCGTCACCTTCTCCTTCTTCGAGGTGCCGCTCTTCTCGGCATAGCCCGTCACCTGGCGCGTCAGCGCGCCGCGCAGGCCGGCGAGGTGGGTGCCGCCGTCCCGCTGCGGGATGTTGTTGGTGAAGCAGAGCGTGTGCTCGTGGTAGCTGTCGTTCCACCACGCGGCAACCTCGACCTCGATGCCGTCGCGCTCCGCCTTCATGTAGATCGGCGCGGGCAAGAGCGGATGCTTGGTGCGGTCGAGCCAGCGCACGAAGGCGGCGACGCCGCCCTCGTAGAACAGCTCCTCCTTGCGCGGCTCGACGCCGCGACGGTCCTCCAGCAGGATGCGCACGCCGGAGTTCAGGAAGGCGAGCTCGCGCAGCCGCCGCTCGAGCGTGGCGAAATCGAACTCGACGACGCCTGCGAACGTCTCGCGGCTCGGCAGGAAGGTCACCTCGGTGCCGGTGAGGCCCTCGCTGTCGCCGATGGCGGCGAGCGGGGCGTCGGCGACGCCGTGGGTGAAGCTCATGGCGAACAGGCTGCCGGCGCGGCGGATGCGCAGCGTCAGCCACTGCGACAGCGCGTTCACCACCGAGACGCCGACGCCGTGCAGGCCGCCGGAGACCTTGTAGGAATTCTGGTCGAACTTACCGCCGGCGTGCAGCTGGGTCATGATGACCTCGGCCGCCGAGATGCCCTCGCCGGTGTGGATGTCCGTCGGGATGCCGCGACCGTTGTCGGTGACGGTGCACGATCCGTCGGCGTTCAGCGTCACCGTCACCCGGTCGGCATAGCCGGCGAGCGCCTCGTCGATGGCGTTGTCGACCACTTCGTAGACCATGTGATGCAGGCCGGAACCGTCGTCGGTGTCGCCGATGTACATGCCCGGCCGCTTGCGCACCGCGTCGAGGCCCTTCAGGACCTTGATCGACTGGGCGCCGTAGTCATCCGCCCCATTGGGCGTCACATCTGTCATTCGGTCTGAGGTCCGCCGTAGTTCCCGCGCGCGGTGCTTCTCGCGCGCGCCCGTTATAGACGCTCGGGCCGGGCGTTCAACTCGCCCCCCGCGTTGAGCCAAACTATGATTGAAATCAGGCTATTATAGGAATGCTGCAGCGCCGCGGGAGAGGCCGATTCGACGCTCGTGCGCGCACGCTGCGCGATGGCGCCGCGGCGCTGCTGCCGCGGATCTTCGCAGCGACGTCGCCGCGAGTGGACCGCCTGCACCGGCGGCCCGCTATCTGGCGCGCCTTCCGGAGAACTCTCCGTAGAGCGTCGCCCGCTCGCTGGTGCGCCGGGAACGGCGGCTGTCCTTGACGTTGCCCCACATCTTGTCGCCGGCAAAATTGACGTGGGCCTCGAAATTGTCCGGACCGCCCCACTTGGCGTTGGAGAACTTCCAGTAGGCGTAGCCGCCGTCGAGCTTGGCGCCGCCGGCCGGCGTGAACGGCCCTTCGACATAGTTGCGGCCGAGGCAGTCCTGGGTCTGGAAGACCTGGAGCTTCCAGTTCGACAGGCCGGTCCAGGCGTACCAACCCTTCATGTAGTTGGCGAACTGCACGGTGGCGTTCGCCTCGGCATAGGGCGACCAGCAGGTCGGCCACTGGTAGCTGCCGGTCATCTTCACCGGCGCCTGATAGACGTCCCAGCAGGGCAGCTCGAGCTTGCCCTCCAGCATGTCGCTCTTCGGGCCGTACTTCTTCGCGTCCGTCGAACTCACCCAGGCGTAGCCGTAGGGGCTCACGAAGCGGGCGTTGAAGCGCACCTCGAAGGGCTTGTCGAAGAGGTTCGCCTGCTCGTCGACGGTAATCGGCTTGAAGCCGGCGGCGCTCTTCACCGCCGGGCAGAACGCCTCGCGGAACGGCGCCAGGATGCGCCGGCAGGCGATCGTCGCCGCCTGCTCGCCGCCGAGCGCGGTGCAGACGTCACGCGACTTGGCGCGGCCCGCGACGGCACAGACACTCTCCGCCGCGACGCCGACGGCGGCCGCCACCTTGACCGGATCGCGCCGCAGGGAGGCGAGTTTGTCGGTGTCGAGCGTCGCGCCGAAGATCGTGCCGACCCGCTTGTCGAGCGGGAACCAGGCGGCGACGCGCCCGTCCGGCTCGTGCTTGGGGTTGATCTCGATCCAGGCGTCGACGAGGCGCTGCGAGGTCGGCCAGTGCTTGCACGCCTTGACGACGAGCTTGACCTTGCGCTTGCCGGCGCTTGCGGCGGGCTCTGAGATCACGGCCCCGCCGTCGGCAGCCGCTCCCGTCGCCAGGTCCGAAACGGAAGCGTCCTCGTCCGCCGGGAGGTCGACGACGCGTCGGTCGCGGGCGTAGCCGTAGTCGAAGGAGACGGTCAGGGTTCTGCGGCTGCCGTTGCGGCCGAAGGAGACGAACGCGCCGCGGTCGTCGACGACCGCCTTCAGCTTGCCGTCGGAAAGCTCCGCCGTGGCGCGGCCCTCGGGGAAAACCGCCGTCAGGCGGTCGATCCGGCTGCCGGTGAAGCCTGGTCCTGGGAGCCAGGCGGTGGCGTAGCTCCTGGCGTCGAGGGGGATGGTGGCGAGCGTCGCCGAGGTGCCGCGGGTGTAGGCGCCGACCCGCAGGGGCACCGGCGCCGCCGGCGAGGCCACCTCGGTCGCGGCGGCGATCTCACCAGCCTCCTGATCGTCGAAGGCTGGCAGCTGGCGCGGGTCGACGCTGACGCCGAGCGAGCGGAAGTGCGTCGCCACCGCGGGCGGCAGCACCGGCGCCGGTGCGGCGCCGTCGTCGGCCACGGCGGGCGGAGCGAGGTGCAGCACGACGGCGGCCGCCACGGCCACCCACCCGACGAGGCGTCTTTCGCGACGGTTCACGACCGCCCTCTTCTGATCAGCATCGCAGCCCGGCGCGGCGAACGGCGAATCCGCGCCGTCCGCCTCAGCACCCATGCCGCGGGTTTTGCGTAAAGATTGCGTTTCCAGCAAGGCGGATGATGCGTCGCGGCGGCCGCCATCGCGCTTGTCAAACGTTCATTCGATAATTAAAATGCTCCTTCAGATAGCCGAACGGACATGCAGGAGCGCCCCATGCTCGACCGCCCCACCCGCTCCCGCCTGCCGCAGGACCAGCGCCGCGAGCAGCTCGTCGACGCGGCGATCTCGGCGATCGCCGAGCACGGCCTGTCGAACGTCACCCTCGACAAGGTCGCCCGCCTCGCCGGGCTCACCGCCGGCATGGTCAACTTCCACTTCCAGTCGAAGCAGGACCTGCTGCACGAGACGCTGCGGCGCATCGCCGACGAGTACCAGGCGGCCTGCGAGGCCGGCGTCGCGGCGGCGAACGGCGACCCGGCGACCGGCCTGATGGCGCTCGTCGCAGCGAGCTTCGACCGCCGCATCGCCAGCCCCGAGAAGCTCGCGGTCTGGTACGCCTTTTGGGGCGAGAGCCGCTCGCGCGCCGACTACCTGGCGATCTGCGGATCGTCCGATCGCGCCGTCTACGAGGCGACGTTCGGCATGCTGGCCGAGCTCGCCACGCGCGACGGCTCGCGCATCGACGTGCGCGCCGCGGCCCTCGGCCTCTGCGGCCTGATCGATTCCCTGTCGCAGGAGGCGCTGATCCAGGGCGCCGACTTCGACCATGCCGATGCGGTCGAGACCTGCCACCGCTACCTGCAGAACCTGATGCCCGATGTATTCGTGTCCCGGGGGGAGGCTGCTCCGGCGAGCCCGGACGGGGCGATCCCCGCCGCGGGCTCGCCGGAGCACCGCTCCGACCTCGATGACCCGCTGCCCTTGACGCTGCCCTCGTGGACCTACCGCGATGCCGACTTCACGGCGCGCGAGGTCGAGACCGTCCACATGCCGGCCTGGCAGATGCTCGGCCACATCAGCGAGATGAAGGCGCCGGGCGACTATGTGACGCTCGACATCCTCGGCAAGCGGGTCTTCGCCGTGCGCGGCGACGACGGCGAGATCCGCGCCTTCCACAATGTCTGCCGACACCGGGCGCACGCCGTCGTCGACGGCCACGCCGGCAGCTGCGCCGGCCTCATCCGCTGCCCGTACCACGCCTGGACTTACGACACCCGCGGCGTGCTCAAGGGCATCGCCGCCTCGCGCACCTTCCCGAAGCTCGACAAGGACAATCTCGGGCTGTTCCCGGTGGAGTGCGAGGTGTTCCTCGGCTTCGTCTTCGTGCGGCTGGCGCCGGGCGGGCCCTCGGTAGCCGAGCGCTATGCGCCCTACCGCGCCGAGCTCGAGGCGCACCGGCTGGAAGAGCTCGAGCCGATCGCCCCCTTCTGGGAGGGCGAGATCGCGGCCGACTGGAAGAACGTCTGGGACAATTATCTCGAGGACTATCACTTCCCGACCGGCCACCCCGGCCTGTCCGGACTGATGCAGAAGGACTACGAGCGCCAGCCGGACGGCGCGACGCGAACCATCCGCCTCGCCCACGAGATGCGCGACACCCCCGTCGGCGGCTGGGCGACGCGCGCCTACGCGAACCTGTTGCCGCGCGTCTCCGACCACCTGCCGGAGGAATTGCGCAAGCGCTGGTCCTATCTGTTCCTCTATCCGGCGGTGTCGCTCGAGCTCTATCCCGATCTCGTCGACTTCTTCCACATCGTGCCGCTCGGCCCGGGCCGCTCGATGCTGCGCTGGCGCGCCTATGGGCGGCCGGACGCGCGGCCGGCGGCGAAGGCGGTGCGGTGGCTCAACCAGCGCATCAACTACCAGGTTCACCACGAGGACGGGGCGCTGACGGAATCCGTGCAGCGCAACCTCGAGGCCGGCACCTATCAGCGCGGCGTGCTGTCGGAGATGGAAGTGAACGTCCAGGCCCTGCACGACTGGGTGCGGGCCGACCTGCCGGAGGCGGACTTGTCCGAGCCGCCGGTCGCGTCGCGGCGACCACGGGCGGCCTGAAGCCGGAAGGCGGGAGGGCGGCACGCCGCACCCCCCCGCCCTCCAGAGCAATGGCGGCAGGCTTACTTGCTCGCCTCGACGGCGGCGAGCGCGTCGACGCAGGCCTGGCTGATCTGGTCTTTCTTCTCGAGCAGGCAGGCCATCATGCCGGAGCGCGGCGTGCCGGCGCACACCGACATCGCGTCGGCGCGGCAGGCCTTCTGGGCGGCCTGGATGGCGGCCTGGCTCTGCGCGAACGCCGGCGCGGCGGCGAAAGCGGTGACGGCGAGGGCGAGCGCAAAAATCGTCTTCATCTTGGTTCTCCGGGGGGATCATCCCTCCAGCTGTACGGTTTAGAGGTCCGCGACCCTTCTCTCAACGGGCCTGAAATTTCTGCATCAGGGTCCGGCGCCGCTCCGCCGGGATCGCCTCGACGGTCTGCAGCACGGCGTCGACGACGAGGTCGAAGGAGCGGCTGCGCCAGGTGCGCACGTCGTTCAGGGCGGCGCGGATGGCGGCGGGGTCGAGTTCCGGTGCCTGCAGCAGTTCGATGACGCGGGCGCGCGCCGCCTGCACGCCGGCCTCGTTGTGGACGAGATCGGCCTGTCGCTCGGCGAAGGCACGCTCGGCGATCGCCCGATCTTCGGGATCGAGGAAAGTCGCCGCCCGCGGCAGGATCCGCATCGGGCTGGTGGCGTCGACCAGCGGCAAATCGAGGCGCCAGGTCAACGTCACCGCATAGCTCGCAAGCAGCACATTGGCCGACAGCGAGGCGATCAGCAGCGGCCAGAGCCAGCGTGAGCGACGTCGGGGTGCGGTCGGCGTCACTGGCGGACCCAAGGGCTCACGGGGGCGCCATCGATCAGCAGCGCGGTCAGGTATTCCGCCCCGGACATCGGCGGCGTCACCGGCTGGGCGAGGCCGAGACCGATGCCGATCACCGCGGCGGAGGCGAGGCTCGTCGCCGGCATGAACCAGGTCCGCCAGCGGCGGCGAGCGGTCCGCTGCGCGGCCTCCGCCGCCAGCGCGGTGGCGATCCGGCCGACGAGGGCGTCGCTGCGCGCCGGCGCCACCACCGGGCGCGCCGATGCGATGGCGCGGTCGAGGCGGCCGGCGTCGACGAGCAGCGCGGCCGCCGTCGGCGACACCGACGCCAGCGCCTCGGCACGGTCGCGCGCCTCCACCGGCCACCGGGCGATGTCGGCACCCCAGGCAGCCGCCAGCGCTCCGAATTCCGCGACCGTCATCGGCTCAGTCGTCATGGGCGCCTCCGCGTCGCGGCGTTCGCCGCCACCCGCTCGCGGATGGCGATGCGGGCCCGGGTGAGGAGCGACTCGAACGCTTTCTCGCCGAGATTCAAGGCGGCGGCGGCCTCCCGGCCGCTCAACTCTTCGAAATGAAACAGCACGAGGGCGGCACGCTGGCGCTCGGGCAGATCGGCGAGCGCCGCATCGACGGCGGCGCGCTCCTCCGCGGCCGCGAGATCATCGTCGGCGCGCGGTGCCGGGTCGACGATCTCGAGGTCGGGATCGAGGGGCTCGGTCCGGCGGCCTCGGAGCCTGTCGATCGACAGGTTGACGACGATCTGGCCGAGCCAGGAGGAGAACCGTCCGCGCGCGACGTCGAAGCTCGCCGCCTGGCGCCACACCCGCAGGAAGGCGTCCTGGGCGACGTCGTCGGCGTCGGCGCGGTTGCGCGTGATTCCCTCGGCCATGCGCACGGTCCGCGGCATGTGACGGTGCATGAGAACCCTCAGTGCACGACTGTCCCCTCCGGCGATCCGCTCCATCAGATCCTCGTCGCTCTCCTCCGACGTGCCCATCGATACGCTGAACCCCAGGCCGGCGTTCCGGGGACGCGGATTGCCGCCCGGAGGACCGAGCATCGATACAAATACGATTCAGGTCACCAAATCCTTCTCGGCCGGATTCGGCTCGGCCGGTTCCTTCCCGGCCCGATCCTTTCCGGCCGCGTGGCCGGTCAGCCGCCCGTCCGCCCGGCGTCCGCGAGCCGGCGGTGCTGGACGCGGTTCGACACCACCGCTCCGACCACCACGACCGTGGTGACGACGACGATGATGATGGTGGCGAGCGCGTTGATGTCGGGCGTCAGGCCGAGGCGGACCTTGGAGAAGATCAGCATCGGCAGGGTGGTGGCACCAGGGCCGGAGGTGAAGGTGGCGATGACGAGGTCGTCGAGCGACAGCGTGAAGGCGAGCAGCCAGCCCGACACCATCGCCGGCGCGAGCAGCGGCAGGGTGATGTCGACCAGCACCTGCGCCGGCCGCGAGCCGAGGTCCATCGCCGCCTCCTCCAGTGACACGTCGACCTGGGCGAGGCGAGATTGGATGACGACGGCCACATAGGCCATCGAGAAAGTGACGTGGGCGATGGTGATCGTCATCATGCCGCGCCCGGCCGGCCAGCCGAACGTCCCCTCCAGGGCGACGAACAAGAGCAGCAGCGACAGCCCGGTGATCACCTCCGGCATGACGAGCGGCGCCGTCACCATGCCGGAGAACAGCAGCCGCCCGCGGAAGCGGCCGAAGCGGGCGAGCGCGATGCCGGCCATGGTGCCGAGCACGGTCGCGATGGTCGCCGACACGGCGGCGATCTGCAGCGAGAGCAGCGCCGCGTCGATCACCATCTTGTTGGCGAAGAGCTCGCCATACCACTTCGTCGAGAAGCCGCCCCAGACGGTGGCGAGGCGGGAGGCGTTGAAGGAATAGGCCATCATCAGGAGGATGGGGCCGTAGAGGAAGACGAAGCCCGCCACCAGCCAGACGGTGAGGAAGGCGGAGCGGCCGTGTCTCACTTGCCCTCCTCCGCCTGGCGCATCTGGTAGTGCTGGAACATCAGGATCGGCACGACGAGCAGGATGAGCAGCACCACCGCGACGGCAGACGCCACCGGCCAGTCGCGGTTCGAATAGAACTCGTCGAACAGCACCCGGCCGATCATCGGGCTCGACGGATTGCCGAGCAGCGCCGGGATGACGTACTCGCCCGTCGCCGGAATGAAGACGAGCAGCCCGCCGGCGATGATACCGGGCACCGACAAGGGCAGCGTCACGTCGACGAACACCTGCCAGCGCCGGGAACCCAAGTCCATCGCCGCCTCCCACAGGCTCGGGTCCATCTTCTCGAGCGTCACGTACAGCGGCAGCACCATGAACGGCAGGTAGGAATAGACGATGCCGAGATAGACGGCGAAGTCGGTGTTCATCATCTCGATCGGCTGGTCGATGACGCCGAAGAAGATGAGCACGTTGTTGATCAGGCCCTGCTTGTTGAGGATGCCCATCCACGCATAGATGCGCAGCAGGAACGACGTCCAGAACGGCAGGATCACCAGCAACAGCAGGATGTTGCGGGTCGTCGGGGCTGAGCGGGCGATGCCGTAGGCGATCGGGTAGCCGACGAGGAGGCACAGCGCCGTCGAGATTGCGGCGATCTTCAGGGCGTTGAGGTAGCCGTTGAGATAGAGCGTGTCGTCGATCAGGTAGGCGTAATTCTGGAAATAGAGCTGGATCGACAGCGCCCCGTCCTCGCTCCACTGCCAGAGCGACGTATAGGGCGGCAGCGCGATCTCGGAGAGCGCGACGCTGATCTTCACGACGATGAGGAACGGCGCCAGGAAGAAGACGAGCAGCCAGAGATAGGGAACGGCGAGCAGGATCGCCTGCCACGACCGCGAGGCGAAATCGGCAAGACGGGCGGCGAGCGGCCGGTGCGGCGGCACTGCGTGGACGGTCGAGGGCTCGGCCACGGCGCTCATTCGGTCAGCACCAGCGCGGCGCGCGGGCTCCACGACAGCCAGACCTTGTCGTCCCAGTCCACTTTCCGCTCCTCGTCGCGGGCGCGGCGGACGTTCTGATGGCTGACGAGCACGATGCGGCCGGAGGCGAGGCGGACGCGGAAGAGCGAGCGATCGCCGAAATAGCCGAGGTCGAGCACCTGCCCCTCGGCGCAGTTGTGGTTCGGATCGGTCGGCGTCTCGCGGCTGATCGCGATCTTTTCCGGCCGGACCGCCACGGCGACGGGCGTGCCGACGGTGACCGGCGTCGGGTGGTCGACCTCGAGCTCGCCCTCGACGCCGTCCGCTTTCACCGTCACGACGCTGCCGGTGATGGCGGTGACGATGCCCTCGAACAGGTTGATAGAGCCGACGAAATCGGCGGTGAAGCGGCAGTTGGGGAACTCGTAGACGTCGGTCGGCGTGCCGACCTGCATCACCGAGCCGCGGTCCATGACGGCGATGCGCGTCGACAGCGCCATCGCCTCCTCCTGGTCGTGGGTGACGACGACGAAGGTGACGCCGACCTTCGCCTGGATGTTCATCAGCTCGAACTGCGTCTGCTCGCGGAGCTTCTTGTCGAGCGCGCCGAGCGGCTCGTCGAGGAGCAAGAGCTTCGGGTTCTTGGCGAGCGAGCGGGCGAGCGCGACGCGCTGGCGCTGGCCGCCGGAAAGCTGGTGCGGCTTGCGGGCGGAGAAGCTCTCGAGCTTGACGAGGGCGAGCATCTCGCGCACCCGGTCGGCGCGCTGTGCGCTCGTCATCTTCTCGTGCTTGAGACCATAGCCGACGTTCTGCGCGACGCTCATGTGCGGGAACAGCGCATAGGACTGGAACATCATGTTGACGGGCCGCTCATAGGGCGGCGTCGCCGTCATGTCCTGGCCGTCGATGAGGATGCGACCGGAGGTCGGCGTCTCGAAGCCGGCGAGCATCCGCAGCAAAGTCGTCTTGCCGCAGCCGGAGCCACCGAGCAGGCAGAACAGCTCCTGGCGGTAGATCTTCAGCGACACCTCGTTGACGGCGATGAAGTCGCCGAACTTCTTGACGACGCGCTCCACCTCGACGAACGGCCGCGCCTTCGGATCGAGCCACGGCTTGTCGGCATAGTTCGGGAAGCCGGGCTGGGGGGCGGGGGCGGGGGCGGTCATCGGGCGAGGCCCTCGCGGCGGCCGGTGACTTCGTCCTCCCCCTGCACCCGAAGCGGGCCTGCCCGCTTCGGACACTCGCAGGCCCAAGTCGGGCAAGCCCGACTTGGGTGGGGAGGACAGCCGCGCGGAACGCGCGGCAGGAGGGGGCCCGTCAATCCCAACCAGGGCCTATGTTCGGATTCACAGGCCCCACCCTGCCCGCCTTCGGCGGCCTGTCCCTCCCCCTGGCAGGGGAGGGACGAAGAAAACCGCTGTCGCATCCCCGTCACCCCCGCGTCGCGACCGCCCTCACTGCCCCGTCTTGATCCTGCTCCAGGCGCGGGTGCGGATGCGGTCGGCGGCGGGGGGGAGTTCGTTGCGGGTGAACAGCCGCGCCATCGTCTCGGCGTCGGGATAGATCGCCGTGTCCTCGACGATCTCCTTGGCGACGAGCTCTGTCGCCGCCTTGTTGGCGTTGGCGTAGTAGGTGAAGTTCGTCGCGTCGGCGATCACCTGCGGGCGCAGCATGTAGTCGACGAAGATCAGCGCATTCTCGGGATGGGGCGCGTCGGCCGGGATCATCCAGACGTCGAACCAGGACGGCACGCCGGTCTTCGGGATGAAATAGGCGAGCTCGATGTCGACGCCGGCCTCCGCGGCGCGCGTCGAGGCGGTGGCGTAGTCGCCCGACCAGGTCATCGCCACGCACAGTTCCTTGTTCGGCAAGGCGTTGAGGTAGTTAGCGGAATCGAAGGTCTTGATGTACTGGCGGATCGGCTTGAACAGCTCGACGACGGCGTCGTAGTCGGCCTGGCTCGTCGAGTTCGGGTCCTTGCCGAGATAGGCGAGCGCCATCGGGATGACGTCGGTGGGCGATTCCAGCACCGAGATGCCGCAGTCGGCGAGCTTGCCCGCATATTCCGGCTTGAACAGGATATCGAGGGTGTCGAGCGGCACGTCCTCGCCGAGACGCTCCCTCACCATCGCCATGTTGTAGGTGAGCCCGACCGTGCCCCACATGTACGGCACACCGTACTCGTTGCCGGGGTCTGCATCGGCCAGCACCTGCATGATCTCGGGATCGAGGTTGCCGTAGCCGGTGAGCTTGTCCTTCGCGATCTTCTGGAAGACGCCCGACTTGATCAGGCGCTGCATGAAGTTCGAGCCGTGCAGGACGACATCGTAACCGGAGCGGCCGGCCATCATCTTGGCGTCGACGGTCTCGGAGGCATCATAGGTGTCGTAGACGACCTTGATGCCGGTCTCCTTCTCGAAGTCGGCGATGGTGGTCTCGCCGATATAGTCGACCCAGTTGTAGACGTTGACGACCTTCTCGGCGTCCTGGGCGAGCGCGGCGGTGCCGAGGCCCGGCGCGGCCGAGGCGAGGGTGAAGGCGGTGGCGGTGGCGAGGCGCAGGGCGGTGCGCCGGGTCAAGGCGGTGGGCGTCATCGTCGGTTCTCCCCTCTCGAGAGCCGTCCCGACCGATCGGCCGGAAGGCCGTCCGGCATCCCCTGGCGACCGTCTCCGGGCCGCGCGCGGACACCCTGTTGACTAGCTCGGCACTCCCGTCCGCAAGTCTCAGCCTCCCGCCCCGATCGTGCCGGTGAGCCCGCGCTTGACGAGCCCGCCGGCGATGATGAGGCGCTGAATCTCGCTCGTTCCCTCCCAGATGCGGTCGACGCGCAGTTCGCGCAGGAAGCGCTCGGCGACGTTCTCGCGCATGTAGCCACGGCCTGCGAAGATCTGCACGGCGCGGTCGGCGACGCGGCCGGCCGCTTCCGACGCCACCAGCTTCGCAATCGAACAGCGCGCGTGCAACGACTTCAGGTCGAGGCCGCGATCGTGCGCCGCCGCCGCCTCCCACGTCACCATGCGCGACGTGTGCAGGTCGACGACGCAGTCGGCGAGCATCGCCTGCACGAGCTGGCGCTCGGCGATCGGCACGCCGCCGATGATGCGGGCCTTGGCGAAGGCGGTCGCCTCCTCGACCAGCCGCTCCATCGCCCCGCAGCAGCGCGCCGCGATCATCAGCCGCTCGCGGCGGAACCAGGCGTAAGTGAAGGCCATCCCCGCACCCTCGCGACCGCCGATGAGGTTGTCCACCGGCACGCGCACGCCCTCGAAGCGCAGGATCGGGTGATGATGGCGATAGGTGTGGGTGTAGGCCGGCGTGCGCACCGTGGTGATGCCGGGAGCGCGGGCGTCGACGAAGAACAGCCCGTGGGCGCCGTCCGCCGGCCCGCCGACGAACTTCGCCTGCACCAGGAGCACGTCGGCGAGATTGGCGCTGGTGACGTGCCACTTCTCGCCGTCCAGCACGTAGTGGTCGCCGTCGCGGCGGGCGGTGGCGACGATGTCGTCGACGTCGGAGCCGGCCCCCTCCTCGGTGATGGCGTAGGCGAAGTAGCACTCGCCCCGCATCATCGGCTTGATGAAGGCCTCGATCTGCGCCGGGCTGCACGCCTCGAACATCCAGCCTTGCGCTTCCGGATAGCACCAGCCGAGGCCGTTGGTGACGCGGCCGACCGGCTCGATCGCCGCCACCTGGTCGAGGATCGGCAGCGCCAGGCCGCCGTGCTCGGCCGGCACGTCGAAGCGCGGCAGGCCGAGCTCCTGCGCCACGGCCTTGTGGCGCTTCAGGGCGTCCGCGGGGATTTCACCGTCGTTCAGCTCCGCCTCGACCTCGAAGGGGATCAGCTCGGTGTCGACGAACCGGCGGACGGCCGCCTGGCGGGCGAGCGCGGTATCGGAGAGGGCGAAGCTCACGACCGCACCTCCCCCGCAACCGGGCCGTCGACGGTGAAGCGGGCCGGGAAGACGCTGACGAGGTGGTAGCGAGCGCAGGCGAGCGCCTGCTCGCGCTTCAGGTCCTTCGGCGCCATCATCAGGTTGAGCCAGAGCCCCTCCAGCATGCAGACGATGACGCGGGCGAGCGCGCCATGGTCCTGGCCGGGGGCGGCGAGCTCGCGGCAAAGCTCGACGACCGTCGCCTGATAGTCCTCGTCGTTGGCGCTGCAGAGGTCGCGGTAGGTCGGGCGGGACTTCGCCTCGCCCCAGAAGGCGCACCAGGCGCCGAGCTTGCGCGGCGTGCAGATGCGCCTGTCGAAGTCGGCGGAGACGAGCGCCCAGAGGCGCGCGGCGGGGTCGGCGCCGGCCGCCTTCAGCGCCGCCTTCCAGTGGCCGCGATATTCGTCGGAGAGCGTGCGCAGCGTCTCGACGAGCAGCTTCTCCTTCGATTCGAAGTGGAAGTTGACGATGCCGCGCGACATGCCGGCGGCGGTGGCGACGTCGGCGAGCGTCGTCCCCTCGAAGCCGCGCTTGGCGAGCTGGTCGATCGTCGCCTCGATGAGCTCCTGCCGGCGGATCGCCTTGGTGTTCTGGCGCTGCGGGCGCGCCGGCGCCGTCACGCCCATGCGGCGGCTCCGCAAGGGGCGAGCGGGCTTCTGCGGATCGACCGAACGCGGCGCTTCGGCGGCGCGACCATGCGGAAAACTTCCTTGCGCGGGCCCGCGGCGGCCCGGGCGGCGACCCTCGCGACGGCGGGGGACGCCGCTATCGAGCAATGCCGTCGCAGCGCGGTCAAGGGGTGGCGCCGCCACCCGCTCCGTCGGCTGTGGAGACGCGGCGGCAGCACCATCGGCGGGCGCTCTGTTCCGGGCCGCGCGGCGGGCTCCGATGGACATGGAATGGGCCTCCCTGACGCGGCGAAGGATACGCCGATTTTCGCCGCCGACAACCCTTCTTGAACGTATGTTCAGCCAGTCTCTGATTGAACGTTCGTTCATTAAGCTGGACAGCGACGGTGCCCCATGGCAGGATGCGCCTCACAATTCGGATGTGGCGACTGCCGATCTCGAAGCCGTGGCGAAGCGATTTGCCGGGTACGGGAGCGCTCGCCCGCAGATGAGGAGAGCCGCCATGGGACGCCAGCTCACGGAGAGCAACGCGCACTTCCGGAAGGCGCTGACCAAGCTGCCGCTCGGGGTCGCCTCGAACTTCCGCTACTGGGGCGAGGACAAGACGATCTACGTCCGCCAGGGCCGCGGCGGCCGCATCACCGACATCGACGGCAACTCCTACGTCGACTACCGGCTCGGCTACGGGCCGGCGATCCTCGGCTATGCCGACCAACGCGTCGACGACGCCGTGCGGGCGAGCCTGGAGATCGGTGGCGTCTTCGCGCTGTCGACCGAGGCCGAGTACCGCGTCGCCGAGCGCATCTCGCGGATGGTGCCGGCGGCCGAGCTGGTGCGGTTCTCGAACTCCGGCACCGAGGCGGTGATGGCGGCGCTCAGGCTCGCCCGCGCCTATACCAAGCGCAGCGGCTACGTGCTGCTCGAGGGTGGCTACCACGGCCTGTTCGACGCGGCGCTGTGGACCCTCGGCATGGACGGCTGGGACCCGGCGAAGACCGACGCCGAGCCGGCCGTCGTCCCCTATTCGCAGGGCGTGCCGGAGGTGCTGCGCCAGCTCCTCCACGTCGCGCCGATGAACGACGCGAACCACCTGGAGGACCTGTTCAAGCGCAAGGGCCACGAGATCGCGGCGATGCTGATGGAGCCGATCCAGGGCAACTGCTGCGGCATCACCGCCGACGTCGAGTATGTCCGGGCCGTCCGGGAGCTCTGCGACCGCTACGGCGTCGTGCTCATCATCGACGAGGTGAAGTCGGGCTTCCGGGTGGCGCGCGGCGGCATCCAGGAGGTGATGGGGGTGAAGGCCGACCTCTGCACCTTCGCCAAGGCGATGGCGAACGGCTACCCGATCGCGGCGATCGGCGGCCGCGAGGAGATTATGCGGATGTACGGCAACGGCGTCGCCCACGGCGGCACCTATACCGGCCACTGCGTGTCGCTCGCCGCCGCCGAGAAGACGCTCGAGATCATCGAGGAGACGCCGGCGCTGGAGACGATCGCCGCTTACGGCAAGCGCATGCAGGAGGGCATGAGCCGGGTGCTGAAGGCGCGCGGCATCGCCCACTCCTTCGCCGGCCACCCGTCGATGGGCGGTCTGTTCTTCGCCTCGAAGCCACCGGCGACCTACCGCGACTGGAAGTCGTCGGACTACACCTTCTACGACGCCATGGCCCAGCACCTGCACGACGAGGGCGTGCTCTGCGAGCCGGACTCCCGCGAGCCCTGGTTCGTCTGCGAGGCCCACGACGATGGCTGCCTGAAGGACACGCTGAAGGGCTTCGAGATCGCGGTGGACAGGACGATCGCCGAGCTTGCGAACAAGGATGGCAAGGCGGCGGTGAGCTGAGGGAAAGGCGTCCTCCGTCGCCCCGCTCCCCCTCGCAACGAACGCGAGGCGAACCCTCCCCCCTCGCGGGGGAGGTGGCCGGCGAAGCCGGTCGGAGGGGGGGCCGCCGCGGCAGCGG